>Ga0207643_10000457_pt1 | contig 26432 bp, 26 predicted proteins | sample KBSMisM62_FD_184313 | JGI IMG/M metagenome (GOLD analysis project Ga0207643, IMG submission 184313) | Miscanthus rhizosphere microbial communities from Kellogg Biological Station, Michigan, USA - KBS Miscanthus M6-2 (SPAdes) (version 2) | ecosystem: Host-associated > Plants > Roots >... | reverse complement strand
ATGATGCTGTCTTTGAGCAGCCGCGAAAAGATGTCGTAAGCGCGTTCACCGCGGTTGGTCTGTTCGACCACCATCGGTACTAACTGTGCACGGCTCATTTGTAATTTTTGATTTGCGGTATGCGATCGTCGGATGAAGAGCATTCGGGTGAACGCCCCGCCGGTGAGGATTTCATCCTAGGAAATCCTAGCACGCGACAGGGCCAAGTCAACCGCCTTCTCCCGCCGCAGCCCGGCCGCGAGGCGGCCTATTCCGGCTTCCTTCTCGAACTGTGCACGCAACGCCGCCGGTGTGCGTCCGGCCCTGGCGGCGAAGCGCTCGATTTCCTGGTCGATCTCCTGCTCGGAAACCGACAGCCCTTCGCGGCGTGCGATCGCGTCGAGCACGAGCGCACTCGCCACCGAGGCGCGTGCCGGCTCGCGCTGCGCTTCCCGGAACTGCGCCCAGTCGATGCCCGCCTGCCGCGGGTCGACGTTCTGTTGCATAAGCTGCCGCGCGAACTCCTCGAGGCGCCGGTCGATTTCGCGCTCGACGAGCGAGGTGGGCAGCTCGAACGTGATGCGCTCGGAGAGTTGCTTCAGCACCTCACCGCGAAGCTGTCGCGTGGCGTTCTCTTCGGCCTCGGCCTGCAGATCGGTTCGCACGCGATCGCGCAGCGCCGCAAACGAGTCGAACTCTCCAAGATCCTTGGCGAACTCGTCATCGAGTTCGGGGAGGACTCTCCGACGCAGTTCCTTCACGGTAACTGAGTACTCGACGTCGGTTCCTGCCATCTCCGCGACCGTGTAGTCCTCCGGGAAATGGATCGTGAACGTCTTCTGGTCGCCGGGCGACAGGCCAATGAGATTCGCATCGAATCCTGGAGGATTGGCCTTCGAGCCGATCTCGATGCTCACGCCGTCATGCCGGTCCGGACCGGACGCGTCCTGACGTACGAGATCGACGACGGCCGTATCGCCCTCGGTTGACGGTCTGCCCTCGACCGGCTCGGACTTGGCGGCGCGCTCGCGCAGCCGTTGCAGCGTTTGTTCGATCGCGTCTTCGGTGATGGCTACCGGCGTGCGGATGGCGGTCAAGGTCGACAGATCGCCGGGATCGAACGGCGGCACGGTTTCAATCGCCGCGGTGAAACGCAGCGGCTGTCCCTCTTCGAGTGCGACGTCGCGTACGTTTGGCGTGTCGATTGGCTCGATCCCTCGTTCCTGCAGTGCTTCTTCGACGGCCCGCGGGATCAGCCCGTGCATCACCTCGTGGAGAATTTCATTGCGGAACCGTCGCTTGATGATCGTCGCCGGCACTTTGCCAGGGCGAAAGCCAGGGACTTTGACCTTCTTGTAGCCTTGCGCAATGCGATCGATCTCGGCGTCGACGACGGAGCTGTCGATCTCGATCGTGACGGTCTTCTGGGTTTCGCTGACGTCGGTGAATTCGGTTTTCATCTGACTACGGGCTTCAGGCTACTGGCTTCAGGGAATGTTCGGCTGGCTGGCGGCAACTTCAGTCCACCATCGCGCTACGCGCTACGGTGGACACTCCTTCGCCTGTCACGCGGTGCCTGCACTCCGAAGCTCCCGCTCATCGCGCTTCTGTGGGGCAAGCGCCCCGCCGCGGGAGCGAAGGAGTGCGAAAGCCGGGATTTGAACCCGGACACCCTCTCGGGTACCAGATCCTAAGTCTGGCGCGTCTGCCAGTTCCGCCACTTTCGCGTCCCTCCCAGCCTATCACGAAGAGTGCGGGGCTGAAGGGCCGCGGCCCGGGTCCGTGGACGCAGCGTGCTGTAGACTGCCGGCAATGTCCGCGACCTCCGTTCTCACGCGCAAGAACCCGCCACCCGCCGTGTGGCGGTGGGCAGTCCTCGTCGCCATCAGCGTTGCGATGTTCGGCAATTACTACGTCTACGATTCCATCGCGCCGGTGGCCGATTCGTTGCAACGACTGCTCGGCTACACCGACACGCAGATCGGCACGCTCAACGCCATCTACAGCCTGCCGAACATCGTCGTGGTGCTGATCGGCGGCGTGATCGTCGATCGGTTCGGGACGCGCCTCTCGACGCTCCTCTTCGCGATCATCTGCAGTATCGGCGCCGCGATCACGGCGATCTCGCCGTCGTTCCCCGTGATGGCGGCCGGGCGCCTGGTCTTCGGGCTGGGTGCCGAGTCGATGATCGTGGCGATCACCGTCGCGATTGGTCAATGGTTTGTCGGCCGTCAGTTGGGATTTGCGTTTGGTGTCAACCTCAGCATCGCGCGCGCCGGATCCTACAGCGCCGATTACTCGACGACCTGGTTCAAGCCGCTGTACGACCAGGGCTGGCAGCCACCACTCTGGCTCGCCGCCGGCATGTCTCTCCTCGCCGTTGCCGCGTGCGTCGTGTACTTCCTGATGGACCGTCGCGTCGCACGTCAGTTCGACGTGCCCCAGCCGTCGGCTTCGGACCACTTCGCCTGGAGCGACCTCTGGCGCTTCGATCGCTCGTTCTGGTACATCATCGGTCTCTGCGTCACCTTCTACTCGGTGATCTTTCCATTCCGCAGCACGTTCGCCATCAAGTATTTCCAGCACGCGCACGGCGTATCGCTGCAGGAGGCCGGTGCCCTGAACGGCTACGTGTTCCTTGCCGCGATCATCGCCACACCGCTCTTCGGACTCATGGCGGATCGTCTCGCTCGCCGCGCCGCGTTCATGGCCCTCGGCTGTTTCCTGCTGGCGGCGGTGTTCCCGATCTTGGCGTTTACGCACGCGAACCTCTGGGTATCCACGGTCTTAATAGGCATCGCGTTTTCACTGGTGCCAGCGGTGATCTGGCCGGCCGTGCCCTATCTGGTCGAACCGGGCCGCCTCGGCACCGCCTACGGGCTGATGACGATGGTGCAGGCGATGGGGCTCACATCGATCAATCTCGCTGCGGGAGCGTTGAACGACGCCAACGGCGCCAGCGCGGAAAATCCGGCCGGATACCGGCCGATGCTGTGGTTGTTCCTGTCTCTGAGCCTCTTCGGCTTCGTGTTCGCGTATGCGTTGCGCGTGCGTGAGACCGGCCCGCACGGACACGGGCTGGAGACGATCAAAGCCGGAGCGCCTGGGTAGACCGGGAGCTCAGGCCAGACGGCGCCGCGATTTCAAGGATGCCTTGGCCATTCGCGGCCGGACGGCATCGAGTACGTTTGAAATGATCAGCTCGTCTACCGGGCCGCGCGACGTTGCCCGCGAGTTGATCGCCCGTCGCGCCGGAACGCGACTGATCTTGAGCTGCACTTTCTGCGCGTCCAGCGTGGTGTAGGCCTTCAGGATCTCGGAGGCACTGGAGTTCGAGACGACCACGCGCGCGCCGCGCGAGCACGCCGCGATCACTGCCTGCTGAAGCCGCCACTGATCGAACGTGGTGAAACCACCCGCGGTGTAGTGGGCGAAGTTCGAGGTGCGGCTGAGGGGCGCGTACGGCGGGTCGCAATACACGAAATCCCCGCGCGTACAGCCAGACAGCGTCTCGTCAAACGGCGAAAGCGTGATCGCGACCCGCGGGCTTGCGAGCGCCGCGGCGACAGCTCGAATGTGCGTCTCGTCGCAGATGCGCGGATCGCTGTACCGCCCCGCCGGCACGTTGAATCCGCCGCTCCGATTCAGTCGAAACAAGCCGTTGAAGCCCGTCCGGTTGAGGAAGATCAGCATCGCGGCCAGTGTCGGTGTGTACCGCGAAGCGACCTCCGCCTCGCTCGACGACAGTGCCTTCAACTCCGCGCGGGCGGGATTGAACCGTCGATCGCGGACGTCGTAGTAGCACTCGCTTCCGCAGCGGCGGTACTCTCGCGCCAGCGTCCTCAGCTCCCGAATCACATTGTCGGATTGATCGCGGACCGTCCAGTAGCAGCCGATCAGATCTGGATTGACGTCGCAAAGTTGAATCTCGCAGCGCGCCAGGCGTCCGGTGTTGAGGAGATCGAAGAAGACGGCGCCGCTTCCCACGAATGGCTCGATATATCGCCTGAACGTCGGGGGATAGTGTTCCGCGAGGACCGGAAGTAATTGACGCTTCCCGCCCGCCCACTTGAGGAGTGGCCGGACGGGGGCCGACTTCGATGCACGCATCTGCACGCCCTCAAGTATCGGTCGAAGGATCCCGATCTGTAGAGGTTTCTTCTGATGCAGGGGCCCGCGAAGCTCTGCCAGACCGTCGCAAGGCCTCCCGCAGCAGGTACTCGATCTGGGCGTTCAGGCTCCGCAGATCGTCGTTGGCCCAGCGCTGAACGCCCTCGAGCACGCCCGCGTCAATGCGAAGGAGGAAGGACTTGCGTTCCGCCACAGGGGTCTCTTATTGGTGGATCGTCCCGGTGTTCACGATCGGCTGGGCGGCTCTTTCCCCGCACAGCACGACGAGGAGGTTGCTGACCATCGCGGCCTTCCGCTCATCGTCCAGATGCACGATGTTTTTTGTGGAGAGCATCGCCAGCGCCATCTCGACCATTCCGACAGCCCCCTCAACGATGCGCGAACGCGCTGCGATGATGGCGCCTGCCTGTTGCCGCTGCAGCATGGCTGCCGCAATCTCCGGTGCGTACGCCAGGTGGCTGATACGAGCCTCGAGGGCCTCCACGCCGGCTTTCAGCAGCCGCTTCTGCACCTCCTGTTTCAAGTGCTCGGCCACCACGCCGGTCGAACCGCGCAGAGACACGATGTGCTCATCGTGTGAGTCGTAGGGATAGCTGGTCGCGGCGTTACGAAGCGCCGCTTCGCTCTGCACCCGCACGTAGTTCTCATAGTCGTCGACTTCGAAGACCGCTTCGGCGGTCTCGATAACGCGCCAGACCACGACGGCCGCAATCTCGATCGGATTGCCATCAGCGTCGTTCACCTTGAGGTGCGAGCTCTCGAAGTTCCGGACACGAAGGGAGATCTTTTTCCGTGAGAAGAATGGGTTTGCCCAACGCAGTCCTGCTACTTTGGCGGTGCCGGCGTAGTCACCGAACAACTGGAGCACCTGCGCCTCGTTGGGATTGACCAGGAAGAATCCCCGAAGGGCGATGAGCTCCGCGATGAGCATGGCCACCGCCGTGATCAGCAGAATCGTTGCGAGTGGTTCCTCACGCCGCTGCACCGCCTGAGTTCCCAGATAGAAGACCCACGCGATGCCGCCTGCCCATAAGAATGCGAGCAGAAGGAGGGGGATTCCAGCGGCGCCATCTTTCGAACGTTCGCGGACCATTGTTGACCTCCAGCAGAGGGGCAGCTCGGCCCTGTGTGATGTCTAAGTGATATCATTTTGAAATCTAATTTGTCAATGGTCCAGTTTTGGGCAACGCGCTAAGCTCAACATTAAGCGAATGCGGCGGTGCTGAGGGTGACGGACAGACCGGATCGGCTCACGAAGGTCGAGCAGTATCTGGAGACGGCCTCTCGCACTGTGACCGACGGATTGACCTCACCGTGACACCACAGATAAGCGTCGACGGCGTCGTTCATTTGAGCGACAACCCGAGTGTCACGCAGGAAAACGGCGTAGCCACATCGCCTTCAGGCGTGGCCGTGCCTATCATCACCGTGCGCGAGACTGATACAGTCGCACACATCCTGCTCACACCCACCCTCATGGCGCGCTGATGTACGAGCAGTACTACGGTTTTTCGGAGAAACCCTTCAGCCTCACTCCCGACACGAAGTACTTCTATCGGAGTGAGTCGCACGCCAACGCACTGGAACTCCTGCAGTACGCGATCGAGCGGCGTGAAGGCTTCGTGTTGATCACGGGCGACATCGGCACCGGAAAGACAATGCTGTGCCGCGCGTTGCTCGAGAAGACCGACCACAAGACGTTCGCGGCGCTGATTCTCAATCCGTTCCAGTCTGAAGAAGACTTATTGCGAGGTATCCTGCAGGACCTCGGTGTGTTGTCGCGCGGCGAGGAACGACAAGCCGCTCGCCAGCCGAGTAAGCAGGAGTTGGTCAGCACGCTTCACGATTTCCTGCTGTCTCTCGTCCCGCTTGGCGCCCGCGCAGTCCTCATCATCGATGAGGCGCAGAACCTGCCGCTGCCGATCCTCGAGCAGATTCGGATCCTGTCGAACTTCGAGACCGACAAGGAAAAGCTCCTGCAGATCTTTCTCGTCGGGCAGCTCAATCTGCTTCCGCTGCTCCGATCGCCAGAGCTGCGGCAGCTGGATCAGCGGGTCTCGATCCGCTACCAGGTCAAACCACTGAGCGAAAGTGAAATGGGTGGCTACATCTCGCATCGCCTCGCCATCGCCAACGGCGCGCGCAACGTCGTCTTTACGCCGACCGCGCTGCGCGTCGTGTACTGCTACACGGCAGGCCTTCCCCGACTGATCAACATGCTCTGCGACCGCGCGCTGCTCGCAGGTTACACGGCGCAGACGACGCGCATCGATGAAGAACTGACGGCCAAGGCGGCTGAAGGCCTCGACTTGAAACCGCTGGTCCGATCTCAGCGATCGATCTTCGATCGGTTCCTCGGCAGGCAACGTTCGTGACAGGAGCACGCCCTCGGTGAGCGTGATTCTCGACGCGCTTCGACGACGTCATGAGAAAGGCACGCTGCCTGACGACGGATCATCGCAGGCGTCAGTCCGTCCGGTCCCGGCCGGGTTGGGCTTGACGCGCGCTTCGTCTGTGTCACGACGAAGCCAACCTTGGATTCGCGTCATCGGCATCGTGGCAATCGTTCTGCTGTCTGGCACCTGGCTAACGCTTCGGCCCGCGTCTCGACCCGAAGTAAACCCGCCATCCGCCGTCGTGACGCGGCAGGTTCCGATGTCACAGCCTGTCGCGCTTGAATCACAGGTCGCCCAGGCGCCGGCGACTGGCGGCAGGGGTGCGAGCGCCGCGCCCGCGACCGCCGGATCCGATGACCGGGTCCAACCTCCAACCTCGAACGTCGAGTTGACGAGTCCGAATGTCGAGCTCAGAACCTCCAACACCGGATCCCGTACGCCTGGTCCAGTGTCGCGCCCGAATCACTTCAATCTCGCACGTCGCTATCAGAACCTCGGCGACTTTGCTCGCGCTCGCGAACACTATCTGGCCGTCCTCGCCGAAGACGAACTCAACGTCGAGGCGCGCAACAACCTTGGCCTGCTGTACCACGGCCGAGGCATGACAGATGAGGCCATCACGGAGTTCCGTCACGCCATCGCCGTCAACCCGAGATACGTCAAAGCCCGAGGCAACCTGGCTGTCGCGCTCATGGCCGCTGGTCGTTTGCCAGAGGCACGCGCGGAGTTGCGGGCCGCGCTCGACGTTGCGCCGCGCGACGTTGACGTGCTCGTGAACATGGCGCTGGTGGAGCGCCGCGATCAGCACCTCGAACGCGCGATCGAACTCCTGGTCAAGACCATCGCCGCCTCGCCCGAACACGCGGTCGCTCACTACAACCTTGCCGTGCTCTACGACGAGCACGACTCACTGGCGCTGGCGTTCGACCACTATCACGCATTCTTGAAGCACGCCGGACCCGAACACGCTTCGCTTGTCGCGGCCGTACAGCTGCGGGTTCTCGCCCTGGAATCCACGCGTGACCGGCCAGGTCCGTAGAGCGATTCCGTTGCTCTCAGTCTCTAAGCGCGCTCTGCCACAACCTGCACGAGAATCGGTGTGTAGATGAATGCGTGCGGCTGTGCTGACAACGTGGCCCAATCACGCTGCAGCGTTTCCCATTCGATCCGCTGAATCAAGCCTTCGTCGACGAATTTCGGGGCGAAATCGTCAATCAATCGGCCCCACCATGCCCACCATCGATGTTGTGGGTTGGCCATGCCGCCGACGCACCTGAGCGATCGAACCTTGAAACCTGATCGTGTCAGTTGGTATGGCAGCGACGCACCGATGGACGTGTCGCCACCGTGTTGGGCGTAGAACTCGATCCACGCGCGTGTGTTCGCGTCGAACGCGGCGCTGGGCGGAGAGCAGGTGACGCTTCGGAGCGTCAGATACTCCATCGCCGCAAAAATGCCACCCGGTTGCAGCGACTGCCGGACGTTGTCGAGAACAACGCCCAAATCGTCCCTGAGGAATGCGAGAAACCAGCGACAGAAGGCCCCGTCGAACCTTCCGTCGATCGACGCGCTCGTCGTCAGATCCGCATTCATCGTGGTGACATTGGCGAGTCCTGCTGCACGAGCATGGTCCGCAAGATACGTCAGGTAGCTGGCTGCCTTGTCAACGGCGCGAACGCTGCCCGAGACTCCGACGACGCGCGCGAGGTCCAGGCTCGTGAACCCGGGTCCGCATCCGAGGTCCATCACCGATCTCATGGACGAAAACCCCGCATCCGCCCACAGCGATTCCGTTTCGGGTCGCCATGCTTCGTGTTGGGTACGCAGTCGATCGATCTCTGCCGCGTTGACCCCGATGAAGTAGTCACCGCTCATTGGGTGTGCTAGCACTGCGCACGACCATCATCAGGCCGGACGCCCACGCCAGCTTCACGGTCGTGAACTCGGGGCGCTGTTCGAGGCGGTGGATCAGCGCCGGCACCTTGGGTGCATGCCCTTCTGGCCAGTTTGGTTGTGGAAGGAGATCGTCGATGAGATAAATCCCGCCTGGCCGCAGGAGTGCGAGAGCTTCGTCGAGGTGGCTGAACTTCCCAGGCCACGCATCGGCGTAGATGAAATCGAACTCACCGCGCGGCGCGTGGTGCAGGAACACTTCGCCGTCCATGATGTGGAACGTGACCCGAGGATCGTTGCCGAGGTGATGTTGGGCGATCGTGACCACCATCGGGTCAGTGTCGACAGTCTGCAGGCTCGAGGCCGAATCCATCCCCGACAGAAGCCAGGCGGTGCCATGACCAGTACCGGTACCGAGCTCGAGAAATCGTCCGCCAGGTTTCGACGCGGCGACGGCCGCGAGGAAAGCTCCGACCTTTGGCTCGGACGCCATGGTGAAGCCGAGCGCGTTGGTGTCGTTCAGGATGGCATCGAGTGCCCCCGGCCTGCGCGTGAGGTCGTGATCGTTCATCGAGAGTGGTCACTTCTCGTCCACGAGGCCGTCCGCCATCTGTTCGGCGACGACAGCCGTGTGCACGGCGGCGCCCTGGAGCATCGGCAGTGCGATGGCCGTGATCGCGCGGCGCCAATCGTGTTCGAGCTCATCCGTCCAGCCGGAAGAGGATGCGTGAAGCGCGCGAATCAGCGATTCGCGCACGAGCGCGTAATCCTCGGGCTTGGCGCCCCAGTGCACATGAGCGACGCCCAGCTCACGCAGCGATTCCTGCAGCACGGACAGATCTTCGAGGTTCCGGATGACCAGTGCCAGCGCAGCCTCGAAGTGTCCCTGCAGCGACGTCATGTTGGCAGGAAAGAGCGGCCGCAAGCCGGGCGCGAGGGAGAACAGCTCCTTGTAGAACAGTGATGCGAGCGTGCGTGGCTGTGCGGACACTTCCTCGAAGCTGCGCCTGAGGCGCGCCATACGTTCAGGTGTCATAATGGCGCCGCTTCGTGACATCTGCTCCTCGAGACCAGCCTGGCAGTTCCGGCGAGCTGTTGCCGGAAGTGTATGACGAACTCCGCAAGCTCGCGAGAGCCAGGCTCGCGCGCGAGCGGCAGCCGAATCAGACGCTCCAGCCGACCGCACTGGTGCACGAGGCCTACCTCCGTGTCGCCGACAAGCCTCGAACGTGGGATCGGCGCGGCCATTTCTTTGCCGCGGCGGCTCTGGCGATGCGGCGCATTCTGGTCGAACGGGCGCGTCACTACCAGCGGATCAAGCATGGCGCGGGCGGTGAGCACGTCGAGATCGACGAGGCGCTGCTCGGAGCCGATCCAGATCTCACTAATGTCATTGCCATCGATGAAGCATTGTCCCGCCTGGAGCAGACAGATCCGCGTAAGGCCAGGATTGTGACGCTTCGCTATTTTGCCGGCCTCAGTATCGAGGAGACAGCATCGGCTCTCGATCTGTCGCCGGCAACGGTGAAGAACGAATGGACGTTCGCGCGCGCATGGCTCTTTCGCGCGCTGGGCGCTCCACGCGGTGATGGCTCGGAATGAGTGTCAGTTCCGCAGAGGCAATCTTTCTCGCGCTGGCCGACCTCTCGGCTGACGAGCGCGTGGCGTTTCTGGACGAACGCTGCGGACACGATCGGCAACTGCGATCCGAGGTCGACGCGCTGCTCGCGGCGCTCGATAGCGCCGATGAAGGTTTCCTCGATCCGGCGCGCGTGCCCGCCCTGGACATGGCCGCGGTCGACGGTCCGCTGCAGCCGGGAACGGTGCTTGGCGGCTTCCTCGTGTTGCAGGCCATCGGCTCTGGCGGAATGGGTGTCGTCTACGCGGCACAGCAGGATGCGCCGCGCCGGACCGTTGCGATCAAGGTATTACGTCGCGGTTTTCGGCACCCTGAGTTGTTGAAACGTTTCGCGCGTGAGGCTGATGTGCTGGGCCGGCTCCAGCACCCGGGAATCGCCCAGGTCCTGGCGTTCCATCTCGGCGATCGCGTGACGCCCGCGCATCTCGTCATGGAGTTCGTCGCCGGACCACCGATCACCGAGTACGTTCAGGCGCACTCGCTTGACGTTGCCGGTCGCCTGGAGTTGCTGATTGCTGTCAGCGATGCCGTACAGCATGCGCATGATCGCGGCATCGTTCATCGTGATTTGAAACCCGCGAATGTCCTCGTCTCGGAGGACGGCCAGCCCAAAATCCTCGATTTCGGCATTGCCCGCGTCACCGGGCTCGACATTCACACCACGATCCAGACGGCGCATGGACAATTCCTCGGTACCCTCGCCTACATGAGCCCTGAGCAGCTGCGCGGCGACGCCAGTGAGGTCGATGCGCGCAGCGATGTCTATGCGCTTGGCGTGATTCTCTACCGGATCATGTCAGGGAGACTTCCGTTCGACGTGGCTGGCTTGGGACTGGTCGAGGCAGCGCAGCGCATCCTTCACGCCGACGTCGTTCCGCTGGGTTCGCTCGACGCTGAACTTGGCGGCTCGATCGAACACGTCACCCAGCGGGCGATGGATGCGGATCGCAATCGGCGTTATCCGTCCGCCGCGGCTCTGGGCGCCGACCTTCGCGCGTGTCTCGAAGGCCGTCCGCCGATCGCGTCCTCAGGTTTGGCGACGGCGTCACCACGGGTTCAGCTCCTCATTGCGGAGAGCCCCGATCGTCGATTCGTTGCCGTGGGCCTCACGAGCGGCCTCGTTATCGTCCTGGACGCTGCGAACGGCGCTTCGCTCGCGTCGATTCACGGCGACGGAACGCGCATCGAGCGAATGCTGTTCGACTCGGCTTCGCAGCTCACGATTGGTCGCGTCAGCGGGCAGATCCAAACGACCGGCATTCCCCAGACCGCTTAAGCAGCCGAAAGCTCCCTGGCGGCCGCGTTCTTCATCGTCGATGCCAGGACGCCGTAGACGCAGGTCCACGCCTCCTTGACCGCGGGAGTGAACGCGTTGCCCAGTCCTTTTTCCAAAGTCCAGATCAATGCGGCACCGACCGTGTCATAGTGCGCGTCGGTTACCCCGTAGCCGGCATGACGGCGACCAAGATCCTCGACGATTGGTACGAGTCGATCGAGGCGGGGAAGCCCTTTCACGGCCGCTGTGAGCATTTGCATCAATTTCCGACGCTGGTCCGTCATGTCGCCCTTGAACATCTGCTCCAGGCTGGGGTCGATTTCAAAGAGACGGCGATAGAACAGCGATGCCGCATCGTCGGCAATGGGCGCGATGATTGCAAAACTGCTTTGCACGAGTTCGATTTGCGTCAACGTCAGCATTGGCCTTCTCCATCCCGGGGCCGGGGGAGCCGCCCCGTTCACTACCCAATGCGACGTTCTGGCAGGAAGTGGCTAATGGGGTCAGACCCTTTCACATTTTTGGCACCCGGGCCTGACCCGACGGTAAATCGCCGTGCATATCTTTATCGCCGAACAGGCCATGGATGACGCGACCTGCCGCCGTGTGCAGGCAGCGATGGAAGTCGGCGTCCGCGAACCCACCGAAGTGATCCTGGACGACATGGCTCTTGTCGAGGAGGTCCGCCGCGCATCGCATATCGAAGTCCCGCCGGCAATCTTTGAGTTGATTGACGCCCATCTCGACGCGCAACGCCTTGCGATCGCCACGTTTTTCCGATGGCGACTCGAGAGCCGTGAAGGCGTCAACCTCTTGCGATACGAAACGGGCGGATTCTACAAACCTCATGTCGATAGAGCCGAGCTTCCCGCGTGGCCGCCGGCTGTCCGTCGCGCAGTGACGGTCATTTTGTTTCTCGAGAGCTCGCGGGAAGCTGACGTGGACGGCGGCTTCACAGGAGGCATGCTGCGGCTGTTTCCGGAGGGCAAGGACACGCCCATCGAAATTGTCCCGAAGCGCGGAATGCTCGTCGCTTTCCCGGCAGACACTGTGCACGAGGTGACGCTGGTCGAGGAAGGGCATCGCGATACCGTGGTCGATTGGTTTTCGTGACGCGTCACATCGAGGGCATCGCCGATTGCCAATCAACCATGACGGAAACCGGAACCGATGAAGAGGAGCCGACTGGCACGATGGCGAGCAGGCCGTCGCGCCGATGCGCGACATCGAAGTCTCTGATGCCGGGAGCGTTGAGCACGGGAACGGCCGTCGCAAATGTGGCTGGAGAGTTCTTGGTGAGCGTGGCCCGCATGATCGTGGAGCCCCTGAGGAAAAAGATCGACTGCCCGTCGCGGCTCCAGCGCGGCTTCGTGCCCCCGCCAAACGACACGCGCGCGCGAGGACCTTCGCGAGGATTCGCGTAAATATCCGGTCGTCCCGATTCATCCGACACGTATGCCATCCACTTCCCATCGGGCGACCAGCGGCCATCGCTATCGTTGAAGCCGCTTTTGACTATGGTCGTTCGGGTGTGTTTCGCCTCGTCAATCGAGACGACGTCAGAGCCCGACGACGCATCGGCGGCATGGACGACGATGGTGGATTCACGCCAATCGGTCGGCGTGGCCTCTCCTTCGATGAAGGTCTCGTCGTCAGCATCCTTATCGTGCGCCCGCTTGAGGAAGAGCGCTGGTCGTCCGGTCTGAAGCGACCTGAAGATTACGCGACCTCCGTCGGGCGACCACACGGGATCGCTGTCTGCAGCAAGCGCCAGCGTGAGCGGCTGGCTGAGCGCCCCCGAGGCTGCCGGAACGATGGTGATGTCGAGCGTGCGAAGCAGCGGCGCCGTGAGTGTCACGGCGGCGTACTGATCATCAGGTGCGAGCCGCACCTGCCAGAGATCTCCGGCTTCGCCCATCGTACCCGTCCGCATTCCGCTGCTGTCGAACCATGCCAGCTCGCGAGCGCGCGTCGACGATGGCGCTGACAGCACAATCCGCGGCGACGCCACGAAGAGATTGCGTCCAGCCGTCGTCGTACCCACGCCGGTGATGAGCGGAGCGCCTCGCCCGAGCGTTGACTCTCTGACTTTCTGCGCGATCAACACCTCGTCTCGCACAACCAGCAGATAGCCGCCAGTCATCTGGCCATGTCCTGAGGTCGCGCCGAGGTCACGTTCCTCGCGATCGTGAACGAGGCGTACGGTTCGCCGGCCGTTTTCTGCGACGGCCGTGTACACGAAGTCGTTTCCCGCGCCGGTGGCGACCGGAAACACATGCGCTCGATCGCCTGGCCGAAGCGTCGTTGCATCTGCCGCCTCTGATGCGTGCAGACGTCGGATATTCCCAGATGAATTGGGTGCAAAGAGGATCGACCCATCCTGGAGCGACGTCGCGCCAGCGGCGGACGCGGCGTCGGCGAGATCCGAAATCCTGCCGTCGCTCAGGGTGATCTGTCGCAGATGTCCGGCTGCAAAAAACAGGATGGCATCGCCGGTACGGTTCCACGCCGGAAGCTGGGCTCCCTCGGTACCACTCAGTAGCTCCGCCCGTTCGGATTGCAAGGCACGACGCCATAACGTCGTTGTCCCACCCCGCGATGCGACGAAGACGATTTGTCGTTCGTCAGGGGAGATGGCAGCGTCGAGCGGCTCGTCGCCCGAACCGAGCTCCGTGCCGGATGGAACGCCGAGTGTGAGCGCGAGTGCCGGTGGTGGGGGTGGCGGCACCTCGCGGAAGTGCCGCCAGACGGGAATTGTGAGGCCGACGATCGCCAGAATCAGCGCGCCGATGATCCATGTGGAACGATGCACACGTCAAAACTTTCGCGACCACGTCGTGGGCCATCGCTCCACGACGACCTTCTTCTCCGTGTAGAAATCAATGGCATCGCGCCCCTGCGCGTGAAGGTCGCCGAAGAAGCTGTCCTTCCAGCCCGAGAACGGGAAATATGCCATCGGCGCGGCGACTCCGACGTTGATGCCGACGTTACCGACACGCGTCTCGTAGCGGAACTGGCGTGCCGCTGCGCCGCTGGTCGTGAAGAGACACGCCATGTTTCCAAATGGCGATTGATTGACCATCGCGATGGCGGCCTCGACATTGTCCGCACGCATGACGCTGAGGACCGGACCGAAGACCTCGGTGCGTGCGAGCTCGCTGGCAGGATCGACATTGGCGAGCACCGTCGGGCGAACGAAGTTGCCATTCGCGTACCCATCGACGCGCGCGTTGCGGCCATCGACGAGCGGCTTTGCGCCAGCCGCGACCCCCTGTGCGATCAGTGCTTCGATGCGCGTGCGGCTGTCCGCCGAGATCACCGGCCCCATCTCCGTGCCTTTATCCAGGCCGTAGCCAACTTTCCTGGACGACGCGGCGTCGCTGATCTGTTGTGTGAATGTTTTCTCCGCGTCGGCTACGGTGATGACGACAGAAGAAGCCAGGCAGCGTTGGCCGGCGCAGCCGAATGCCGAATCGGCGACGATCTTCGTCGCCATGTCCATGTCGGCGTCGGGCAGGATGACGATCGGATTCTTGGCGCCTCCCTGACATTGCACCCGCTTGCCGTTCGCCGCGGCGCGGCTATACACGTAGCGCGCGATCGGCGTCGAGCCGACGAAGGAAATTGCTCGCACGTCGGGATGATCGAGGAGCGCATCGACGGCATCTTTGCCGCCGTGCACGAGGTTGACGACCCCCGGTGGGACGCCCGCCTGCTCGACCAACTGCAGCACGCGCGCCATTGTGAGCGGTGTCTTCTCTGACGGCTTGAGGACCACCGTGTTGCCGCACGCAACCGCGTACGGCAGGAACCAGAGCGGGATCATGCCCGGGAAGTTGAACGGCGTGATGACTGCGACGACGCCGACGGGCTGCCGAATCATCAGTTCGTCGATTCCCGAGGCTATGTCTTCGAGGTTGCTGCCCATCATGAGCGAGGGGATGCCGGTGGCGACTTCGACGTTCTCGATGCCGCGCTTCAGCTCGCCCTCGGATTCGGCCAGCGTCTTGCCGCATTCCTGCGTCACCAGTCTGGCGATCTCGGTGAAGTTCGAATCGAGCAACGCTTTGAGTCTGAACAGAGGCTGGATGCGATCGCCAGCCGGAGTACGGCGCCAGGCTTGGAGCGCTTTCGACGCGGCGTCGACTGCCTTCGCGACATCAGCGGCGCCCGACAACGGCGCCTCGGCGAGCACGTCCCCTGTCGCCGGGTTCCGCACCGGGATCGCCTGACCCGCGGAGGCATCCTCCCAGCGTCCGCCGACGAAGTTCTTCAACAACGTTTCCTGCCCGATCATTGCTGCTCCTTTAAATGGGGTCGGGAGTCATTTGATGGGGACAGTCGTTGTCGAAAATGCCGCCAGCGTCGTGTCCTAATCAAATGACTCCCGACCCCATTAAGTCTATGGCACGACGATGGCTCGTCCGACGATATCCCCGCGGGCGAGCGCCTTGTACGCCGCATCCGCCTCATCCAACGAAAATCGCTGCGTGACCATCGTCTCGGGACGGAAGATGCCTTTCGCCGCCAGCCGGATGATCTCCGGCATATCGCTGCGCGTCCTCGCACCGTAGGACCCGATGATTCGCAGTTCACGCCGGACGAGTCGCGTGATTTCCACCGGCGCCGTGGTCCTCCCGGGCGCGATACCGACGGCGACCATACGGCCGCCGTCACGAATCATCTCGAACGCCTGCGTAAACGTCTGCGGCAGCCCCAACACCTCGAAGGCCACGTCCACGCCGCGCCCGTCGGTCAACTCGCGGACCCGCGCAGTGGCGTCGATGGCCGTCGCATTGACGAGATCGGTCGCGCCAAGGCGCCGAGCCGCTTCCAGCTTGTCGTCCTTCACATCGACCGCGATGATCTGCGAGGCACCGAAGGCGTGCGCGATCTGGATGACGTTGATGCCGACTCCGCCGACGGCGACGACAGCGACGCGCTCGCCTCCCCGCAGCTCGGCGCCATGCCGCACTGCGCCATAGGCCGTGAAGACTGCGCATCCAAGCACGGCCGACTCTTCGAGCGGCAACCCGTCGACGAGTGGAAACACGTCGGTCGCCGGCACGACTGCGTACTCAGCAAGGCCCGCCATCGAGTACATCGCGATCGGTGACCCATCCCGCCGCCTCAGGCGAGTCGTGCCGTCATACAGCGTTCCCTTCAAGCGATTCATCGCGAAGAAGCTGTCACACAGGTCGTCGCGTCCCGCGGCACAGGGCGCGCAGAACCCGCAGGGCATGATGAAGGCCGACACGACCTTCGATCCGATCGCCGGACCTTTGACGCCGTTGCCGAGCGCCGCCACGGTTCCCGAGATCTCATGTCCCATCACCGCTGGTGTGGGAAACGCGACCTCGGCTTTCATCACGTGCAAGTCGGTGTGACAGACACCGCAAGCATTGACCTTGACGAGTACTTCGCCCGCGCCGGGCTCGGGCAGTGGAATCTCCTCGACATGCACGCCTCCCGGGGCGCTCTCGAGGATGGCGGCTCTCATCGTCAGCATCCGGATTAGTCTATTTGATCCCGATGCGTCTCAGATGCCAGGACAACCGAGACAATCGTCACGATTGCCATGACGATGAGATACATCACGAGCGCGATGCTGCCGTAGCGCGCCAGCAGGAGAGTGGCGACGAATGGAGCAGGGGCGCCGGCGACCACGCCCGCTAACTGCGCACCGAGGGAGGCGCCGCTGTAGCGAACTCGCGTGCCGAACAGTTCAGACAGGAACGCTGCCTGCGGGCCATACATCGCCGCGTGCGAGGAGACGAACGCGACGATCAACGCCAGCCACACCAATGGAGGTGATCCTGTGTCGAGCAGGCGGAAAAGTGGGTAGGCCCACAAGGCGGTGGCGAACGCGCCGAAGAGATACACGGGCCTTCTGCCCACACGATCCGAGAGCGCGCCGAACAGCGGAATCGCCAGTAACTCAATACCGGCACCGATCAGGATTCCGTTGAGCACGATTTGCTGCGACATCTTCACCTGCTGCGTGGCGTAGGTCAGCACGAACACGCTGTAGATGTAGAAGGCACCGTTTTCTGCGAAGCGCGCGCCGATGGCGAGCAGTACCTGTTTCGGATAGGTCGTCAGCACCTCGACGATCGGTTGCCGCGCCTCGCGAGCATCCTCTTTGAGCCGGCTGAACGCGGGCGTCTCGAGAATCCGCACACGAATCATCAAGCCAACGATCACGAGGAGCGCGCTCAGAAGAAACGGCACGCGCCAGCCCCACGACAGGAATTGCGCCTCGGGAAGACTGGAGAACACGGCAAACACCGCGGTCGATAACACCAGACCCGCCGGCACGCCGATCTGCGGCCAGCTGCCGTAGTACCCGCGCATTCCCGGGGGCGCGTGCTCGACGGCCATCAGCACGGCGCCTCCCCATTCGCCGCCAACGCCGAAGCCCTGCGCGACACGCAACAGGATGAGGCCACCCGCTGCCCACGGCCCGATCTGTTCGTAGGTGGGCAGGAGCCCTATCAGGAACGTGGCGATTCCCATCACGACGAGCGTGAGCACCAACATCGACTTGCGGCCGATCTTGTCGCCGTAGTGACCGATGACGATGCCACCGATCGGGCGCGCGAAGAATCCCACGGCGTAGGTGCCGAAGGCGGCCAGTGTGCCGGTCAGCGGATCGAACGTCGGAAAAAACAGGCGGTTGAAGACGAGCGCCGAGGCCGTGCCATAGAGAAAGAAGTCGTACCACTCGATTGTGGTACCAATGAAACTTGCGACCGCCACGAGACGGACGGAACTGGTTCCTTGAGGATGCCTGGTCACGGTCTTTTCAAAGGTCAAAAGTCAAAGGTCAAAAGTCACGTCAAAGGTGAAGGTCCAAAGTCAGGTCAAAGTGAAGGCCCAAAGTCAGGTCAAAGGCGAAGGTCGGAAGTCAGGTCAAAGATTAACGGTCACGGTGAGGTCGAACGTTAAAGTTGTTAAGGAGGCGCTCCTACTTCCATTGCTTGTATGATTCACAGTTCATGCATACGGAGCTACAGGAAGCCATCGACCTGCACGAATCCATCGTAGCCGAGGCAGGAAACGCCCTCGTCGGCTACGAGACGGAAAAGGCGCTCGCCAACGTCGTTCTGCTCTCGGAAATCCCGACCACGTACGACAAGGACCAGAAGCGGCAGGTCAACGCCGGCAACCTGCTCCTCAGGGGAGTCCCGGGCGTCGGCAAGACATTCTTCGGGGTCATTCTCGCGGCGATCAGCAACGCGAAATTCGCCAGGATCCAGGGCCGTGCCGACCTGCAGCCGACCGAGATCGTTGGCTTTCAGATGATCAACCCCGCGACAGGTGAGTTCATCACCGAGTTCGGGCCGCTGGCCGCGGCCGAGATCGTCCTCCTCGACGAGATCAACCGCATTCCTCTCAAGTCACAGAGCGCCTTTCTCGAGGGTCTCCAGGACCGGACCGTCACCGTGGGCAAGACGACCTACGAGATGGCGCCTTTCAGCTTTGCGATCGCGACGATGAACCCGGTCGAGCTCGGACAGGGAACATTTCCGCTCTCGGAGGCCGCGACCGATCGGTTCGCGATCATGATCAACATCGCGTACCTGCAGCCGCACGAGGAGGAGAAGCTCGTCAACTTCGATTTCAAGCAGGTTCGGCTCAAGGCTCTGGTCCCGAAGGAGCGCATCATCGATCTGCGGTCGGTCATCACACGCGAGGTGTTCCTGCACGATGCGCTGGCCAAGTACATCCGCCGCCTCGTGGGTGCGACGCGTCCCTACAACGCCGAGACGGAATGGCTCCATCGTTCGCCCTCGTCGCTGGTCGAGAAGTGCGTGGACCTGGGTGCCTCGCCGCGCGCGACGATTTGCTGGGGCCGTCTCGTGAAAGTGTGGGCTCTGCTCCTGCATCGGCGCGCCGAGGTGTTTCCCGAAGACATCCAGGATCTGGCGAGGTACATCCTGAGTCACCGCGTCTGGCTCGGGCCGCATGCCGCCAGTCACGGCGTGAGCGTCGAGATGGTGATCGACGACATCATCGCCAACGTGCCGGTGCCATGAGAATGACCCCGGGGGTGATTTTTCTTCGGGGGTGACGGACAATCACCCCCGGTGTCTTTATAGATGGAAGAGATCAACCTCCAGGAGATCGCTGAGATCGAGCTCTTCATCCTCAAACGGATGAAGGAATTCACGCTCGGCGATCATGCGAGCGTCTTCAAGGGCTCGGGGTTCAACTTCGTGGGGATCCGCGACTGGCAGCCTGGCGACCGCCTCTCGAACATCGACTGGGCCCAGTCGTCGCTCAACAACTTCAGCCCGCTGATCACGCGCGAGTTCGAACAGGACAGCAACGCCGCGATCGTGGCCGTGGCCGACGCGTCGCTGTCGACCAGGTGCGGGATCGAGGGCGATCTGATTGCAACGGCCATCGCGCGCGCTGTCGCGGCCGCCGGACTGTCTGCGACGTTCTTCCAGGATCGGTTCGGCGTGGTGATCTTCAACGATCACTTCGAGCAGGTCGCGGCCGCCCGCCCGCGAATCGGCCGATCCCACCTCTTGTACTGCATTGATTTGTATCGACAATCGGTGCTCGGGAAGGACGATGCGACCGAGCGCGACGTCATCATGGGCATCGAAAGCCAGGTGCGGAAGTCGTCGCTGATCCCGGTCATCTCGGATTTCCTGTTCCCGGACGCCGAGCACATTCTCGGCGAGCTCTCGAAGTTGAATGCAGTACATGATGTGTTCCTGCTGATGGCCGACGCCCGATTTGCGTACGATGTTCCCCGGGTCTCGGACGGCTGGATAGATGTGTTTGATATCGAATCCGGCCGGACGCGCGTGCTGTCCCGGAGGGAGGTCGGCCGACTGGCCGACCGCGCCAACACGTGGCAGGATGAGGTCGCGCGGATGGCGAAGGATGTGGATCTCGACGTCGTGCGCGTGGGACTGGATAGATGGGAGATGGAGACAGCGCTGGTGGAATTTGCCGCCGAGCGTCGACTCCGAAAAATGTGATGAGCAGAACCTGGTATTTCGCGCGGGTATTGGCGACGGCTGCGGCAATCATCGCTGTTCTTCCCGCGTTGGCGACTGCCCAACCGGCGGCGGCGCGTCCCAGCGACGCTCAGACGCCGGCAGCACTGCGCCCGAGCGCCAAGGACGCTCAGACGGCGACGCCTTCGCGACCCAAAGATGGTCAGGCCGCGACGGCGGCGCGCCCGGCACCGAAAGAGGGAGAAGTGCAGTCCGATCCGATCAAGTGCTGGTGGAAAGCGGACCGCACGGCGGTAAGGGTGGGCGAGCGCTTCGGGCTCGTGCTGACGTGCGCCGTCATCGAAGCCGGTCCCATCACTGTCGTCCCCGTACTCAATCAACTCGAACCGGGAGCGCTGTCAATCACGCCGTTCGAAGTGGTGAGTGGCGCGCGGGGCGACGACATGGTGGCGCCCCCATGGCGGTACGTCCAGTTCGATTACGCGGTGCGACTGCTGAGTGACGGCTTCTTCGGTCAGGACGTGATGATTCCCGGCGTGACGGTTACCTACAACCTGCAGACGGCCGGCGGCACGCAGGGGCGCGATCAGACATACGTGCTCCCGTCATTGCCGATGCGAATCCTGTCGCTCGTGCCCAAGGGCGTCGCCGACATCCGGGATGCGTCGGGTCAGACGTTTGCGAGCATCGAATCCCGGCGTTTCCGTTCCTCGCTCGCGAGTGTGCTGGCGTGGGTGTCGTTTGCATTCGCCGGCGTACTTGGCATCTTCGCGCTGGTGCGCGTCGTCGGACACTTCAGGTCGAAGAGTACTGTCGCAATTCGGCGCCTGCCGGTGCCGGCGGTACTTAGTGGGTGCCTCGACACAATCAGCGAAGTCTCGGCCGATGCCTCGAAGACCGGCTGGTCGCCTGGCCTGGCGCGTCGTGCGGTCGCGGCCATGCGCATCGCCGGCGCCGTGGCGCTCGAGCGCCCGATCGCCCAGGACTTCGTCGGCGCCGACGCGGTCGAGCGCGACGGACAGGTCACAGTCCGCAAAGGCTGGATTAAACGGCGACGCGTGCTGTTGTCTGCATCCGTCACGTCGAAAGTCATTGCCAGTCACCTGGGGAACGGTCGCCGGCTTCGCCCGAACGCGCGGGTGAGACTCGAAACGATCTCCGACGCGCTCGGTGTGTTCAGCGCCGCGAGCTATGGCCGCAATGGGAAGCCGGATGCATCGGCACTGGATGCCGCCGTTGACTCCAGCAGGGACGCGATCCGCGGCCTGCGGTCGAGCGCGCGCTGGCCGATGCGGACAGCGGGCGCCATGCTGCGTTCGTTCACTATCGGTGGGTAAGAGTGCCGCCACTGCACGACGTCCTCATCGCGTTACGCACCACCTGGGCTGAGTGGGCCCGCACCCCGTGGGTCGACCTCGAGTTCGGCGGAGCGCGCACCGCGCTGCTCGTGTTCATCGTCCTGCTGGGAATCGCGACGCTCGTCCTGATGGTCAGCTTCATGCGGCGGGGATCGCTGCGCGGGAAGATCGGGTTGCCCGCCATCTTGCCGGTCATGCACCGATCGCCGCTCAGTCTCGTACGCCACGTGCCGCTGATGCTGTTCGTCGCCGGCGTCCCGTTCTTTGCGATTGCGCTGGCGGATCCGCAGACCGGCTTTGCGCGCGAGGAAGTGTCCTATCCGGGGCGACGCATCGCGCTGCTCGTCGACGGGTCGACGAGCATGGTGATCCGCTTCGAATCGGCGGCGAAGCGACCGGGCGAGTCGACGTTCTTCACCGCCGTCGCCGCGGCGGAACAGTTCATCCGCCGCCGGATGAACGGACCGTATCGTGATCTCGTCGCCCTTATCCAGTTCGGTAACTTCGCGTACGTCGTCACGCCCTTCACCAACGACTATGAAAACGTTCTGTTGAGCACGCGCCTCGTCGGCGATCCTGCCGAGTGGGGGCGGTTCCCGGATTGGGGCACGACGATCATCGAAGGCATCGACCAGGCGACGCAGTTGTTCCGGACGTTCGATTTCACCAACGCGTCGGGCAACCTGATGATCGTCTTCACCGACGGCCGCGATTCACAGTTGAACCAGCAGAAGGCCGACCTCGAACGCGTCGTCGGCGACGCGCGGCGCTGGAAGATTCCGGTCTACATGTTGCGAACGGCCTACAACCGGCGCGAGGGTGAGATCCTGCAGGACAAGATCTGGAAGTCAACGGTCGAACAAACCGGCGGCCGCTTCTATGCGGCGTACGACGACGAGTCGATTGGGCGCGCGTTACGCGAAATCGATCGCTTGTCGCCCGGGCGAATCGAGACGCGCGAATACAGCGTGCGTCGTCCGCGCTTTGCTGGGTGGGCGTTGATCGCCGTGGGCCTCTGGCTCACGGGCGCGCTGCTGAAATTGAACTTCGGGATATTTAGAACGTTTCCGTAGGCCACGACAGTAGGCCGGGTCTTGCTCTTTGGACCCGGCGGGCCAGGGGGGTCTGAAAAGCAAGACCCGCCCTACGGTCGAGTAGAGCAGACGTAGAGCGCACGCTTCAGCGTGAGCGGAGATGGAAAGATGCGAAGCACCATAGCGTTTGTCATCGTCGCCGTCGTGTTGGCACTGTTTGGCTTTGCCTTCCTGGGCGTGGCGCGCCTGGATGCGCACATGGCGGATGCGGCACAGCGTCTCTCGACGCTCGAGTACACCGCCGCGCAAGAGAGCCTGACGCAGGCGGAGCAGTACGCCAATCACGCGCGCTTCGTGCCCTGGCTGGGCAGCGATGCGCGGCAGGAGATTCGGGCGCGCCAGGCGGCAGTCCAATACTGGCAGCGGCAGTATGACGCCGTGTTGCCTGCGGGCGCCGAGCCCGTCGCCGCCGTCGACGATCAGAACGTCGAGCTGCAGCTGGTGGTGGCCAACGCCGCGTTCCGCGTGCACCAGACCCAGTTCAAGGACAAGCAAGCGACGATCAAGGCGCTCGAAGAAACGGCCGCCGGGTACCTGACGGTGCTGAAGAACAGCACGTGGCATCCCGATGCGGCGTTCAACTACGAGTACATCATCCGCCTGCGCGACGCCGCCGCGAAGGGAAGCCAGCCGCCACCACCGCAAAAGAACGAAGAGGAGTCCGACAACGGCGATCAGGGCGCTCCGACGCCCGCGACCAGCCAGGAGGGCTTCCAGATCTACATCCCGCTCGAGCAGGGTGAGAAGAACCCAACCGGCGGCGAAGCAGGCAAGGCATCGGCGAAGGAACGAAAGGGCTGATGTTCAACATTCCGCGTATCTCGTTCGAGACGTTCCGATTCGCGGATCCGCTGTACCTCTGGCTGCTGATCGTGCCGGCGGCGCTGTTCGTCGTGTGGATCTGGCGGTTCGTCCGCCGGCGTGGCGATCTCAAAAGGCTGCAGGCGCGGCGTGCACTGCCGGTGCGCGAGCGTCTCGGCGCGATTGGCGATCTGGCGTTCTGGGCGTCGGTGCTCCTGGCGGCCTCACTGTGCATCATCGCCCTCGCACGGCCACAGGCGCTCGTTTCCGTCGTGCGCAAGGCCAGCGCCGATGTCGTCGTCCTGCAGGATGCGTCGGCGTCGATGTATGTGTCGGACGTGAGACCCGATCGGTGGCGGCGGTCGGTGCAGTTCCTGCGTACGTTCGCCGAGACGCTCAGCTGGCAAGGCGACCGCGTGGCGCTCGCGCTCTTTGCGCAGCTGGCCGCCCCGCAGGTCCGCCTGACCAAGGATCCGAACGCGTTGTTCTTCTTCATCGATCACCTGGGCGAGCACTCTCCCTTCAGGCTCGAGAACACGACCACGTGGGATACCAACATCGAAGAAGGTATTCGCTGGGGTCTGCGGCTCGTGGAGAAGGACGAAGAGGTGTTCGGAAAGAATGGAAACCCGAAAGCCTTCCTGGTGATCTCTGATGGTCAGGCGTGGAGCGGCACCGTGGCGAACGCGATTTCCAACGCGCGCGCCATGAAGATTCCGATTCATGTTGTCGGCATTGGTACCTCCACGGGAGGCATGATTCCTGAGCCCGCGAGGCCTGATGGCACGAGACCACCTCCCGTGATTCGTTCGGTGCTCGATCGCGCCTCGCTCGTGCAACTCGCCGTCGCCGGCGGGGGTGAGTACTTCCAGATCGGCGACGAACCAGACCGCATCGTCGCGTTTCGTATCGTCGATCGCTTGCGACGCCGAGCTGACGTCGTCAAACAGGTCGAAAGCTTCGACGACCTCTATGGCCGCTTTCTCATGGCCGCCGCTGTCGTCCTCGTGATCGGCACCGCGTTCCTGCGCAAGCGCGCCGAGTTGGGATGGCAGGTGGCGGGCGCCCTCGCGGTGGTGCTCTTGCTCGCGAGTCTCGTCTGATTCGCAGCCGCAGATCGACCCGCACGATAAGCGGGTCGCCGTTTTCGATCGACCCGACCGGCCAGGCGGGTCTAGACCCGCCTCTTCTCACTTTCGTGGTTTCACGCCAGCCTCATCACGCGCGCGATTGCCGTCGACATGCGTTCCCACTCACCGGCCTCGACCGCCAGTTGCCGGCGGCCTGATGGTGTGAGCTGGTAGTACTTCGCCCGTCGTCCCAGTTCCGATACGGCCCACTCGGCTTCGATCCAGCCCTGGTGCTCGAGACGATGAAGCGCCGGGTACAACGATCCCTGGTTGATTTGAAGAACATCCCGCGAGATCTGCTGGATGCGTTCGGAGATCGCCCAGCCATGCATGGACCCCGCCTGGAGCGTCCGGAGGATGAGCATGTCGAGCGTGCCCGGCAGCAGGTCCGGGACCGGTTGGCGCGCCATAGTGTCGACAGTCGACACTATCAACAGCTGGTGTCGACTGTCAACACCAACACGCGCATGCACCGCGGTCCGCCTGAACCCGGACACTACGTACGAACTGGCGCGCGCTTGGGGCGCCGCGCGCGATGGAGCTCCGGCCAGAGGCTCATCCACCATTCGAGCCACGACTTCACCAGATCCTTGACGCCGAGTCCATCGACGACCTGCGTATGAGCCAGCCGGTCACCGAGTCGCTGACCCTGGACATCACGGACGAGGGTGATCGTTTCGAGAAACGCGGCTGCCACGTTGGCGCCGGGGAGCAGGAACAGCAGGTTGCGTCGCACCGAGCTGCGCAGCGTGGCAGGCCGGCCCGTTTCGAGGTTGATGACGACCAACCCGACCACGAGCTTCCCCAGACTCTGTCCCTGCATGCTGTCGCGGAGCAGGAGATAGAGCGCGCCGAAGGCGAGCCACCACGGCGACTCCAGGATCTGCGCGAAGAGTCCACCGCTGGCAACGACGAGACTGTCGATCGCCGCCGCGTACAAGCGCTTTCGGACATCGGCTCTCGCGTACGGCGAGACGAACGCGACCGTGAGCCGGTTCAAAGCCGGAAAGTATCCCAGCGAGAACGCGAGTGCCGGGAGCACGAAGAACCCGAGGAACACTTCGGGAGTCACTGGTCCATCTCTTTGAGATGTCGGCCTCGGACGCGTCAGCGGGTCTGCCTTCGCACCGAGCTCAGGCCAGGAAAGACCCGCCCCTGCCAGATGGATATCGAGCCCCCAGTCCCGAGTCAGAGGCTGATTGGTCCCGTGCTGTCGCCCAGCTTGTCCGTTGTGACCTCGAGCGTGTCGAGCATGGCTACGAGCAGGTTCGCCATCGGCGTGTTCTTCGGATGACGCAAGTGCCGCCCGCCCTTGAGTCGGCCCGATGCGCCGCCGGCGAGCAGGATCGGCAAGTCGGTGTGATTGTGCTGGTTGCCGTCGCTCATGCCGCTGCCATACAGGACGAGCGAGTGATCGAGCAGCGTGCCGTCGCCATCCTGGGTCGCGCGCAGCTTGTCGAGGAAGTAGGCAAACAGCGCGACGTGATACGTGTTCAGCACCGCGAAGCGATTGATGTTGTCTGGTACGTTGGAGTGGTGTGACAGCGTGTGGAACGCATCACGCACACCGCTCTTCGGGTAGACGGCGGTACTGAGCTCCTTGCACATCAGGAACGTGGAGACGCGCGTGATCTCCGCCTGCCACGCCAGCACCTGCAGGTCGTACATCAACTTGATGTGCTCTTCGACGTCGCGCGGCACGCCGGTTGGCGCGGTCGGGATCGGAAGATCGTCGGAGAGCTGTTGTCCGGCTTTCT
>Ga0207643_10000453_pt1 | contig 26555 bp, 18 predicted proteins | sample KBSMisM62_FD_184313 | JGI IMG/M metagenome (GOLD analysis project Ga0207643, IMG submission 184313) | Miscanthus rhizosphere microbial communities from Kellogg Biological Station, Michigan, USA - KBS Miscanthus M6-2 (SPAdes) (version 2) | ecosystem: Host-associated > Plants > Roots >... | reverse complement strand
GGCCTCCCGCCTTGGTGGCCGCGAGTTCAGTGAGTTTCATTGATGGCCCCGGTCCGCCCTTGCGCACGATTTCACCATCGATCACGTCGAGCAGGTCGACCGATGTCTGCATCAATTCGGCGGCGGCCATTAGCGCGGCGTCGCGCAGCTTGGCTGCGGCCATGCGCGTGGCTTCGCCGCACATGACCGTCACCCGTGATGCAAACGCGCCCATGCCCTTGTCGATGCGGTCGGTCTGGCCGTGCACGACATTTACTCGGGTGTAATCGACGCCGAGCACCTCGGCGCAGATCTGCGCCATTGCGGTCTCGACGCCTTGCCCGATTGACGCGACGCCGGTGATCAATTCGATCGTGCCGTCTCCCGTCACCTCGACGCGGACCTTGTCAAAAGGGCCTAGCCCGCTTTTCTCGACAAACATGGCGAAACCGGCACCGACTTTTTCTCCAGCGGTGCGCCGGCGCGCGAGCGCCTGCCGCATGTTTTGCCAGTCGGCCGCCTCAAGAAGCCGGTCCATCAATTTGGCGTAGTCGCCCGAATCGTAGACAATATCGGTGCCGAGCGTGGAGAACCCCAGGCTATAGGGCATCGCACTTTTGTCGATCAGGTTTCGCCGGCGGATTTCAACAGCGTCGATGCCGGTCTTCGCCGCGATTGCATCGATCAAGCGTTCTCGCACGAATGTCGATTCGTACCGGCCGGGCGAGCGGTACGTGCCGCACGGCGTCTTGTTCGTCAGCCGGATGTGTGCCCGTGCGCGATATGCAGGGATGCGATAGGGGCCAGGCAACATGGCCGCCGCAAGATCGGGGACGGTTGCCGCGTGCGTGCGCATGTAGGCGCCGTTGTCGTGAAAGAATTCATCATCGATGCCGAGAATGCGGCCGTTCTTGTCGATCGCAGCCCTGATCCTGTGACGCTGCTGGCGCGAATGGTTGGCGGCGATCAGGTGTTCGCGCCGGTCTTCGATCCATTTGATTGGCTTTCGGAACTTCAGCGCGGCGGCGCAGACAAGAACATCTTCCGGGTACATTTCCCCGCGAATGCCGAAGCCACCTCCGACGTGGCCCTCATAAAGCTGCACCTTGTCCGGATGCCGGCCGAGCATGAGCGCCAGCCGGTCCCTGTTCCAGTGCGGTACCTTGGCGGCGCCGTGCATCTCCAGAACGTCGTTGGCTTCGTCGTAGCGCGCAATGGCGCCACGCGTCTCCATCGGCACGCCGCTGTGCCGGCCGATCGCAAGATCAAGCGCGACGACCGCATTGGCTGCGCGAAAGGTGGCGTCGACGTCGCCGGATTTCTTTTCGATCACCGAGGTTTCGGTGTCATGGTGCTCATCAAACGGGCCGGGCTGTCCGGCGGCATCGAGAACGACCGGCAGCGGCTCGATGTCGATCTCGACCAGATCGGCAGCATCCTCGGCAACATATGGATCAGAAGCGAAGACCGCCGCCACCGGCTCTCCGACATAACGTACGTAACGCTGCGCCAGCGCGGTCTGCCGGTAGGCCTCGAGCTCCACCAGCCCCGTCAGCCGGAATCCGATAGGCGGAATGTCTGCAATGTCGGTATGCGTCCAGATGGCGTGAACGCCCGGCAAGGCGAGGGCGACTTTTGCGTCGATCGATTTCAATCGTCCGTGCGCTATCGGCGAGCGCACCACACGCATATGCCACTGGCCAGGAAATGAAATATCACCTGCAAAGCGGCCGCGACCGGTGAGGAGAGGGCGATCCTCCAGGCGTGGGACAGAACGGCCGACAAATTTCCCTTTGATTGACATGAGCGAGACCGCTCATCCTTTTCGCATTTCTTTTGCCGCCGCGCGAACCGCCTTGATGATGTTTTGGTAGCCCGTGCAGCGGCAAAGATTCGATGAAAGTACATCAATGAGATTTTCGTCGCCGATATCGGGCTCGCGCTCGAGCACGCTGACCGCCAGCATCAGAAATCCCGGGGTGCAGAAGCCACATTGAAGGCCGTGGTGATCCATGAACGCCTGCTGCATGGGATGCAATTTGTCGCCTTGCGCCAGGCCTTCAACGGTCCGGATCTTCTTGCCATCCGCCTGCACCGCAAACATCAGGCAGGAACGTACCGGCTCGCCGTTCACGATCACTGTGCAGGCGCCGCAAATGCCGTGCTCGCAGCCGATGTGAGTGCCGGTCTGGCCGCAGTCCTCGCGGATTGCATCCGCCAAAGTGCGTCTCGGCTCGACACTGATCGGATAGTCGTGCCCGTTGATGGTGAGCGTAATCATAGCTTTTCCGCTCATGCGGCCTTCTCCGCATTGCGAATGGCAGCCCGGATGCGTTGGGGTGTCGCCGGGATTTCGTCGATCTCGACCCCGAAGGGCGACAAGGCATCGTTGATCGCGTTGATGATCGCAGCCGGCGCGCCAATGGCGCCGCCTTCGCCCAGCCCCTTAGCCTTGGTGATCGAGTTCGTGCTCGGCGTCTCGATGTGGTGCAGCTCGATCGGCGGAATTTCGTGCGCGGTCGGCGGCAGGTAGTCGGCAAGCGTGGCGGTGAGAATTCCGCCGCTCTCGTCGTAGATGATTTCCTCGAGCAGCGCGTTACCGATTCCCTGAGCGATGCCGCCGTGCACCTGACCATCGGCGATCATCGGGTTGATGATGCGTCCGGCGTCCTCGGCCACGAGGAATTTTTCGACCTTCACATGGCCCGTCTCGACGTCGACATCGACGATCGCCACGTGGCATGCATTGGAGAACGTGCCAGGCGGGTCGTAGTGGCCAGTTTCCGTGAAGCCAGGCTCGATGTCGCCTTTGAACCGATGGGTCTGGGTATACGCCTCGCGCGCCAGCCTCGCGATTGCGATCGCTTTGTCGGTGCCGGCGACCTTCGCCATTCCTTCCGTAAGCACAATGTCCTCGGTTGCCGCCTCAAGCAGGTAACTGGCCATTTTGATGAGCTTCGTTCGGATTTTCTGTGCGGCAATCAGGGTTGCGCCGCCGGAAATCACCAAAGAGCGGCTGGCAAAGGTGCCCCATCCGTACGGTGTGCGATCGGTATCGCCATGCACCACTTTGATCATGTCGGGTGTGATACCGAGTTCGTCGGCAATGATCTGCGCCAGCGTGGTGCGCAAACCCTGGCCGTGCGGTGACGAGCCAATGCGCGCCTCGACAAAGCCCGAAGGATCAACAGTTATGATGACAGTTTCCCAGCCCGGCGTGATCTCCATGCCGCGGGCCGCAAACGCCGGGCTTCCGTAGCCGGTGCGCTCGGAGAATGTCGCGATGCCGATGCCAAGATGACGGCCCTTGGCACGTGCCTCGGCCTGGCGTTTGCGGAAGGCGGGCACATCGATCGCCTTCACCGCCATTTCCAGGGTTTCTTTGTACGTCGCCTCGTCGTATTCGAGGCCCATCGCCGACTTGTAGGGAAATTTGTCAATAAGATTACGTCGGCGAAGGTCGACCGGGTCGAGGCCAAAGGCTCGCGCGGCCTTGTCCATCAACCGCTCGAGCGTAAAGGTGATGACCGGCCGCGATACGCCGCGATAGGGCGCCATCGTGCAGGTGTTCGTGATCACGCCGCGGGCAAGGCACTGATACTGCTGCACGTCATAAGGGCCGGGCATTTCGGCCATGGCCATCAGCGGCTCGACCCCGCATGTCGTCGGAAAGCACGAATAGGCGCCGATGTTGCAGACGATATCCGCCTTCAAGGCGACCAGTTTCGCGTTCTGGTCGAAAGCGCCTTCGAGCGTGACGTACTGGTCGCGCGAATGGAAAGCCGCGATCAAGTTCTCGCGCCGGTCTTCCGTCCAGGCGACTGAGCTTTTGAGCTTGCGCGCCAGCCAGACCAAAACGACATATTCGCCGGGGAGCGACATTTTCTGTCCAAACCCGCCTCCGACGTCCGGCGCAATCACCCGCAAATCGGATTCCGGGATGCCGAGCAGGTCGCAGATGGCCGTGCGGGTCAGGTGCGGCATCTGCGTGCTGCAGGTCAGCGTGATGCGCCCGGTTGCCGTGTCATAGGCCGCATGACCCCCGCGCGCCTCCAGCGGAGTAGCGTTTTGCCGGCGCGACCGCGCATCGATTTTGACGATCTTGTGTGCGCTGCCCCAAGTTGAGTCGAAAGCGGGCGTCTTCACTTTGCCTTCGAGGATGATGTTGCCCGCCGCTTCGGCGTGCACCTGAGGCGCGCCGGCTTTGAGCGCGTCGCGCGCGTCGGCCACGGAAGGCATTTCGTCGATCGACAGTTCGACCCGATCGACGATGTCTTCGGCTTCTTCTTCACTCTTCGCCACGACGGCCGCTACAAGTTCGCCAATGAAGCGCACAATGCCGTCGGCGAGTACCGGCTGCCCGACCGGCTTGTAGTTAAACTTGTGCAGCATCGGCGTGATTTTCTTCACGTCCTTCAGATCCGCCGCCGTGATGACCGTGGCGCCGTCCGGTGCGCTCACGGTCTGCAGCTTTCCGGCGGCAACTGGGCTGCGCACGAAGCGAACCCAATAGACGGCAGCCGAGTCCGCGGTAAACCGGCCTTGCCCGGTGATTAACGCAGGATCCTCCAGCCGCCGTATCGCGCGGCCAACCCAGGTCATGCCGGAACCGCGGGTGCCGTGCGCGCTCACGATGTGCTGCTCTCCAGTGCGCGGCGAACGACGGCGCGTACGAGATCCCGCCGGTACTCGGCGGTGGTTTGGTGATCCTCGAGCGGATCGATCGCTCCAGCGGCCGCTTCGGCGGCCGCACGAAATGCCTTGTCGCCCGGCGTCTGCCCGTTCAGTGCGGCTTCGGCCTCTCGGATGCGGCGCGGCGATGCTTCGGCGCCGCCGAGGCCGACACGCGCATCCGCAATTTTTCCAGCCTGCAGGCGGTAGGTGACCAGCGATGCCGCCATGGCGAAATCGCCGGCTCGGCGGCTGAATTCATTGAAACCGAATTTGGCGTCGACCGGGAGCAGCGGCAGCCGCGCTTCGGCCAGCAGTTCGTCTTCCGCGAGCACTGTCGACATGATGCCGGTGAAAAAATGTTTTGCTGAAATCGCGCGCTCACCATGTGTGCTCTTGGCAATGAGCGTAGCGTCCAGGGCAGTTGCGACGAGGCACCATTCGGAGGCGGGATCGGCATGCGCCAAGCTGCCGCAAAAGGTGCCGCGCATTCGAATCGGGTAGTGCGCGATATGGTGCGCAACGGTGCTCAGCAATGTGCCGAGCGGATTTTCGGTGACCGGTTTGTGAAACGCCGCATGACGCACACAGGCGCCGATCGCAAGGACCTTGCCGTCACTCGAGATCTTGTCGAGGCCGACGACGTCGTTGATGTCGACGAGGTGGGCGGGCTTAGCCAGCCGAAATGCCATAATCGGGACGAGGCTTTGGCCGCCCGCCAGCACGCGGCCGTCTTGCGGCGCCACTTCGGCCAGAATCTTCAGCGCCTCATCGAGGGTCTTCGGCGCATGGCGGATGAACGGCGCAGGCTTCATTACTAAACTTTCAAGCGCGGCCGGAGCTAATTATTTGTATGCAAACGATAAAATGCGTTCTTGTCAAACCGGCGCCGCCGGTACGGGGTGCAACAGCCGGTGTATGACGGCGCCATTTCTTTGACGCCACCAGATTCGTATCTTATTTGGTGAATATTGGGGCGTCACGACAAAGGGGGGCCGGGGATGCCGATGCCGAGATCTATTATTGCTATTTGCCTGGCGGGCATTGTCCCGGCGGTAGCGCCGGCACTGGCTCAGGAGAACAAGCAGCCCGAAAAGGTTTCATTCTATTTCGCTGCGCACGAGGACGATTGGCAACTGTTCATGAATCCGTCTGCCTTCGAAGATGTGGTCAGCGGCGCTGCGAAGACGGTGTTCGTTCACTTGACAGCCGGCGACGCCGGACTCGGTGTCGGCTTCGGCGGCCGCAAGCATCCATTTTATCTGGCGCGTGAAAATGGCGCCGAAGCCGCGATCCGGTTCATGGCCAACGCCAATTCCGCGCCCGCCGAGCGTGTTGTCGCGCCTATGACGTTCAACAGCCATTCGATCTATCGCGTGAGCTACCGAAATACCGTTGGATATTTTCTGCGCGTTCCGGATGGGCATTGGTCCGGCGACGGCTATTACGACACCGGATTTGAATCGCTCAAGCGGCTGGCTAGTGGCGACAACGAGACTCTACACGCAGTGGATGGATCGGCGATTTATCACGGCTGGAACGATCTGGTCGCTACATTGCGCGAGATCGTCGCTTACGAACGTGGGAACGCGGCGCTTATTCAGGTCAATGTCGCCGAGACCGATGCGCGGATCAATCCGCAAGACCACTCCGACCATCTTATGACCGCAAAGGCGGCGCTCGATGCCGTCAAGGATTCGACTTGCGTGCGGCGGGTCTATTACGTCGATTACGCCAGCTCCCAGCTGCCACAGAACCTCGACGTGCAGAAGCGGGATATGGAAAGCTCTGTTCTTGCCGTGACCCTTGCGGGCGTCCAGGCCTTGGACCACAGCACGTCATGGCACCACTACGACGAATCCTTCGTTGGGCGGAACTACTTCCGTGTCCAGGCGCCGGCGGGCCGATGCGATTCCCGCCATGCAACGTTCGCAGCATCACCGCAGTAGCGTTATTGTCCTGGACTGTAGTGTCCCGCGGCATCACCATGGGGTGATCGTTGCTGCGTTATTTTAGTGACTTCTGACAATTGAGCTAAGCTGGGCGGCGGGTTTATCGCAACCAATTCTACCTTGACCCGTTTTCGTCTGGTCACCGCTTACCGCGGCAACCGATTGGCGGCGCCCGATGCGCTACGCAGATGTTCCTGTCGCATTGCAGACACGCCGTGTCCTCTCCGTCGATGCGGTCCGCGGGTTCAGCATTTTCTGGATCATCGGCGCCGACGGTGCGGTGATCGCTCTCGAGCGAATGCTGCGCGACAAAGGCCCGGCGCTCGGCTCCGTCGGCGAATTTCTCGGCACACAAATAACCCATGCCGACTGGGAGGGCTTTCGCTTCTACGATTTCATCTTTCCACTTTTCATTTTCATCACCGGTGTTTCGATCGTGCTCGCATTGCCGCGGCTGGTCGAGCGCGAAGGCAAAGCGAAAGCACACCTGCACGTGCTGCGGCGCGCACTTTTCCTGTACGTATTGGGGGTCATTTACTATGGCGGCGTTGGCCAGCAGCTGAGCGACATACGCTTCGTCGGCATTCTACAACGCATTGCCGTCTGCTATTTGTTTGCGTCGATTCTATTTCTCAGTCTCGACTGGCGTGGTCTGATTGGCGCAGTTATCGCGTTGCTGGTGGGCTATTGGGCGCTGCTGACATTCGTTCCGGTGCCCGGGCTCGGCACTGCCTCGTATCAGCCTGAAATCAACCTCGCCAACTGGGTCGATCTGCACTACCTGCCGGGACGGTTGTGGGATGAAACGCGCGATCCAGAAGGATTGCTGAGCACGCTGCCGGCCATCGGCACGTGCGTGCTCGGCGTGCTGGCCGGCCTTTTGCTGAAGAACGAACGAGTTCAGCAGGCACAGAAATCATTGTGGCTCATCGCGGGCGGCATCGCGATGATTGCCGCCGGCTATCTGTGGGGTCTGCAATTTCCGATCGTCAAGGCGATCTGGACATCTTCATTTGTGCTGATTGTCGGCGGCTACAGCATGATACTGCTCGCCGTTTCGCATCAAGTCATCGATGTCTGGGAATGGAAATCCTGGGCCATGCCCTTCGTGTGGATCGGAGCTAACGCGATCTTGCTGTATTTCCTCAACGGAATTATCGGTTTTGCGCCGTTGGCGTTTCGACTGATCGGCGGCGACGTCGCGCTCTGGATCAGTAGTGTAACAACGTCGGGAACGGGCGCGTTTCTGGGGCACATTCTTGGGCTTGCGTTCGCAATCGCGCTCGCCGGATTTCTCTACCACCGCAGGATTTTCCTGCGCGTGTAAAATTCAACTTCCAACCTTGAGCTCGGACACAAGCGCGCGCAGAGCGGCGACCGTTGAAGGGGCGACACTCTTTCCGGTGCGCGGGTTTTCCGACGGAATATTTTCGATCGTCATCGTAAATCGCGCGGTGTCGGCGTCGACTGTTATGGTGTGCGTATTGCGCGTGACGCCCGGATCAGCCCAAATTTCAAGCTGTGTTCGGTCCGGCCCGATTCCTGCAAGGCTGAGTGCCGCTGCGACATTGACATTGGTGGGGAATCCACGGGCACCCTCGCGCGCGCTGCCGTCGAACACCTTCAATGGCTCCTTCAGGCCGGTCACCGAGATTCCGCGCTCGCGGAGATAGGGCGCGCCGTCGAGTCCCGCCGGCGGCTTGCGCGTCACCATCTTGACCGAATGTATCGTGCTTTCGGCAGCAGCACGAACCGCATCAAGGCCGATGAGCGCTCCGGTCGGCACGAGAATACGCGCGTTCGTCTGGCGTGCGCGCTCGATGAGGTCGTCATTTTCCAACAATTGCGCGACCGAAAGCGGCATGAAAATGCGGCCCTTGTCGATGGCGCTGATGGCGACCTCGCGGAACAAAGCGGGCGGAAGACATTCGACGACAATGTCACAGTCGTTTGCGAGCTCGGTAGCCTTGCGGATGGGAATGTCATGACCAACCTGCGGCAGCGCCCGTTGCGCCTTTTGTGCATCGCGCACAGCTACCGCTGCGAGTGTTAGCCCCGGGACGCCTGCAATCAGGCGCTTTGCCACCTCGAGGCCCACCGCGCCGAGACCAGCGAGCCCGACGCGCAGCGTCTTTCTATCGCTCAGTTGTGTCATTTCTTCCGGCCGGTGAAGTTCGGTTTGCGCTTTTCCATGAACGCGCGAACGCCCTCAGCATAATCTGGAGTCAGGCTCGCCTCGCGTTGCGAATCGCGCTCGAGATCGAGCTGAGCATCCAGCGTAGTCGTCGCCGAGGCATCAAGCGCGCGCTTGATCAATGCCAAGCCCTGTGTCGGCGCGGTTGCAAAATGCTCACACAGTTTCTGGGCCTCGCCGGCAAGTGCAGCATCGTCCACACATTTCCAGATCAGGCCCCATTGCTCTGCCTTTTCCGCGGGCAATGGCTCGGCCAGCAGTGCAAGACCGCGCGCCCGTGCCACGCCGACGAGCCGTGGAAGGAACCATGTACCGCCCGAATCCGGCACAAGTCCGACACGGGCAAAGGACTGAATGAAACTGGCCGAGCGCGCGGCAAGCACGATATCGCAGGCGAGTGCGATATTGCAGCCGGCGCCGGCGGCGACGCCGTTCACCGCGGCAACAACAGGAAAGGGCAGGGCGCGTAACTTGCGGACCAGCGGATTATAGTGAGCCTCCAGCGCGCCCCCGAGCACGACCGTTTCGCCTGGTTTGGCGAGCCGGTCGCTGAGATCCTGTCCCGTGCAGAAGCCGCGGCCTGTGCCGGTAATCAACAGCGCGCGGCAGCTCTCGTCGGCCTCCGCTTCGTCGATGGCCTCGCGCAACGCCTGATGCATCGCTTCGTTGAAGGCATTGAGCTTGTCGGGCCGGTTGAGCGTGATGACGCGATATCCGCTGCGGACGTCAACGACAACAGGTGTCCCGGGTGTCATGACTTTTCGAGAAACCGGTCGAGCTTGCCGATTTCCTCCTTCCTGTCCTCGAAGTCTTCCGCGATACGTTGGTAAAGCCGGGCAGCAGCCTGCAGCATATCGCGCTCGGGAAATTCTTCGCCGACGAACGCCGCAATTTCATCCAGCTCGGCGACCCAGCGGTACGCTTTCGAATACATGCTGGGCACCTGGTTTGAGAGATAACGAAGAAGATCGGGCCGGCTTTCAGCGAGCTCCGCCTTCAGCGCCTCGGCCGAACCGCCGCGGCTTGCAGCCAGCATCATGGCTGTGCCGAGCGCGGTGAATCCCTTGGTAATGCCGGCATACGACATCTTGAGCGCCGAGGCGGCTGTCAACGAGCCGTCGAGAACGCGCACGATCAGCCCGTAGTCATTGAGCCTTGCAACGTCTTTTGCGGCCGGACCGGACACGTAAATTTTCGTGTTGGTGCTGCCTGGCTTCGGCGGCGGCCCGATGATGCCGGCACCGACAAAAGGACAGCCGGTCCCGGCGATCACATCGGCGATCTTCTGCATCGTCGCTGGGCTTACCGCATTGCATTCGACATAGACCGGCTTTCTGTTGGCCGCAGTAAGAACAGGCGCGAGGCGGGTTGCGAGGCCCAGCGCGTCTCCGGGCGGAACAATCGATAAAAGAAAATCAACCTCCGCAAGCTCACGTTCCTCGACCGGCTGCATGCCCGCCTCACGCGCGCGTTTGACGCTTTCCCCACTGCGGCCTGCAAGCGACGTCAGCGCGGTGACTTTGTTCTCCGTCAAACGGCGGCCAATCCCGGCGCCCATATTGCCCGGCGCGATAACGGCAACGGTAGGGGTCGTGCTCATGATCCGGTGACTCCGCCGTCGAGATTGATGCTCTGACCTGTGACGAAGGCGGAGGCCTCCGATGCCAAAAACAGCACCGCTCCGACCAGATCTTCGGGCACTTCCGCGCGCGGTACGCATTGCATGGCGATAATGCGCTCCTTCTGCGCTGGCGTGACCGTCTTGCGCTCGATCTCGGTGAAGGTTGCGCCCGGCAGAATAGCATTCACCGTGATGTTGTCGGGGCCGAGTTCGCGCGCCATCGACAGGCTCATGCCCGCGAGCGCGGCTTTGGTCGCGATGTAGTGCAGGTAATTCGGCCGTCCAAGGCGCACGGCGCCGGAGGCTACGTTGATAATGCGGCCCCACTTGGCGCGCCGCATCGCGGGCAGCACTGCGCGCGCGCAAAGAAACGGCCCGGTGAGATTGACGCGTAGCACGCGTTCCCATTCCTCCAGCGGAATTTGGTCGAATGGCCGCATCTCCAGGGTCGAGAAAATTCCGGCATTGTTGATCAGCACATCGATGCGGCCATACTCATCCTCCACCGCTTCGACCATTTCCACGATCGAGTTTTTATGGGCGACGTCCGTTGTGACGGCGAAAGCCTGGCCTCCGGCCTTCATGATTTCCTCTGAAACAGCGGCTGCCTTCTTTTCGTTCAGCTCCGCGATGACGGCCCGTGCACCGGCCGCTGCGAACGATTTTGCGAACACGCGCCCAATGCCCTGGCCTGCACCGGTGATAATAACGACGCGGTCCTTCAGGCCCGGAAACACGACATTCTGCAATTGGACGCTCATGCCGCGCCCCGCTCCAGCTGCGGCAATTGCTCCAGCACGGCGCGCGCATCCCACGGTGTCCACCAGGGCTTAAGCCCAAGATCGTTCGCGATGATGCCTGCCGTGATGTAGCCGGCGCCACCGGAAATCGCACCGCCCGGATGGCCGGCCGAGCCCGCGCTGTACAGGTTTGGGATCGGCGAGCGATAGCCGAAGTGGTTGTACATCACCTGTTCGGCGTTGAATGCACCCATGAAGATGTCGCCGCCACGCATGTTGATCATTTCCTGCACGTACTCTCGACCGGTGTAGACATAGCGTCCGAGAATGTTCTTGCTCGTCATGTTCGGGCAGTAGCGCGCGAAGCATTCGACGATCCTGTCGGAGAACTCCTCCTTGAAGGCCTCGTAACTTTGCCCGCCAAGATCGGGATTGAGAGGCATGACATGCCAACAATAGGTCGTGTGCTTGCCCGGCGGGGCCTGTGTCGGGTCGAGCAGGCTGAGCGGCCCCGATCCGAACTGCACCAGCTTCGGCACGCGGCCGGCCTGCACGTCCTGATGAGCCGAGAACAGGTCCTCCATGGTCTCGGCGCCAATGCTCCACTTCAGCGAGCGGTTGATGTTCGGGTCAAATTTCTCGGCGGCGAAACGCGGACTTTCGTTGAGCGCGAGATGCAGTCCGAACAGGCTCCACGCGGTGTATTGGAAGCCGTCGAGTTTTTTGAGGAAAGCAGCAGGCAGCTGATCACGCCCGATCAGGCTCTCAAAAGTCTGATGCACGTCGAGTGTTGAAGCAACGAATTGTCTGGCACGGACTGTCTGGCCGCCGAGCAGTTCGATACCGGTGGTGCGCCCGTTCTCGATGAGGATGCGATCGATGTTCACCTGGGGTTGGAACGTGCCTCCAGCGGCAATGAAGGCTTCCATCATGCCGCGCGCCAGATTAAATGAACCGCCCTGGCACAGTTGGTAACCGCTTTCCAGGTCGAAGGCGCGGATCACCGAGCCCATCGGCGAGGTCTTTGACAGCGTGTCGACAAGCCATGTGCCGAATAGCGACACCTTGAAGAGGAACAGCAATCGCACGTGCTCGTTCTCGAACAGCTCGCGTACGACATCGAGCGGCTGCCGGTTGGATACATCGAGAAATTCGCGCCCCAAAGCCGTGCGCGACAGCAACGCTTCGCGTTCCTGCTTCGGCACAGGTTCGGCGTAACGCTCCGGCAGGAAGATCTGAGCCGTAATCTTTTCCGCCTTGCGGTTCCAGTCGCGGAAAGTTTGGGCATCCTTTTTCGAGAAACGTGCGACGTTCGCGACCGATTCTTCGAGATCGCGCCCGAGCACAAGCGCGCTTCCATCATGATGCGCCTGGCCGAACTCGTAGCGCGGCGTGATGTAGGTGACGCGTTCGCCCAGGTTCAAATCCTTGAACCACGGCGTCTCGCTGATGTGGAAATGATTGATGGAATGCAGGTTGTGATAGAAGCCGGGCAGCGTTGCTTCGCGCGTGCACAAACCGCCGCCGTAAGTCAGCCGGCGATCCACCAATAGAATGCTCAGACCGGCACGGGCGAGATAGGTGCCCAGGATCAGGCCATGGTGTCCGGCACCGATAATGATGCCGTCATAGGTCTTGTCGAGCGCCTTGGACAAAGGTCGAATTCCTCGAACTATATTTCCTGCAGTCTGGGGCAGGGCCGGGCGGGCTAGACTGCAAGGCTGCTGGCGTCCGGGTCAACGGGCACAAGTCGCATGCCGTGGGACGCCAGCGGGACGTCGGACCTCATTTTCTCCGGGTGGACCAACACCGGCAACTTTCGGTACATTGGGCCATCCAAAGCATGGGCCGAAAAGGCCCCGGGGAGGAACACAATGCGAAAAACTCTTTTGGCCGCGAGCGCCGCCCTGCTGCTCGCAGCGGGCCCGGCTGCGGCCCAGCAGAAAACCATCAAGATCGGTTTCATCAGCACGTTCAGCGGTCCGGTTGCGGTGATCGGCAACGACATGCGCAATTCGTTCGAGCTTGCGCTCGATCATCTCGGCCGCAAGATGGGCGGCATTCCGGTCGAAGTCATCTATGAAGATGACGGCTTTAAACCGGAAGTCGGCAAGCAGAAGACCGACAAGCTGATCGAGTCCGATAAGGTCGATTTCATCACTGGCTATATCTGGTCGAACGTTCTGCTTGCGTCGCTGAAGTCGGCGGTCGATGCCAAGACGTTCCTGATCACGGCGAACGCCGGTCCTTCTCAGCTCGCTGGTGAATTGTGCTCGCCGTACGTGTTCTCGAGCTCCTGGAACAACGATCAGACGCCACAGTCGGTCGGCATGTATATGAATCAGAAGAACGTGAAGTCGGTGTTCCTGATCGGTCCGAACTATGCCGCGGGCAAGGATATGCTGGCGGGCGTTGCCTCGACGTTCAAAGGTAAGGTCGTCGGCCAGGAGCTGACCAAGTGGCCAGACCAGCTCGACTTCTCCGCCGAGCTCGCCAAGGTGAAAGACGCCAAGCCGGATGCCGTTTTCGTGTTCTATCCGGGCCGCGCGGGCGTTCAGTTCCTCACTCAATATGCGCAAGCCGGACTTAAGGGCACGATTCCTCTCTACACCGCCTTCACGATCGACGAGCTGTCGCTGCCGCTGCAGAAAGACCTCGCACTCGGCGTGCCGGGCGCACAGCAATGGGTGAATGACCTCCCGAACGACGCAAACAAAAAGTTTGTGGCGGAGTATCGCAAGAAGTACAACTCGCGTCCCTCTTTCTATGGTGCGCAGTCCTACGACGCGGCGATGCTGATCAATTCAGCAGTGGTTGCGACCAAGGGCAATCTGTCCGACAAGAACGCGGTGCGTAAGGCGCTCGAAAAGGCCGATTTCAAGTCGGTGCGCGGCGGCTTCAAGTTCGGACCTAATCACGTTCCGATCCAGAACTTCTATCTGCAGGATGTGGTCAAGGACGGCAACGAGTTCGTGCTGAAGACAACCGCCACGATCGTCAAGGACTTCCAGGACGGTCATCACACGAAATGCAAGATGCCGGCGAACTGATGCCGGCGCGGTAAATGACGGCGGCGGCGCACGCGCGCTGCCGCCGTTTTCAATTGCAAATGTGTGAAGTCTGCGCGCCATGACGCTGTTCATCGAGCAATGCCTCAACGGTCTGCAATTCGGCCTGCTGCTGTTCATGCTGGCGGCCGGATTGACGCTGGTGTTCGGAATCATGGACCTCGTCAACCTGGCGCACGGCTCGCTGTACATGATTGGTGCCTATTTTGCCGCAACCCTCACGGCGTGGACCGGCAGCTTCCTGCTTGGCGTCGCGATGGCGCTCGTCGGGACACTGCTCGTCGGCATGGTTCTGGAAGTCGTCGTGATGCGGCGGCTTTATGGCCGCGATCACCTCGATCATGTGCTGGCGACGTTCGGCCTCATCCTGTTTTTCGATGAGACGGTTCGGCTGATCTGGGGCCCGGCAGGCTTGAGCCTGCCGTTGCCGTCCTGGCTCAACGCGCCGGTGCAAATTCTCCCCGGGGTCTACTATTCGGCCTACAAGCTCTCGATCATCATTGTGTCGCTAGCGGTTGCAGCCGGCCTCTATTTTCTGGTGATGCGCACGCGCGTCGGCATGCTGATCCGCGCCGGCGCCTCGAACCGCGAAATGGTCGGTGCGCTCGGGGTCAATATCAAACTGCTCTACACACTGGTGTTTGGGCTTGGGGCGGCACTCGCTGGACTTGCCGGATTGATGCAGGCGCCGATCCTCACCGTACAGATCGGGATGGGCGAGATCATTATCATTCTTGCTTTTGTCATCACGGTCATCGGAGGCATCGGCTCGATCCGCGGCGCCTTTGTTGCCGCAATTTTTGTCGGCCTCGTCGACACGCTTGGGCGTGCCTTTTTCCCGGACCTGCTGCGCATGGTGCTAAGTCCGGCGGCTGCATCGACCGCCGCCCCGGCGCTGTCGTCGATGCTGATCTACCTGCTGATGGCGATCGTGCTTGTGCTCAAGCCGGAAGGCCTGTTCTCGGCGGGCAACAAATGAGCGGCTGGCTTTCCGCACGCGCGGTCACAGTTGTCGTGCTGCTCGCTGCACTGGCGCTCTTGCCAGTGTACGTCGAGCTTGGCGGAAGCCGTTTCCTGCTTACCCTGTTCACTCGCATCATCATTTTGGCGATGGCGGCGGTGAGCCTTAATCTGATCCTGGGTTTTGGCGGCATGATGAGCTTCGGCCATGCCGTCTATCTTGGTATCGGCGGCTATGCCGTCGGCATGCTGGCGCACGAGGGGATATACAGCGGGTTCGTGCAGTGGCCGGTCGCGCTTGCGGCATCCGCGCTTTTCGCCTTGGTCATCGGCGCGCTGAGCCTGCGCACGCGCGGCGTTTACTTCATCATGCTTACTTTGGCCTTCGCGCAAATGGCCTATTACGTTGTTGCCGGCCTCGCACGTTATGGCGGCGATGATGGGCTCACAATCTACAAGCGCAGTCAGTTCTTCGAGCCGATCAATCTGTCGAACAAGACGCAGTTTTACTACATCTGTCTCGCGCTGCTCTATGCGTCAATCTATCTGGTGTGGCGGATCGTCAATTCGCGCTTCGGGATGGTGATCCAGGGCTCGCGCTCGAACGACACGCGCATGCGTGCGATTGGTTTCCCGACCTTTCGCTATAAGCTGACCTGCTTCGTCATTGCCGGCGTTCTGTGCGGGCTTGCCGGTGCACTTCTCGCCAATCACACCGATTTTGTCAGCCCTGCAATGATGTATTGGACGCGCTCGGGTGACCTCATCATCATGGTTGTGCTCGGCGGCATGGGCTCGGTGGTGGGTCCGGTGTTCGGCGCAATCGCGCTTTTGGTGCTGGAGGAAACCCTCTCGGGCATCACGGAATATTGGCAGATCATCCTTGGTCCCCTGCTGCTGCTGGTCGTGCTGTTCGCGCGCGGTGGCATCGACGGTCTGCTTCGCAAGGTGCGTTATGCCTGACCTGCTGCAGGTGGAAAATCTTGCCAAGCGCTTCGGCGGCATCGTCGCAACCGACGATCTCAGCATCGCCATTCCCGAAGGCCAATTGCATGCGGTGATAGGCCCAAACGGGGCAGGCAAGACCACGCTCATCGCGCAACTCAGCGGGCAACTCACGCCCGATTCCGGCCACATCCAGTTTGCCGGCAGCGATATCACGGCGCTGCCGATGCCGGCGCGCAGCGCGCTCGGTCTCGCGCGTTCGTTCCAGATCACGTCGCTTTTTCTCGACCTTTCGGTTCTCGACAACGTGGCATTGGCCGTTCAGGCGCATGCCGGGCATTCGTTTCATTTTTGGCGCGATGCGCGCGGCCAGGTTGAACTGCGCGATCCTGCCCGTGCAGCCCTGGCGAGAGTCGGGCTCACAGCACGCGAGAATCTGCCGGCGTCGGCGCTCAGCCATGGCGAACATCGCCAGCTTGAGCTCGCGATGGCTTTGGCTTCGAAGCCGCGCATGCTCCTGCTCGACGAGCCGATGGCCGGTCTCGGACCCGAGGAATCGGCACGTATGGTGGCAATGTTGCGCGAACTCAAGAAAGAGCTGACCATTCTTCTGGTCGAGCACGATATGGAGGCAGTCTTCGCGCTTGCCGATCGCATCACGGTCCTTGTCTACGGCCGGGTGATTGCTTCGGGGAAGCCGGAAGAGATCCGCAACAATGCGCAGGTGCGCGACGCCTATCTCGGCGAGCAGGAGGCCGTTCATGGCTGAACCGGTGCTCGCGCTCGATGGAATCGAAACCTGCTATGGGCTGAGCCAGGTGCTGTTCGGGGTGTCTTTGGCGATCGCGCCGGGCGAGATGGTGACACTGATGGGGCGCAACGGCATGGGCAAGACCACCACCGTGCGCTCGATTATGGGGCTCACGCCGGCACGCGCCGGTGCCATCCGCTTCATGGGTGGGGACATTCGCGGTCTGCCTTCATACAAAGTGGCCCAGTGCGGGATCGGCCTGGTGCCGGAAGGCCGGCAGATCTTTCCGAACCTTTCCGTGCGGGAGAACCTGCTCGCGACAGCGGTCCATCGCGACGGCGCGGAATGGACGCTCGACAAGGTCTACGCGTTGTTCCCCCGGCTTGCCGAGCGTGAAAGCAGCATGGGCAATCAGTTGTCCGGCGGTGAGCAGCAGATGCTTGCGATTGGTCGTGCGCTCATGACCAATCCGCGGCTGCTGATCCTCGATGAGGCGACAGAAGGCCTTGCGCCGCTTATTCGCGCGGAGATCTGGCGGTGTCTTGCCCGCCTCAAAGAGCTGGGCCTGTCGATCCTGGTGATTGACAAAAATGTCGGTGCGCTGCTGCGTGTGGCCGATCGTCATTTCCTGATCGAGCGCGGACGCGTGGTGTGGAAGGGCACTTCGCCGGAGCTCGCTGCGGCCCCCGACGTGCAGCATCGCTACTTGGGGGTTTGATCTATTCGGCCGGCAGCGGCGGACCGCGACGTCGGATGAACGTAAAGGTGGCTCCGCCAAGCCTGCGGTGCAATTTGTCGAGCAGCAGATAGATTACTGGCGTCGTGTAGAGCGTGAGCACCTGCGACACCAGCAGCCCGCCAATGATGGTAATGCCGAGCGGGCGCCGCAGCTCGGACCCGGGGCCGATGGCGATCACCAACGGCAACGCACCGAGCATGGCGGCCATCGTGGTCATCAGGATCGGGCGGAAACGTGCGAGACAAGCGTCGTGAATTGCCCGTTCGGGCGAGAGGCCGAGCCGCCGTTCGCCATCGAGTGCGAAGTCAACCATCATGATGCCGTTCTTCTTTACGATGCCGATCAGAAGAATGATGCCGATGAAGGCGATGATCGAGAGTTCCGCGCCAAATATTTGCAGGGCAACGAGCGCACCGAGACCGGCCGACGGCAGCGTGGAAATGATCGTCAGCGGGTGTGCAAGACTTTCATAGAGAATGCCGAGAACGATGTAGACAGCGATAAGCGCTGCGATCAGCAAAAGCGATTGCGCGCCGGCGGACTGTCTGAAGGCTTTTATATCGCCGGCAAAATCCGCATGGATGACGTCGGGCAAATGCAGGTCGATGACCGCTTTTTCGATAGCGGCGGTGGTCGTCTCGATAGAGGCATCGGGCGCAAGATTGTATGAGATCGTTATCGAGGGGAATTGGCCCTGATGGTTGACTGCGAGCGGAATATTGCCACGCTCGAAGCGCGTTACGGCTGACAGCGGAATCTGCGCACCGCGGTTGCCGGGAACGTAGACGCGGGCAAGATCGCTTGGATCACGCTTGAATTGGTTGTCGATTTCAAGGATCACACGATACTGATTGCGCGGGCCATAAATCGTCGAGATCTGCCGTTGTGAAAATGAGTTGTTCAACGCGTTGTCGATATCCTGAACGCGCACACCCATGCGTGCGGCGGCCTGGCGGTCGATACTGATATTGACCTGTAACCCGCCCTGATCACGGTCAGTCGTCACATCGACGACGCCCGGCACTTGTTTGACGCGGTTGAGGACGCTCGAAACGCGTTTCTGCAACCCGTCAATGTCAGAGCTCCACAGCGTGAACTGGTACTGCGAATCGGTTTGCCGCCCGCCGACCCGTACGTCCTGCGCCGGGAACATGAAGACGGCGATGCCCGGAATTTCGGCCAGCTTTGGTCGCAAGCGCGCGATCACGCGCTGAGTGCTCACACCGCGCTCGCTAATGGGCCTCAAGCTGATGAATAGGCGGCCCAAATTAACCTGCGCCGTGAACGGCGACGCGCCAAGCGACGACCCCAGACCCGCCACCGCCGGGTCCGCGAGAACAACGTCCATGACCTTGAGCTGCAAGGCCTTCATTGCCTCGAAGGAGACGTCGGCTGACGCATTGACACCGCCGAAAATCAGGCCGGTGTCGTCCTGCGGGAAGTAGCCTTTCGGCGTCTTGATGTAGAGGCCGACGGTGAGCACGATCGTTGCGACGAATACGATCAGCATGAATGACCGGTGAGCGAGCGCGAGCGTGAGCGTGCGGTCGTAAAACCGGATCAGCCGCGCCAGCAGGCCCTCGACCTGGCGGTCGAGCCAGGTGCCGTCGCGGCTCGGCGGCTGCCGCACAAAGTAGGCGCAGATCATCGGAGTCACCGACAGCGACACCACGGTAGAAATCGCGATCGCAAACGCAAGCGTGACGGAAAACTCGCGGAACAGACGGCCGACGACGCCACCCATGAAGAGCAGCGGGATAAAGGCCGCGATCAGCGATATCGAAATCGATACCACCGTAAAGCCAATCTGCCGCGCGCCCTTCAGGGTCGCCCGCAACGGCGAAGCGCCTTTTTCGAGGTGGCGGAAAGCATTCTCGATCATGACGATGGCGTCATCGACCACGAAGCCGACGCTGACCGCCAATGCCATCAGTGAGAGGTTGTCGATTGAAAAGCCCGCGACCCACATGGCTGCGCAGGTGCCGGAGAGGGCGAGCGGAACGGTCACGCCGGCTGCCGCGGTCGGTGCCGCGCGCCGCAGAAACAAAAACACGACCAGCATCACGAGTCCGATGGTCGCGGCGAGCGTGAGCTGCATGTCGTGCACGCTTGCCCGGATGGTTTGCGTGCGATCGCTTAACACCGAAATGTCGAGCCCTTCGGGCACCCATTGCCGAATCTCGGGCAGCAATTCGTAGATCCGATCAACGGTGTCGATGACGTTGGCATTTCCTTGTTTGGTAATGATGAGCAGAACCGAAGGGTCTCTGTTGAACCATCCCGCCGAACGCGTGTTGCGCACGCTCGGGCGGATGGTGGCAACGCTCGACAGACGAATGACCGTACCGTTGACCGTCTTGACGACAACCGGATCGTACTCGTCGGCATCGCGCAACTGGTCGTTGATGCCGATCGTGATGGCCCGCTTGCTGCCATCGAAGGATCCAAGAGGGCCAGCCGCATTTGAATTGGAGATGGCAGTGCGGACGTCTTCCAGCGAAAGGCCCATCGCCGACAATCGCGCCGGGTCGATGCTTACTCGGATGGCCGGTTGCTCTGACCCTGCGACGGTCACGTCAGCCACACCATCGACCTGCGACAGGCGCTGCGCGATCACGCTGTCGGCGGCGTCGTAAATGGCGCTTGGCTGCAGGGTCTTCGATGTGAGTGCAAGAATCAGGATCGGGGCCGCCGATGGGTTGGCCTTGCGGAACGTCGGCAACGTCGGCAGGTCGCCGGGCAGGTCGGCAAGTGCGGCATTAAGTGCGGCCTGCACGTCGCGTGCGGCGCCATCGATGCTGCGGTTGAGGTCGAATTGGATGGTGATGCGGGAAAGGCCGAGCGAGGAAACCGATGTCATCTCGGTCACGCCGGAAATTTCGCCGAGACGCCGTTCGAGCGGGGCGGCCACCGTCGCCGCCATCACGTTGGGCTCGGCCCCTGGACGGCTGGCGCTCACATAAATGGTCGGGAATTCCACGGTTGGAAGGCTGGCAACCGGGAGAAACAGGTAGGCGACCGCGCCGACGAGGAACAAGCCGATCGCGAGCAACGTTGTGCCGATCGGACGCCGGACGAACGGATATGAGAAATTCACGGCCGGCCCCGTGCCGGACGCGTCGTGCGCGGTGTGGCGGGAGGCGCGGCCGGCGTCCGGCGCGCGCGCAGGCGCTCCATATAGAGGTAGATGACTGGCGTGGTGTAGAGCGTCAGCAACTGCGATAACAGCAGGCCGCCGACAATCGTGATGCCGAGCGGATTTCGCAGTTCAGACCCTGTTCCCCCCTCCAGTGCAAGCGGTAGTGCACCAAACAGTGCCGCCAGAGTCGTCATCATGATCGGGCGGAAGCGCAGCATCGCAGCCTGTACGATTGACTGCTCGGGCGACAGGCCCTGGCTGCGCTCGGCCTCGATGGCAAAATCGATCATCAGAATTGCGTTCTTCTTCACGATACCCATCAGCAGCACGATGCCGATCAGTGCGATCACCGAAAGGTCATAGCCGAACAGCATCAGCGCGAGCAGTGCGCCGACGCCGGCGGAGGGCAAGGTGGAAAGAATCGTGAGCGGGTGGATGAAACTTTCGTAAAGGACGCCCAACACGATGTAGATCGCGATGACGGCCGCCAGAATCAGCCAGGGTTCGCCTGCAAGCGACTTGGCGAATTCGGCAGTATCGCCGGAATAGCTTCCGGTTACGGAGGAGGGCATGCCGATTTCGCGCTGCACTGTGCGGATCGCAGCAACCGCGTCGGAAAGTGCGTAATCTTCATTGAGATCGAAGCTGATCGTGACGGAAGGAAACTGCTCCTGATGCGCGATGGCAAGAGGAGCCGACGTCGGGACGAAACGGGCAAACGACGACAGCGGCACCTGGTTGCTGCCGGTGACGGCGTTCGGTGTCGCGGTCGTGTTGGTATTAGTGGTGCCGGTCGCGGTGTTGCCGACCGTTGCCGCTGTGCCGGTCGAGGTGCTAGCGCCGGTCACATAGAGTTTGGTGAGTGCGTTGGGATCCTGCTGGTAACGCGGCTGCGCCTCGAGAATGACGCGGTACTGGTTAGCCTGCCCGTAGATCGTCGAAATCTGCCGCTGGCCGAAAGCGTCATTGAGCGTATCGGTGACGCTCTGCATCGAGACACCCAGCCGTCCGGCCTGTTCGCGATCCACGTCGACCCGCACGCGCGGCCCGCCCTCCTGCGCTTCCGATGCAACTTCGCGTAGGGCCCGGTTGCCACGCAAACCGCGCACCAGTTTGTCGGCCCATTCGATGACTTCGTCGCGGTCGGTGGAAACGAGCGTGTATTGGTACTGCGCCCGGCTCACGCGCGTAGCTATCTGGATATCTTGGGTGGCCTGGAAATAGACCGTCATGCCGGCGACGCCGGCGACGGCGCGCTTGAGGCGGGTGACGATCTCGTCAATATGCGCGCGCCGCTCGTCGCGCGGTTTAAGCGAAATTGCCAACCGGCCGGCATTCGGCGTTGCATTGATCGGGCTGACGCCTATTACCGAAACCACGCCCGTGACGTCGGGATCGGTCCGGATCGCATCCTCGACCAGGCGCTGGCGGCGCTGCATCTCAGTGAAAGAGACGTCGGTGCCAGCCTCGGTCACCGCCGTGATCAAGCCGGTATCCTGCAATGGCAGAAACCCTTTCGGCACTGCTACGTAGAGCAGAATGGTGGCAGCCAGCGTCGCCAGAGTGACAGCGAGCGTTTCAGGCTGGCGGCGCAGCACCCACAAAAGGCTCGAACGGTAAAACTCTACACTGCGATCGATCAGGGTATTGAAGCGCCGTGTCAGCGTGCTGGGCTCGCGTTCGCCAACGTGCCGAAGCAGGCGGGCGCACATCATTGGTGTCAGCGTCAGCGACACGACGGCTGACGTCACCACCGCAATGGTAAGGGTGAGTGCGAATTCGCGAAACATGCGACCGACTAGGCCGGTCATAAACAGGAGCGGGATAAAGACCGCGATCAACGACAGGGTCAGCGAGATTACGGTGAAACCGATTTGGCGCGCGCCTTTAAGCGCTGCGTCAAGCGGGCCTTCGCCATCTTCCATGTGGCGGACGATGTTCTCGATCATCACGATCGCATCGTCGACCACAAAGCCCGTGCCGATGGTGAGTGCCATCAGCGACAGGTTGTCGAGCGAAAATCCGCAGAACCACATCACGCCGAAGGTTGCGATCAGCGACAGCGGTAGCGCCACGCCTGCGATGATGGTGGCGCGGATCGTGCGCAGGAATATCAGAACCACGAGCACAACCAGCGCGATGCTGAGCACCAGTGTGAACTGCACGTCGTTAATCGACGCGCGAATGGTGGTGGTCCGGTCGTTGACGATCGTCAGGTCGGCGCCCGCCGGCATTGCGCGCCGCAGGCGCGGGAGCTCCGCGCGCACGCGCTGCACGGTCTCGATCACATTGGCGCCGGGCTGTCGCTGCACGTCGATAACGATCGATGGCTGGCCCCTGTACCAGGCGCCGACTTTGGTGTTCTCCAGTCCATCCACGACGTCGGCGACGTCACTGATCTTTACCGGCGCGCCATTGCGGAACGCCACGACAATGTCCTTGTAGCTATCGGCCACGGTGATCTGATCATTGGCGGCAATGGTGTAGGATTGGTGCGCGCCGTCGAGTGCGCCTTTTGGGCCGGCGACGTTGGCGCCGACGACGGCTGTGCGCAGGTCATCGAGCGCGATGCCGTAGGCGGCAAGCCGCGACAGATCGGCCTGAATGCGTATTGCCGGCCGGATACCGCCCTGCACCGAAACGCGTCCGACGCCTGTCACTTCAGACAACCGCGGCGCCATGATGGTGTCGGCCATATCGCTCAACGTGCGCTGACTGATCGTCTGCGACGTCAAAGCGAGCGTGATGATCGGCGCATCGGCCGGGTTCACCTTCGAGTAGAGCGGCGGGTAGGGTAGGTTGCGGGGCAGCGTCGAGGCTGCCGCATTGATCGCCGATTGCACATCTTGCGCGGCGCCGTCGATGTCGCGGTTGAGATCAAACTGCAGCGTCACCTGGCTGATACCGAAGGAGCTGGATGACGTCATCGTTTCCAGTGCCGGGATCTGGCCGAACTGGCGCTCAAGCGGAGCGGTCACCAACGAGGCGATGGTGTCGGGATTGGCGCCCGGCAATTGTGTCGTCACCTGGATAGTCGGAAAGTCGACCTGCGGCAGCGCCGAGACCGGCAGCCACCAGTAGCCGAGGCAGCCGCCCAGCATCACTGCGACGCCGAGCAACGAGGTCGCGATCGGCCGGTGAATGAATGGCGACGATACGCTCATTGCTGTGTTTTTGGTCTTGCGGCAGTGCCGTCGCCCCGTTGCCGCCGTCCGCCGCCTTGCCCCTGCGGACGCTGACCGGCGGGCTGTGCCGCTGGTGCTTCGCCGCTGCCGATCGCGACCCTGGTGCCGTCGGTGAGGCGGACAAACCCGGTCGTCACGACGCGCTCCGGCGCCTCAAGGCCCTTGCTGATCACGGTCTGTGTCTCGTCCTGTTTCTGCACCGTAATCGGCCGCACCGAGACGGTATCGTCGTCCTTGACGACATACACGAAGGTGCCGTTTGGACCCCGTTGGACCGCACCTGTCGGGATCACCACCACCTGCTTCAGCGTGTCGACCAGCAGCCGGATATTGACGAACTGCCCGGGCCAGAGTTGCAGGTTGGCATTGGGAAATTCGGCCTTGAGCTTCACAGTGCCTGTGGTCTGGTCGACCTGATTGTCGACGACCCTGAGCGCGCCGCGATCGATCACGTCGTCGTTGTCCGAGCGCTGCGCTTCGACCTTGAGCGGACCTTTGCCGAAGGCGGTGTTCACCTGGGAAAGATCCTGCTGCGGTAGATTGAACAGCACCGAGATCGGCTGCAGTTGCGTGATGACCACAATTGATGAATTGGTGTCGGCTGAGCGCACGTAGTTGCCTTCGTCCACCATGCGAATGCCGGTGCGGCCGTCGATCGGTGCGGTAATTGTCGTATAGCCAAGCATCGCTTGGGCATTATCGATTGCTGCCTGATCGGCCTGTACCAGCGCGGTGTTCTGCGCCACCAGCGCGCGCTGGGTATCCGCTTGCTGTTTGTTGATCGCGGCGGTGGCGGCGAGTCTTTCGTAGCGATCGAGATCGATCTTCGAGTTTGCGAGCTGCGCTTCGTCCTGCGCCTTTTTGGCGATCGCCTGATTGAGTTGCGCTTGATAAATAACAGGATCGATCTTGGCCAGCAGGTCGCCCTTCTTGATGTCGTCGCCTTCCTTGAAGTTGACGCTGAGGAGCTTGCCGTCGACTTGCGGACGTACCGTCACCGTGTTGAGCGCTTTGATGGTTCCAACCGCATCCAGATAAACCGGTACATCCGCACGGGCCGCGGGGGCGACAAGCACGGGGACGGGTCCCTCGCCAGGGGCAAAACGTCCACCGCGCCGCTGCTGCGGTGCCGATGCGCTGAAGACGTAGTAGATCGCCGCTGCGAGCGCGATCAAAATAAAAGCAATCGCAAACGTGCGACGGGTGCTGCTGCGCGCTTTGGCCAGAATCTGTTTGGGAAACTCACCGTGCATTGGCGGCTTCCACCGGTTTCGGCAGCCAGCCACCGCCAAGGGCCTGATAGAGACTCACGATCGCCTGCACATGCGCAAGGCGCGCCTGCACGAGCGCGTCATCCGCCTGGAAGAGCGTCTGCTGCGTCTGTAGTACGGTGACAAGATCGACCGTGCCTTCCCGCAGACGCTGCTCGGAAATGTCGAAAGCACGGCGCGAGCTTGCGACAACCTCGCGCTGCAGGCGTTCGCGCTGTGCGGTCTGACGGATGGCATCGAGCGCGTTTTCGACGTCGGCAAATCCCGAAATCACGGCCTTACGATAGATCTGCAGCAGTTCGTCTTGCCGGCCCTTCTGCAGGTCCAGATTGCCGAGGAGCTGGCCGCCATGGAAGATCGGCTGGGTCAGTCCGGCCGCGGCCGTGTAGATGACTGACTCCGGCCGCAATAGCAGCTTGAGAAAGGCGCTTTGATAGCCGCCTTCGCCCGTGAGCACGATACTGGGCAGGAATTGGGCGCGCGCGTTTTCCACGTTGGCGTTGGCGGCCGCGAGATTGGCTTCGGCTTCGCGGATGTCAGGACGTTGGGTGAGAAGCTCGGACGGGAGGCCTGGTGTCACGCGTGGATAAGAGATGCTGCGCAGGCTGCCGCCGCGGATTGTCATGCTTTCGGGCGATCGGGCCATCAGCACGGCAAGCGCGACCCGGTTTTGGCGCAGCGTCTGCTCGAGCGGCGGGATGGCCGTGCGCTGCGTGTTGACCAGGCTTTCCTGCTGGGCGGTGTCGAGCGCAGATGCTGTACCCGCCTGAAGCCGCTGCTGAATCAGGTTTAGCACGCGCGTCGCGCTGGCAAGGTTTTCGCGCGCAACGCGCAGACGATCCTGCGTGGCCAATACCTGGAAATAGGCGTTGGCGGCAGCAACCACGGTGGTGAGGGCGACGACCTCGCGATCAAACCGGCTGGCGACCGCCGTCTGCTCAGCAGCACGCAGAGTAGAACGGTTCTTGCCCCAGAAATCGATCTCGTAACTTGCGCTGAGCACGGCTGAGAGGTTGTTGTTGATGATTTGAATATTTGCGCCCGACCGCGAAATGTTGACGACGCTCGAGCTGCCGGTGGTCTTTGACTGCTGCGAGTGGGTAGCGTCGCCATTGAAATCGATGATCGGCAGCAACGCGGCACCCACAATCCGGGAATTCGCATCCGCTTGCACGATGCGCGCGACCGCCGCGGCGATATCAAGGTTGGCGGCGCGGGCCTCTTCAATGATCTCGGTCAGTTCGCGCGAGCGGAATCCGCGCCACCAGTCGAGCGGCGGCGTTCTCGCTTCCGCGGCCGCGGGATTGCGCGGTCCTGCGCTGTAGGCGGGCGGAATATTG
>Ga0207643_10000451_pt1 | contig 26658 bp, 23 predicted proteins | sample KBSMisM62_FD_184313 | JGI IMG/M metagenome (GOLD analysis project Ga0207643, IMG submission 184313) | Miscanthus rhizosphere microbial communities from Kellogg Biological Station, Michigan, USA - KBS Miscanthus M6-2 (SPAdes) (version 2) | ecosystem: Host-associated > Plants > Roots >... | reverse complement strand
AACATGACAGAGGGCATGACAGATAACGAAACTAGCACTGATGCCAACATGACAGAGGGCATGACAGATAACGAAACTAGCACTGATGCCAACATGACATTGGTCTCTTCTGATACAGAAAGTGCAGATAATCAAGATGACAGTGGAAATGATGAATCTTCAGATGAGGACAGTGGAGATAGAGTTAATGAAATTTACACAGTTAATGGAAAGGCATTTGACTATATGATGAATCCAATCGTACTACAAACTGGCAAACCATACCGCATTTTCCTGGTAAATATGCTTGAATTTGATTTGGTTAATTCATTCCACTTGCATGGTGCGATGTTTAATTATTACACTGCCGGTACGGATGAGACCCCAGATTACAACACTGATATAGTAACGCTATCACAGGGAGACCGCGGCATTATGGAATTTACATACGCTTATCCCGGAACATATATGTTCCACGCTCATCAAACGGAGTTTACGGATTTAGGCTGGATGGGGTTATTTGATGTAAGGGGAAATCCGGTTGATCCTCAACCACATGATACTACATAAATAATAAGAAATTATATTTGCAGAGATATCCGATTAGTGTGATGAAATAGGTTACTGATAATGACCGAATGAATGGATTCTCCGAATTGTAACCCAAAAGTTACGCTAAACCTACTAGAACATGAACAATGATTGATGATCTTTTATTCCATTTTACTTATCCAAATTCAATTGAGCAATAAATTTATCTGAATATTGTAGCAATAGAATTCATTATTATGACTCTGGGAATGAACTTACTCGACGACAAATGACACAGACTTTGTAGTTTCAATTCCTGCCTGTGAGGCACTTGCTAGTACTGAAAATGATCCGGTAATGTCTTCGCTGAGTCTAAATGAAGGAGACAGATTTCCATCGTTGTCCGTATAATCCTTTATGATGTTGCCCGAAGGATCTTTGATAGTCAATCGTAGAAATACCCTGTCAAGTGGATTTCCTGTAGCCGGATCTGATGCAGTAAGTGTCACCGTTTGTCTTTCCCCTGCCGAAATCGGATTATGTTCGACATTAAGATCAAGTGTTATTTTATCTGAGTTTGATGATGTGTCAGTTGTATCAATTGGTGTTTCTGCTGGAGGGGACGTAGTTTGGGCACCCGTGGTTGAACTCTTGTCATTTGCAGTTGGTAACGGTAATTGTACATTGCTTGATTGATTGGGTGATTGACCAGATGTTTGAGTAGTTGATTGAGTAGGCGACGTGGATCCTGTAACATTTATGCTATACCATTTAGTAATCGTCGGACCACCTGGTGGAACTAAGCAAGTTATCTTTGAAGTAAGGTCATTTAGCCCTGTTTGAATAAGATGGTATTTGGATGTATAAGTATAACTCCATGTTGAAAAGTCAGAAGTGCCATTTGTTCCGGTTGCTGTGGCTAGTTGATATGGTTTTAGATTATTCCAATCTACATAGACCTGACACTGTGCCGATGAATTGTCAGTAGAAGTTCCAGTTATGGTAAGTTCACCAACTGGAACCTGTTGATTGCTCACAGGAGCATCTATCTTTATTGCGATTCCGTATACGTTTGCAGAGTCGATACTTGTGAAAATCATTAGAGCTAAAAGCAATCCAGAAAAGCCAAGAAAAATCATTCCTTCATGACCCATATGCATTGTAATCTACCATATTCCCCTTATTTTTCTTTTTTATAATTTTTTGCCCTGATTTAATGAATGTTTAGTCCACTGCAGAATAAACGACAACATTGATAGTTGATACCTAAGGAAATGGAATATTTGGTAGTTCAAATGGGATATTATCTCTCATGTACGTTGATTCGTCACAATTGAATTCGCATTCACTATTATTGTTATTTGAATTGGCGTCGTTTGAATTGGCATCGTCTGAACGACTGTCAAATGGACCGGCGTCTTGTGTCGAAGATAAATTAAGTGCGTTACCTTCATTATTACTAATCCGTGATTTGAATGGATCTGAATTCTCTAATTGGGTTTTTAGCACATTTATAATCTCCTTATTTGAGCTTTGATTATTGATAAGACTGGCGATTGTATAGTATCGCTGTACTTGATTTACATTTAGTTCTTTATCTGCTGTGATTAAACTACCGTATACGTTGCCATGAATGGCAGACACTAGAAAAATTATGCTACTAATTGCAATAAGGGCAATAGTTCTACCTACCATGACTTAACAGTAATACAAATTAGCTGTTTGCAAGTATATTTGGATTAGGTAACGAATTGCAGTATGAAAATCAGGGTAAATTCAATAGTACATAATTTAAGGAATAATTTTAGTACGAAGATTACTATAACCAAATATAACCGACATATCTTCTAGAAGAATGCAATTGAGACGAGATTACTTTCTTAAATTACAAATATAATATTGATGGATATTAGCGTCTCATGACTTTACATTCTTTTCACATAATTGTATTTCAAATTGAAAATAGCTTTTCAAAATGTGAGAAAAAATATTTTTTTTGACTTAATATTTCCCTAATATGATTTATGAAAATCTATGGTTATGCGATAAGGATAAAGGCAGCATTTCAACTAGTTGCACTTGTCTCAACATAGAAATTATTGCTGTACATCTCGGAAATTTGTTTCATTTCTTCAAGATCTAGATATTTTCCGTCTGATATCTGTGAAAACCTGTCTATTTCTTCAACACTAATCATTGTTGGTAAGATAACTGATATTTGTTCGTGAGACAGAATAAATTTGATTGCTAGTTCAGTGATGTCCCACCCTTTCTTGTCAGATATTGTCTTCATGTTTTCAACTTTTTTTAGAGCTTCTGATATCCATTCTCTTTTCCTTACACTCCTATGATCATTTTTGTCAAATGTGGTTTTTTCATTAACTTTCCCTGTTAGCACTCCAGATGCATCAGGAACTCGTGCCATTATTCCAACATTTTTTTCTTTAGCCGCTTCTAGTAATGCATTTCCTGGATCTTGTTCAAGTATATTGAAAACTGTTTGAAGGGACGTGATATTGTGTTCACTAATAGCGCGTAGACCTTCCTCCTTCCATCCGATTGCTGGACCGAGGGCGACACCGTGACTTTTAATCTTTCCACTAGTAACGAGTGTCTCCAAAGACTTGAACAATTCTTTGTCTGTAACTGCCTGCATTTTTGGGTTGTGCAGGCTATACACGTCGATATAGTCTGTCTGAAGCCTATCTAAACTCTGACTTAATGCATATTGCAAATACTCAGTGTTATGTTTTTGTGGTAACTCATTATGCCCGATCTGTTCAGCGTTATACATATCATATCCCCACTTTGTAGAATAAACTATTTCGCTTCTCATATCCTTAAATGCGATGCCTATTAGCTTCTCACTTTTTCCCTTCCCATATATGTCCCCAGTATCGTAAAAGTTGATTCCTAAATCATAAGCTCTTTTTAACATCTTGATTGCTTCATCATCTTCTATCTTCTTGCCCCACCAATTCAGACCTATGGTCCACGCCCCAAATCCAATTTCGCTTACTTTGATATCACTTTTTCCTAATCGTCTATATTTCAATTCCAAATCTCCTTGAAATTCTCAAATATTTTTTCAAATTCCTTGTCTTTTATGACTGGCTCACTTTGTTCAAACAGTTCAGGAATGTTCCCAAATTGATTCACATATTTTTCAGACATATCAATATCAATCCAAGACTTGCATCCTGCCCATTCAGGATTTACATCTATTGTAATGGGTTGAGGTAGCTTGTAAACTCTAAGCAAGAGTGCATTCATTGGTTTTTTTGGATTGTAGTTCATTCTCATGTTAACGTACTTTTCATTCCATATATGATACTTTTCTAATTCGGGCAGTATCCCATGATCACGAAATTCTTGAATTGCCTCAATTCGTACTATGCTTCTTAAAGTGTTTGTATTATTCTGAATCTCTTCGGATTTGTTTCCGCCTAAAATTAATTCATATGTTTGCAAATATTTTGGTTGCAAATATTCTGCATCTTGGTGCTCCAATGTTGGATATAGCAAAAATGATTTCTGGCTTATCTCGAATCCTTTTTTATATTCCAAAATACCACCCTTCCTCAACAGGATTGTTTGATTGCCATCCTCCAATGCTTTACAGATAATAGACCATTCTTTTAGAGCAAGCATCTTTACCCAAAACTCTTGATTATATCAAAGATATTCTTATGAACGCAAACTATCATTGGAGTATCTTTTAGAACATGCCTACTTACCTGTGTTTCGCGAAGTTTGATAATCAAATCCTGAAAATCCATCAAATTATCAGTTTCAAAAGCCAGCATAAAGTCTTGATCACTTATTCCAAATGAATAAGATGTATTCAATCGTATTTGGGGGAATTTTTTGCCTACGTTGACGTGCTCCTTCATCATTTCACTCCTTTTATCGAATGGGAGAAGATACCATTCTCTGGATTTGATGAATGGATACACAATATTGTATTTCAAAGGTTCTTCGTTTTTCATGAAGCTGGGTGTAACTTGATTCGAATAGACCGAAGGGCGTGATGTTGATAAATATACTTCTGAAGGCTCAATGTATTTTCCAAGCACGGTGCTGTAGACCTTTGACGTTAGTACCTGAATATTTTCTAACGACTCGGAGATACTCCATATCATAAAGTCTGATTCCTTTCTAAGCCCTAATGTCGAATATGTTCTAACCTTCATTTTTGTATTGGCAATTTCAACCAGTGACGAAAACTCTTTTGCTGCTTCTTCCTTTCCGATATCATTAAGCCATCGCCATTTGGAATCTACTTTATAAAAGGAAAAATTCAGATACATGGTAGGTGTAGTTTTTTCGCCTGTATTGTCCTGATTCTCTTTATGGGCATTCCTAGCTTTATCAAAACTCATGCTATTACACAAATATTATGAATATTTAAATTAAATTTAGAGCCTCAGTAATCTAAATGATTTGATAACTAGTCTCAAAAATTACTTTGCTAAAAGTCGGCCTAATGTTTGAAATATGAACAAGAAAAAAGGTTAGTGGTTTACTTGATTAACGTCTTTAACCATTCCTTGTATGTATTTTCGATAATCCTTGTCTACTTCCTGTGCAGCTATCAGTATTTTACTTTTGATTTCAGATGATTCCAAGAACATTCGTGTATCTTTCGGAATACAATGACCACCGATACCGTCTCTGGGTTCCAAAATGTTTACATTCCATTTGGTATTAACTGCATCCCTCAATTCTGAGAATGAAATGCTATTTGCTTTACAGAACATATACAAATCTTCGGCAAATGCAATTTGCATGTATCTGTCGGCATTTTCAACTATTTTGCATAATTCTGCAATTTCAACGGTTGAAACAGAATACATTGGTATTCCAAGACTCTTGTATGATTTTTTCCCACTGTAATATTCCAAGTCTTGCTTTTCTTCCGCATGATCGACACCATCATAAAATCTAATACCTGTTCTCAGACAACAGTCACAGACTCCGCCGATTACTCTTAGCTGATTTACGCCATGAAGATCTTCTTCAAGTGCAAACCACCTATGGGGTGCGTGAACCACATGGAATCGATGTTCAAGTATTTCAAACATTTTGCGTGTTGTGCCTCTCGGGATAGTACTTTCAATAGATACGAGCTTTCCATTTGACGCTTCTTTAGCGATTTTCCTTGTAATGGCTAATAGTCCGTCAATCTGCGGAGATGAGATATCATCTTGTCTGTGGGTAGAAATGCATATCATAAACACATCAATATCTCTGAAATTGTCTAGTTTTTTTATCCCATGTTGGTTCTCAGCGTTTTCCATGACAAGTGGATTATTGTCATAACCATAAACGTCAAATCCCTTCTCCTTTACATATTTTGCAACGGGAAGACCCAATTGCCCCAAACCTACAACTAAAATTTTTTCAAACGACGTTTCGTCTTTAGTATGATTAATCACGTTTTCAGCCTCCAAATAATTTTGAAACAAATGATATTGTATTAATATTTATCTATTGTCACATACCTAATTCCCTAAGATTGATACATTTCCATTGATAATATCATATGTTTGTAATAGAAGAAACTAACATAATTTTTGATAGTGCGATTCTATTATGAATAAATTAAATGAACAAGTAATGAAGCCATTTCGTATTGAGTAATCGAATATGGCGTTCATAATAATTTTTGATAAAACTAAAAAATTGAACAATTTATTAGGCATATCCAAAAATTATGAATATGGCAAAGACACTATCTAGTCAAACACTAAAGAAAAATGATAACGCACCTTCTTTCAAACTTAAAGGAACTGACGATAAATTTTATTCAATTGAAGATTTCAAAAGTAAGTGCCTATTGATTGTATTTATTTGCAATCACTGTCCTTACGTTAAAGCTCGAATTGGTGATTTAGTTGATTTACAGAGCAAATTCTCAAATTCACAACTGCAAATTGTTGGTATAAATAGTAATGATCCTGCATACCAAGATGAAGGGTTTGAGAACATGATCAAGTTTTCAAATGAACACAACTTGAATTTTCCATATCTTATTGATGATTCACAGCAGATTGCAAAATCATACGGAGCTGTTTGTACGCCTGATCCATTCTTGTTTGATGAGAATAGGAAACTCATCTTTCATGGAAAAATAAACGACGCCTTGGAACCGGAGATGACGCCGCGAGTTCACGTAATGGAAAACAATGTCAAGAGCGTATTGGGTGGACAAGCATTAGAGAAAGACTTTGATCCATCCATTGGTTGTTCCATAAAATGGAAAACAGATCCCTAACCGTATCTATACCTTATTCCTTTTTCACCTTTAGGATGTTTCCAGATAGTTCCAATGGAACAGGTTCCACATTCTACGCAGCCTTCATGTTGTAATACTACATCATTTCCTTCGAGACTATAACATTTGGTAGGACAAAGTAAGATAAGTTTTCTCATAAACTCACTTCTCTTGTCATTAACAATGATGTGTGATTCGCTGTCGTCATCATACTGCAGATTTGCAATTCTGTCTGCTAAAGATGGAATTGAAGGAACAAATGTAGGATTAACCGCATTCCCTAATTTGTTCGCTAACCGTATCGGTATTTGTACATATGTCTTTTCTGATTCTATAAGTGGTAAAACTCTACTAGATCCCAAGGAATTAGCCAATCGTAAGGAAATTCCACGGAGGAATTTATTTTTAATGAATTGAAGACCAAAGGATAAACTGGGGTCAACAGCTCCCATCGGGATATCTTTTACTGATTCAAGAAACAAATTCAAATAGTTTTCATCTATCATGTTCATTTCTCTAGTGTAGGGACTTTCGTTTACTAAAGACTCATAATAATTTCCCAAGTAATTAGAGTCAAAATTATTGCTTTCGATGGAACGTGAAATGGCAAGAGAAGCTCTGACCGCATCATCAATACCAACATTAAGACCCTCAATTTTTGGCCCAATAAAGATCCCTCGACCGGCCGCATCCCCAATGAAGAGAATATTCTTGAAATGTGGTTTTTTCATCATGCATCTCTTACCATCTGGAATTAATTTCGCACTATATTCTAGTTCAACATAATTATTGACAAATTGGACCCCAAATTTTTCATTGAGGTCATGTTTGATGCTATCAATTTTTGACTTGACTTCATCTAAATTTTTGAATTTACCAGATTCTATTAATTTCGTATTGTTATTGGAAAAATATTTGTCCCTTAGTTCGTTATAGGTCTTAATCAACTTGCTAACTCCAAGATGAGCTTTGAGTTGATCTTCTTTTGAAAGACCATCGTTGGCACTTCTTAAAGTGACTTCATCCTTGATATACTCACTAATTAGGGGATTTTTAATTAGCTCATCTATCAATTGTGTGGGGGTTACTGGATTTGAGAGAAGTGAATCATAATGATATACTGCCCCAAGTGACAAAGTCTCGCGGTTTGTATACAAAAAGCCACCGCCAATATGATTTAATGTAATATCACCTGCAAAAAGATGTGCAGAGCCTTCGGAGGAATCTAGTTGAAATCTCTCCTCAATAATCTTCTCAGGAAGTTTGATTATTACTTTGACACCAAAATATACTTCGTCTGGTTTGAATTTTCCACGAGCTGATGTTATTTGAGCTACCTCCGAATTGATCCCATCTGCGGCTATTATGGATTTTACCTCGAATTCTTCTAACTCATTTGTCCTGACAATTGTCTTATTGTCTATCCATTGTATATCTGAAACATGAACTCCTGTGATAATTCCTCCCCCATGTTTCTCGGCAGACTCTGTTGCCAATTCTGCAAACCAGGGAGTCAATCTATTTAGTAAAACGGAATATGCAAAATTCGTATTGTATTCATGAAGTCTTGTCATATCAATCGTGAATACTTTATTCTTAGAAGTAGCGTGCAGAAGATATTTCTTTATCATTCTCTCTACTGGTGCAGCAGATGAAAAATCTGAACCAAAAACATCCTCAACGTTATAGATCCTTCCCTGGGGATCTTTTTTAGAGTAAAGGATCCCCCCAGATACGTTCTTGGTTCCAATTCCATTCCCCGCTTCAATCAATATTGCGCTTTTATTGAGATCTGATAATTTTTTCAGTGCAGATAACCCTGCTGAGCCGCCACCTACTATAGCAACATCAAATTGTTCCAAATTAGTTACTCCTCATGGAAATCGTATTGATTTGCTTTTTTAGTTGCTCGGTAAGTACTGGAACTACTTCTTCCAGTCTTCCGTTGATAAAAATATCTGATTCATCTATTATGGGTGAATTTTCATCAGTATTAATGGATATCACAATTTCCGATTCTTTCATGCCGGCAATATGTTGAACCGCTCCACTCAAACCTATGGCAACATAAAGGCGTGGTGCAACCTTGCTACCACTAGTACCGATAACTCTGTCTGGTATCATGTACTTTGAATCCAAATTTTGGCTCAACTGATAAGGCTTCTTTGACAAGGGTAATGTTATGCCTATTTCAGCTCCAAGTGTTTGCGCTAATTCCTCTATCATCTTGATATTGCTCTCCGGACTATCTCTAATTCCACGTCCGAAGCTTACTATTATTTTGCTAGTGTCATAATCTATTGTTTTCTTAACCACTTTTCTATTTAATATTTTTATTTTTGAATCTCGGTACCATTCAGAGGAATATTCTATTATTGTTCCCTTCCTTGAACTGTCTCTTTCAATGGGCTTGAATGCGCCAGGGATAATACTGCAACCTTGGGGATGATATTCTCTGAGAATTTCGGGATTTTTGTTATCAAGACATAGTATTGTTGTCCACAAGAAACCAGAAAAGTCAGGACGATACATTTCCAAAATTTTTTCATATTTAATTGACTTACCTTTTGTCTTATGTTCGTGTCTGATGTCAAGGTCACTAATGACAAGTTTATTGATATCTGAGGCTAAACCTGATTCTAGTTCAGCAAGTACGGTTGAGGACAAATGTCTACCAATATTGTCTGCAGCAAAAAACATGTATCTAGCTCTTGCAAATGTGTTCTGGTATTCTGGGGATATTTGCTTTATTAATTGCGTGTCTTTTGCAATCTGCGCTATTAGTCTAGTGTCGATATCATTTCTGGGATACTTTAATTCTTCATGATTAGCATATATCACACAATCTGCACCGAAAGTCACCAACTCCTCACATAGATTTCTAACATTGCTACCAAGAACCACTGCAACAACTTTCTCTGTTGAATCATACTTTTGATTAAAACCATCCATCAATCTTCTAGCTTCTCCCAACATCTCCAAGCTCACTGGCACGACTTGCCCTTCAAAATGCTCAATTATAACATAGATGTGTCTATATTTTTCATCAGATTTTGGGTTACTAACATCAACAAATGAGTTAGACATTTTCATTTACCACTAGATATTTGGATTATTTTTTCAGTAACTGGAATTAAATTATTCGTGTTCGATGGATCCACAATTTCTGCCTTGCGGTTCGTTTTTGCGCGGGGTATCTTTTCTACTCTGTAGACAATAGTAGGAGAGCCTGGAAGTCCTACCATTTTTGGATCCAGGTCTAGTGTCTTCCCGTCATATATTTTCAAATATTGCCCACTATCTTCTGAATGTTTTCTAGCTTCTTTGCCAAAATTATTGGCTGTTAATCTTTGTGATACGGTATTGAAGTTTGATTTGTATGAAGGATCAAGGGTAATAAATACAGGCAATGGCGATTCAATTTCTTCAATGATAGTATCCATCCCTTGAAGGGAAATCATTCTTTTTGCAAGTACAACTTTTCTGTCCAAGTCAATTTCAAAATCTATTACATTCCCAAGAAAAGTATACCCCAACTTCCATGCTGTCTGCGGGCCAGTTTGACCAGTTTCACCGTCAGATGCTCTATGTCCTGAAAAAACAATATCAATCTTATTTCCTCCGAACATTTTTTCAATTCCATTCTTAAGTACTTCAGCTGTAGCAAGAGTGTCTGCACCTGCAAACATCCTATCACTGTACAAGTTGAGTTCCTCAGCATCGCTCAATATTTGGGCTTGCTTCAGAGCACTTTCTGCGATAGGTGGTCCCATAGTACCAATGGAAACATGCGCACCGTATCGTACCTTGCAGTAAAACGCTGCATTACATGCAACTGCGCTATGTGGGCCGAGAATATTTTTCGTCTCGGCTCTGTTTAGAGTACCATCAGAATTGTAACTAACATTACCTTCTGAAAAATCAGGTTCTAGTTTGATGATAACAGCAACGTTTAACAAATCTTGCTTGATTACAGGTCATCTCAATATAATTCTTGATTTTCTAGCATTTACTCCTTTCATAGAGGACGTGGGAATCGTATTATTTCCTGAATATCGTGCCATATGCCTCGTTACTCAAATATGACTCCATAAACAATTATTTTCTCTTTTCATATCGCGCGCTACCTTTAATTATCATCTTTGGTATTTGAAACCATGGTAGATCTTGTTTATGGACGGGGTATAACTGATTTGATGCGTGAATTTCCATTATATATGACCTTTTTTAGAAATATTATTGATATTAGATTATTTCACAAGAAAAGAGCACTTTACGGTTCTGCGGATATAATTAACGTCTGCAACCTTCATTGTACCCATTGTTATTGGTGGCTTAATCGAGAAGATGAAAACAATGAGCTAAGTGCTGAGCAATGGCGATCTATTATACAAAATACTTTTAAAAAACAACGTCTTTTTGGTGTTACTCTAGTGGGAGGTGAGCCAACGATGCGTCCTGACGTAATTGATGTATTTTGTCAAGAAATGCCAGGTAGGGTCTGTGTAGTAACAAACGGAACTTTTCCACTAAAAAGATTTGAAGATTTGTATTTTTACTGGGTATCACTTGATGGGACAGAGAAGGTCCATGATAGCATAAGGGGTGAAGGATCCTACGCTAAGACACGTAATACAGTTCTGGAATACATATCTGGTCCGCCTCGAAAAGGCAAACCGGCCTGGAAAGATATTTGGATAACTATGACGATAAATTCACTTAACTATCATACAGTCACAGATCTAGTTTATGAATGGAAGGATAAAATAAACAAGATTGGATTTCAATTCCATACTCCATTTATGAAAAATGATCCATTATGGTTACCGTTTGGAGAAACAAGAAACGAAGTAGTTGATAAAATTATTGCAATCAGAAGAAAATATCCAAACTACATAGTTAACACAGAAAAACAAATTGCTTTAATGAAAGGAAATTGGGGTGGAGATGGAACCATTCCAATCCAATGTCCATCTTGGGCAATACTTTCACTAGACCACAAAGGGAGGACCAAACAACCATGTTGTATAGGGAGTTCTGATACAAAAGGACTGAAACCAATATGTGAACAATGTGGACTTGGATGTTACTCCGTGCTTGTTGCACAGGGCATTAAGGGTTTTTGAAGAACATCCCGTACATACATGCGATCTAATTATTTCAAATGATTTAATATTAGTACGGGGTCAACATTCTATCAAAAAATAAAAATATCCTGTTGTGTGATTAGTTTAAATTAGTTTGGTTTTATGAACAATTAACGGTCGCCATTGGTTAGAGTATCTAGAAGAATTCTTCGCTTTAATTTATCACACGACTATAAAGATGGTCGTGATTCAATTGACATAAACAAGTTTGTCTATGGTAGAAAAATTAAATATAGTTGTGAAAAATGCAACACATCATTTACAACCTGGAAAGCATTGCATGAACATAAAGTTGAAAGTCATTCATACTAATGCAATTTGTTGGCTACTATGTTAGAATTTTCGTTGCGGGAGTATTTGCGACTGAAGATTCAATTTCCTTTAGTCTATCAAGGAATCCTTCACTACTACGAATTTCTTCGTAAGAAGAGTCGGAACGAAGTTTCTCCAATATTGCAATAACATCCTCGTTGGTTACTCCATGCTTCTTGTCATATTCAATATATCGTAAAATCTTTACAATACCTCCGTATTTGTAATGCATCTTTTTCTGATACCTTGTCGCGTCTGGAGATAAACCCTTGACGTGCTTAATAACAGTGTTTTCCATGTGTTTAATATGCCAATCTTTCATGGGAAAATTATTTCGAGTCAAAAGAATCAATAATATTTGTATGTAGGGTTATATAATATATTATTATTATCTTGGTCAAAACTTGATAAAAATAGAAAAGAAGGGTTATATCATTAGTGATTTTAATGGCCAATATTGGTTAATCGATTAAAAACAAAATTTGATTTTCTAAATTCTTCTTTTAAGATTTTTACTACTGTAGATAACGTTAGGCACCAATCAAAAGCAGCGCTGCATATTAACTAGTGATTTCTTTCATATCGCATTTTCTTGCAAAGCTTGAATCCATTTATGATTCTCAACATAGTTGTGGAAATTTAACATGTTCTATTTCTATTTCTATTTCTATTTCAATCTGTAAAATATTTTATACTTGCTTTGATCACACGTACTTTAATATTCATCAATCCGCAATTAATGATGGAATATTGGGTACTAATGGGCACTTAATTGCAACTAGATTTTTTTCTTCAAAAAATGCATCAAGCTATGACAAAATCGTTAGGTTAACAACATTTTATCAAGATTCCTCATGGAAAAAGGAAATGATGCGATTCTTGAATGGCAAAAATGAACAGATCCTTGATTTGGCATGCGGAACGGGTATACTCTCTTCATTCATTCATAATGGATCTGCCAGTGCCAAAATATTTGGTACGGACTTGACATATGAATATCTAAAATTGGCCAAAAATAGACAATCTTATGCACTCCTGACAAATTCTCTAGCCGAATTTCTTCCATATAAAGACGAAAGCTTTGACGTTATAGTTTCATCTTACCTTGTCAAATATGCAGAGTTATCCACTTTGGTAAGGGAACATTGGAGAGTTTTGAGAAAAGGTGGTATAATAATAATTCATGATTTCACATATCCTAACACCAGAATAATGAAAGTATTGTGGCATTTCTATTTTCAAATCCTGAACGAACTGGGAAAAGTAATCCGACCCTGGAGAGAGGTGTTTTCTAATCTCGATAAACTGATACAACAAAATCCTTGGGTTAACAATCTTGTCAGGGAACTTGACATCGTGGGATTCACATCCATCTCTAAAAAATATTACACATACGGTACCTCGGCTATAGTCTATGCGAAAAAGTAAATGAAAGATGAAATAGCGCGCCTTAATGAATGGTTTGTTCCACCATTTGGTCCTATTAGGTTTAGAGTCTTTGTCGGAATGTTGTTCCTACCTTATACTGGAATGTGTATCTCTTTTTCTGTCATAGGTTCTTTACTTTCTCCATCAACATTAGCTTGGGATAGGGTAGTTGCAATAATTATTATTTATTTTGCAGCTCTAGGCATTTCCGCCCATGCTGCAGATAGTATGGGATCCAAAAATAAACCATGGGGCAATCGTTTTTCGAATAAAGAATTGTTGCTAATGGTTGTCTGCGGATTGGTTGTCGCATATGGCATTGGAACTTATTACATCATTTTTTACGTTCCCTTGTTACTTCCAATAGCAATCCTGGAAGGCTTTTTCTTAATGGCGTATAATTATGAAATTTCGAATGGTTTTTTTCATAATAATGTTTGGTTTGCCATTTCATGGGGCAGCATGCCGCTATTGGCAGGATATATCATGCAAACAAATTCACTATCATATATTGCAGTATTGTCATCTGCAGGGGCATTTCTAGTCTCTTATGTCGAAATAAGACTTTCAAGAAAGTATAAACAAGCCAAACAAGATCACAAGTTACAAAGTACTCAAGACCTAGAATTAAAGCTTAAAATAATAAGCATAACCACCATTTTGTTTTCCATAATGCTCTTAGTTTTCAAGATATTCTAGATCACTTTTTAATTTTCTATTTTAATATCATTATGATGGACAGAACATACCAGGTCAAGAACAATCATGGTTTAACAATAAATGATGTCTTCAAACTTGAAATTATCTCAAAAAAGAAATTTAATCTCGCACAGAGCCTACTATTATTTGACTTAGGAAATACTCAACAGCTTTTAGAAGTAATGTATAGGACTAATTCAATAATTAGAGTCATTGAACAACATGAACGAAAAAATATTATAGCAAGAAAATCATGCATAATTTCTTCAACAAATCATATCTTGGCTTTTGCAAATTCAAGAATATACTCAAAGAGAATACCACTTGATATGTTGTCTGAAATTCGGCAGTGTAAAAATGGAATTGGTAAGTTAATCCTTTATCATAAATTAGAGATATTTAAGAAGATAACAGAAATAGGATATACCGAAGATTTACATATTTTCAAGAAGTATTCACTATATCATAAAGGGAAAGTGATTTGTAGAATAAACGAAATCTTTCCCTTCAAAATAAATAAAGAAAAATCGAAACTATGAAGTAGCAAACTTTGTTTTGAACATTCTTGATATACTAGGTATACTCAAATAAATCGTAAAACTCTTTATCTTGATTGCAATTGCATTTGATTTTGCAAATCTATTTAATTTGAACTTGATAATGATTCCCTTTTGAGTTCCAACGCTGATTAATCTTTAATTTTGTAGTTTCATGCGGAAGATAGTTTAAGTAGATGTTCTCATGCATGAAAGACACAATGAATTCAAGATTGGCTTTAGTTTTTGTTTCGGCCTTGGTAATATCCTTTGTGATAGGAGGGCTTCCCGTAATGCCAACTTCAATGGTCACATATGGACAAGAAAACGAGACTAGTGATGAGAATCAAACTCAGAACATGAATATGACGAACATGAACTTGTCGTCAGCTGCTACAATACCTTCACTTTCGACACCAGGTGAGAAGAATTTTTATGTATTTACTACCGAAATTGAAGATGTTGACGAAGATAAACTGAAGGTAGCAGGAGATGCATTTTCAGTCAATACTTTAGTTGCAAACAAAGGAGACAAGGTAACAGTACATTTCTATAATGTTGATCCAGTAAAAGAAGAGAGACACTCATTTACAGTAGGAGACCCATACAAGGTAAACATTGATGTTGGATTTGCCGAGAATGGCAATACTACTTTTACGGCCGACAATACTGGAGTATTTCCATTCTATTGCGCATATCATCTACCGGTTATGGCAGGACAACTTGTTGTCCTTCCATAATTTTTTTCTATAAAGTGTCGATACTATTTTAATAATCGTTCCTCCCACTCGTAAGAATCTATTTGTTTAAAATTATATCTGAAATACGGTAAAATACAAATAATGTGAGTCATTACAAAGGTGATGACGCTAAATTGAGTTAGAGTAGAAAAAGTCCTAAATTTCAGTGACTTCAATCCCCAAAAACCAAAAACAAAAACCAAAAACATAAGAATTTATTTTTATTGAAATGTTCAAAGTATATTTGCAAATGCCGTTCGACCAGTGGCAGAATTATTCATTTTCACTAAAATTCTCGGAATAGAAACTTAATTGCAATGACAATATCAGATTTCAATTCATAAATACAATCCTGTTGCTATAATATTGCATTGAAACCCAGTACTAATCCCCCTGAATTAAATGATGTCAGAGAATTCGATCTCATCGTTATAGGAAGCGGAGCGGGTCTTGAAGTGGCCAGTGCGGCGGCACAGAGTGGACTGAAAGTTGCAATTGTAGAAAAAAGCAATATGGGCGGAACCTGCCTTAATAGAGGTTGCATTCCATCGAAGCTCCTACTGCACAGTGCAGATGTTGCTGAAATAATAAAATCCGCAAATCTTTTTGGGGTAAATGTTGAGAAATTCTCTATTGATTTTCAAAAAATTATTGAGAGAGTAACGAACATGATTGATTCAAACTCAAGTGACATTAGAAAATCGCTAGACAATACCGAAAATCCGAAACTTTTTGCGTCAGAGTGCAAGTTTGTTGGTGATAAGGTTCTCTTGGTTGGTGAGCAGAAAATATCTTCCAATAAATTTCTAATTGCTGCGGGAACCAGACCTAGAATCCCTAACATCAAGGGTCTGAGTGGTACAAACTACATCACCAGTGATGAAGCTCTTCGACTTCATGAGCAACCAAAAATCCTAACAATTATTGGTGGAGGCTATATAGCTGCTGAACTTGGTCATTTCTTCGGGTCACTTGGGACAAAGATTAACATCATTCATCATAGTAAGTATTTACTACCAAAAGAGGATGAAGATATATCAAAAAAATTCACAGAAGTTTTCTCAAAAAAATACAATTTATATTTAGATTGTACTCCTGATTTGGTAACCAACAAAAGTAGTAATTTTGTAGTATCATTAAGGGGATCCAACTCAAACAAATATCAGGAAATTGAATCTGATAAACTCTTAATAGCTGCAGGACGTATACCCAATTCAGATTCTCTTGATTTATCAAAGACTGGAGTTGAGATAAGTGATGATGGATACATTAAGGTAGATGGAACTCTCGCTACTAATGTAGATGGAATATTTGCGTTAGGTGATATAATTGGACGCTATCAGTTCAGACACAGTGCAAATTTGGAGGCTCAATATGCTTTTTACAATATACTTAATAACAAGAAAAAAATACAAGTCGACTACAATGCAATGCCACATGCAATTTTCAGTTCTCCTCAAGTTGCCGGAGTAGGATATACAGAACAGGAATTAAAATCGAACGGAAAAATAGACTACGACAAATCAACTTATCGATACATTGATACTGCAATGGGTAAAGCATTAGAGGATACAGAAGGTTTTGTAAAATTCTTAGTCAGCAAGAAAGACAGAAAAATTCTTGGGTGCCATATTATCGGAAGTCAAGCTTCGATACTTATTCATGAGGTACTTGTAGCAATGAAAAGTGGTGATGGAACTATTGACAATATCTCAAAGACTGTACATGTTCATCCTGCACTATCTGAAGTAGTTTCAAGAGCAGCAATTACCATATGATGAATCTGATTATGAAATTCACTGTTTGTTTGCTATAAAGTTTCATGTTTTTTTGTAAAATACTTTTTAATTCTCAATGCCCGCCACTGTACATCTAAATTCAAATTTCATCAAGAGCGGAAACAAGTTATCTTGAGATATGTCAAGTCTTGTGGATTTGGATTGAATTTGGAAAAACATTTTTTAACGCTTGTCCTCAACAATAATTGTGAAATTGAAAATTAAGAAAACTAGAGAAAAAATATCAAAAGATTCCCAAAAACTAAAGTATGCTTCATTGGTCGGAGGTAATGCTTTTGCAATGGCTTTGTTTTATTCATTCGTTTTATTGTAAACTATAACATGTGTACATAAGAATAAGGTTTGTTACTTGATGTGCAATAGCATCATGCAGTTTATGGTGTTGTATATTTTTTAAAAACATTATTAGTCAATTCTAATATTACATTAGTGTGACTAGTCAGGGTAGGGCCAAGAGATTTCAAATCAAAGACAATCAATACAAACAGGAGAATAAATATGATATTAACTCTGGTAAAGAGTCACTGGACAAGGAAACTGAACTGGTGAAAAGAAAGCAAGAAGAAGAGAAGGCTCGCAAGAGAAGCCGTGGTCCCTATAGGAAAAGTAATGTAAACTAGCATCGTCCTGATATAATTAGATAGACGATGCATCATTTTCAAAAGAACAGCTATTCTGAGATTTTTAAGAGTAGAAATATTGAGTAGTGATTTAAAACTAATTTAGCATGAACCGACTACTCCGATCGTTTCTATGCCTTTAACGGTTGAGCAAATGAAATGGTATATCCATCTGAATCCCGTATGTGGAAGTATCTTTCTCCCCAAGATGCATTAGATGGTTCATTTTCAAATGATATCAAGTGAGAAATAATTTGATCATTTTTGAAATAAGTGTATAATTTGTCCACGTCATCTGTGTGTAGGATGACTCTCAAGAGATTTCTTGAATCCCCGTGCTCATCACTACTGCTCAATTTTGATAATTCGAGATTTAGATAGACAGAAGAATTTTCTCCGATTTCATAGGATGTAAAGGAATCCTCAGATCCGCCATAAACTTTTTTGAGGCCTGGTATTTTAGAGTAGAAATTACAGGATCTTTTCATATCTCTGATTAATAACGTTACTGCAGAAATCTTGTACACTTTCATATTCTTTAGATCAATGTAACGATCAAATTATCATTATTAAGAATTTCCTTTCATGGTAACAAAAAAAGATTATCCCCAGTTAGGAATAGATGTAACGCAGGCTAATTGATGTCAATCATTCCAATATGATATGAATCCTCTCGCCTGAGTTTGTGAATAACCTTATTCTGTCATACTTCATACCAATAGTGGCTTCTTTTCCTACAATGGGAATCACACTTCTAGAAGTTACGTTAGATATCTTGATCAAGCTATCTCCAATTCTAACTTCTGCAATTGAATCATCCCCAAGCAACTCGACATATGTTGTTTCTCCTTTTAGTCTTAAACCATCAAAATTGTCGCCATCATTTAAAAAAATGATATCCTTTGGTCTAATCCCCAGATATACTGTTTCCACGGCGATATTGCTTAGTTTTTCCGCTGATGTGTCGGGAATTTTGATGATGGATCTTTTATTTTGTTGATAAGAGCTATCATCATCAAATTTAAGGAATACTGAATCTTCTTTTACAATTTTGAATTTTAGAAAATTCATAGGTGGAACGCCGATGAAATTAGCTACAAATCGGTTAGCAGGATCAGTGTAAACTTTCTGAGGAGAATCTAGCTGCAATAATTTTCCTGAATCCATCACACCAACATTGTCGGCCATGCTCATTGCCTCAGCCTGATCATGAGTAATGTAAAGTGTAGTAACTCCTACTTTCTCTTGCAATTTCTTTATCTCGACCCGCATTTCGGTGCGCAACTTGGCATCTAGATTACTGAGGGGTTCGTCCATCAGGAAGATTTTGGGTTCCCTAACTAGGGCTCTACCCAGAGCCACCCTCTGCATTTGACCCCCACTAATTTCCTTTGGTTTCCTGTCAAGTAAATTATCGATGTTAAGAAGTCTTGCAATTTTGTGAACGCTTTCATTTATTTTGTCTTTACGCACTTTTCTCATTTTTAATGGAAAAGCGATGTTATCGTAGACATTCATGTGAGGATAAAGAGAATAGTTTTGAAAAACCATAGCGACATCACGATCTTTTGGCGGAATTTTGTTCACAAGTTCGTTTCCAATATAGATCTCTCCACTAGTAATATCAGTCAAGCCGGCAATGCATCTCAATACTGTCGTCTTGCCACATCCAGAAGGCCCAAGTAAAACCATGAACTCGCCAGAGCTTATTTCTAGCGAAAAATCTTCTAATGCAGTTAAATGCCCATATTTTTTGGTCAGATTTCTTATGCTTAGAGTTGTCAAAATATTTCCTTCTGTTTGAATTGATTTTATTACATGTCATATTAATTTTTGATTATTATCAATCAAGTGGGCCGACGGAAAAACTTTCAAGTGATCATTTTTGTCCTTAATGATAGCAACAGTACATTTAGCGGTCAGGTTAAACCTGGTTTTATCGCAATATGTAGTTGGGCGACATATTTTCACGCATAAATTTGTCAATACTTAAAAGCATCCATTCTAAATATTAGTAATGAGAAAAATCGATTCTATGGGATTCGATAATGATTCAAAATCAACAAGTGGAAGAATTTCTGCTAACAAATGCTCACGCAAGGATTTTAAACTTTTTTTGGTATTGGCACTAGTAGTTGTTGTTTTGGTAGCGCCAAGCTTGCACCCACTTAAAATAGTTCAAGGACAACAACCTGCCCAAGTTACACTTACGGCAATAGTTGCAGAGCCAAAAGAAAGATGGGATGCTTTGTTTGCTGATGCGCTAGCTAAATTAAGAGAAAAACATCCAGACATGACGATTAATGTTGATTATCGTGTGTTACCATATGCAGATACTCGCAAACAGATCCTAACTGCAATGGCTGGAAAGACTCCACTTGATCTTATTTCTGTAGATCAGATCTGGCTTGGAGAATTTGCCCAAGGTGGTTTTCTATCCGATCTAACTGATTTAACAAATTCATGGAACCGATCCTCTGAATGGTATAAAACCAATTGGGATGGTGGTATGTACAATGGCAAGGTATATGGGATTTGGGCATGGACGGATGTAAGGGCAATGTGGTATTGGAAGGATATCTTGAATCAAAGCGGTGTAAATCCCGAATCGCTTTCTACATGGGATGGCTACCTTGAGGCATCAAAGAAAATTGGAAATTCAACTAAAGGAAAGGGAATTGAGGCCATGCATCTTGTAGGTGCGAGCCATTCTCCTGATATGTGGTATCCTTATCTTTGGATGCAGGGTGGCGAGATAGTAAAACAAAAAACTGGTCATCCTGAGAATGGAACTTACTGGTTTCCAGCCTATAATAGTACAGAGGGAGTAAAAGCTTTAGAGTTCTTGAAGAACCAAGTAAATGCAGGAATAAAACCTCAGATAAATCACTTTTGGGGTCAAGAATTTGCAGACAGGAAATTTGCAGTTATGCTGGAAGGCTCTTGGTTACTAGGACACTTTAATCGCACTGAATGGAACACTCTTGATAAAAACGTGGGCATGATTCCAATGTTTCCAGTTCCAAAGTCCGGTGACACCAGTGCAACAATGATGGGTGGATGGATGCTTGGTATACCTCAAACTTCCACAAATAAGGCACTTTCATGGGAATTGTTATCAATAATGGTTCAGCCTGATGTGCTTGCACCTATGTTAGAAAAATATGCCTATCTCCCAACTCAAAAACCAATCGCTGAAGGACAATATTCAGCTCAGCTTGCAAAGACCATCCCCTATTATAAAGAACTCATCTCAATGCTATCGATAGGCCATAGCAGACCTAGCATTTCTGAATATCCACAAATAGCTGATAATATCAGACAGGCAATAGATGAAGTTTATCTGGGAGTAAAAGAGCCAAAACAAGCATTAGACGATGCTGCCAAGAAATCTGCAGAGGTACTTGGCTGGTCATAGATGGAACTTCGCACAACTTCAATCTTGACCGTTTAATTAGGTAGCCATGTTAGAGCAAAAAGCCGGTATGCTTCAACCATATCTGCTTCTAGCGCCTGCTCTGGCGATACTAACTGCATTTCTTTTGTTTCCACTTGCGTGGAACGTATATCTATCTTTGCATGATGTATCACTAACTACAATTCTGAGCGATTGGAAGTATGTTGGACTAAAGAATTTCGCCAATCTAATACGGGACAGTGATTTTCACATGTCACTTTTTGTGAGTTTGATATTTGTAGGTGGTTCGGTAGCTCTTCAGTTTTTCGTTGGAATGGTACTTGCTGTAGTATTGAATCAGCAAATCAAGGGATCAAATACCCTCAGGGCACTATTCATCATACCGTGGACTATATCTGCAGTGATAACGGGTTTTTCCTTTAAATTCATCTTTAATGATAGTTTTGGAATTATGAACTATGGTCTTGGCCAATTGGGGTTAGCGCCTGTTTCCTGGTTATCAGATCCAGGAACAGTAGTATGGACGCTGGTAGTAGCTAACATGTGGCATGGAACACCTTTCACTGTAATATTCCTAACTGCAGGACTATTCTCAATTAATCCAGTAGTTTACGAAGCAGCAAGAATAGATGGTGCAACGAAGATCAAAGGTTTCTTTTACATAACGCTTCCACTTTTAAGACCATTTGTTATTATAAATCTTATTCTTATTACTATGTGGTCAGTAAATTTCTTTGATTTAATCCTAGTAATGACAAATGGGGGTCCTCTATTTTCTAGTACCACGTCATCCCTGTTCATGTATAGACAGGCATTTGAATTTGGACTACTGTCAAAAGGTGCCGCTGTAGGATTTTTGCTGATTGCAACGAATTTGGTGTTAGCATATTCATATATGAAACTATTAAGGAGTCAAGACAAATAACTTATGTTGCTGTTAGAAAAGAGCTTGATTTATTTTGTGATCGCAACTTATCTCTTTATTACTTTGGCTCCCCTTTTATGGGTGCTTTCAACTTCGTTCAAGCCAAATCCAGAAGCAATAGGCTTTCCTCCACAATACCTTCCGGGTAAACCTACCTTAGATAACTATATCTTTGTACTGACAGATCCAAAACTCGTAATCAGTCTTTTCAACAGCTTGGCAGTAAGTTTGGCAAGTACTGGGCTGAGTGTAGCCGTAAGCGCCCTTGGCGGATACGCTTTTGCGAGGTTTGATTTCAAAGGAAAAAACCTACTTATCAGCATAATTTTAGGGCTATTCATGATCCCTGTTGTCATTAACATTATTCCTTTATACATAATGTTGGCCAACGTGGGTCTTCTCAACTCCATATTCGCATTGGTACTGACCTTTCAAATTCTTATTATTCCACTTAACATATTCCTGTTAAAGAACTATTTTGAAACTATACCAAAAGAACTGGAAGAAGCAGCCCTCATCGATGGTTGTTCAAAGATACGAGCCTTCTGGCATGTCATAGTACCAATCTCCATGCCCGGCTTTCTAATAGCGGCTATCTTATCGTTTAGATTTTCTTGGAACGAATTTGTATTGCCTGTGGTTCTCTCAAATAGACCTGATGTTATGGTCTTTCAAGTTGCCTTGTATCAGTTCATTTCACTTTATCGAATTGACTGGGGTTATCTAACAGCAGGGATAAATATTGCACTCATTCCTGTGGTAGTACTAATGTTATTTTTCCAAAAGAAAATGATTAGAGGTTTGACACTTGGGGCTGTTAGAGGGTAGGTAAATTTATTTCAAATCACGCAATTTTATGTTATAATTAAGTCCAAACCTATGAGCCTCGTCCCTTAGATATTGTAGTATCTTAAGCGACTTACTGATCTTTGGTATCACTATGGGAAAGGGTGAAGTGGCAACGAATATTTCTTCTCTTTCCTTTGCAATAGATATACATGGAATTTTCAGACCTAATTTTGATAAGGAGTTAATTGCAGAATTTAGTTGACCTTTTCCGCCGTCAATTAATACTAAATTTGGTAAATTGAGTTTGTCTTCCTTTGCATATCTACGATTTACTATTTCACCTATCATCGCAAAATCATTTTGATCCTTTATAGTTTTTATTTTGAATTTTCTATAAAATGATTTTTCAGGAATTCCATTTACAAACCTAACACAAGAACCAACTGCAATTGACAGACCAAGGTTTGAAATATCAAAACAGTCAATAATTTTTGGGATTGATTTCAGATTCAGTACTTTTTTTAGATCAAATAGAGCAGGTTCAAAACCTTTTGAGACATAGTTCGATAAATTTCTAACGACTAAATCCATTAACTGCTTTCTTTCAAGGTCCATTCTATTGGACAATCTAATAATGTTCACTTTGTGTGACGCAATCTTTTCCAGGGATTTTTCAAGTGCCTCTTTTGAGCCGGGATCTTCATTGACGTAAATAAACCGCGGCACTGATGATTTAGAGGAATAATACTGTGACAAGAAAGTTGAAAATGAATTATCGCCTAACAAATCAAATTGGTACTTTTTTCTATCTCTAATAACTCCACGATATCTTCTCAGGATTAATACATGTGCTTTAGATTGCAATAAATCATATATGATTCCGATGTACTCCTCTTCCGATCTTGAACTGATTGAATGTTCAATTTTTTGCCTTGATCTTAGATTCTCAAGTCTGCTCACCGTATCTCTAATCGCTTTTGCTTTTTCATAGTCAAGGCTGTTTGATGCACTAACCATATCGTTCTGCATCTTTTCTATAAAATCTTCAATGCTCTTTTTTCCCGTAAGTATGTTTTCTAGTGATTGAACATTATCAATATATTCACTTTGAGTAACGTTATTTATACATGGAGCATCGCAGTTGTTAATAAAATATTCAAGACAAGGTCTTTTCGGAAGAGTATTACAAATTCTAATTTTGAATATCTTTCTCAATAGTCCTATGGTAAGGTATTTTGAGCTTCCATGCACAAAGGGCCCAAACACTTTGCCCTTGATTCCCATAAATTTTCCATCTCTATTCCTTCTTGCCACAAGCAATCTAGGAAATTTTTCATCTGAGATCTTGAGATAAGTGTACCTCTGCTGATCCTTTAGGTCGATGTTAAAAAGTGGCCTGTATTGTTTTATTAGGTTGGATTCCAACAAAAATGCTTCAATTTCATTGTCCGTAACAAGATAATCGATATCTTCGATTTTGCTGACGAGTTTAGATGTCTTCCAATTGGATGCTTCACTAGATCCTCTCTGCGTAAAGTAGGACATCACACGTTTTCTGAGATTCTTTGCCTTGCCTATGTAGATAGTCTTACCTTCCCTACTTTTCATAATGTATACACCTGGCTCATATGGAAGCGTTAGCACTTTTTTCCGAAGTTCCTTAATAGTTTCAGATTGGTTCAATATTCTATTTACGGAAGTCGTCAAGTACGCGTACCACTTTTGCTTTTTCTTATCGTCTGGCTTAAGACCAATTTGGATTTGAGGTATTTTCCAGTATGACTTGAAATATGGTTTGAAACTTGTTCTGGTGTACCAGTAACAACAATATTTCCGCCATTGTCTCCACCTTCCGGACCAAGATCAACTATCCAGTCAGATGCTGCTATTACGTCAAGATTGTGTTCAATCAAGATGACTGTATTGCCGATATTAACAAGTCTATCTAACACATGTAGCAGCTTCTTAACATCAGCAAAATGCAATCCTGTAGTTGGTTCATCCAAAATATATAACGTACTTCCAGTATCTCTTCTTGCTAGCTCTGAAGATAACTTTATTCGCTGAGCTTCACCACCCGAAAGTGTTGTTGCAGGTTGTCCCAATCTTATATATCCTAATCCTACGTCATTGAGCGTCATTAGTTTTCTCTCAATAGATGAGATATTTGCAAAGAAATTAAGAGCCTCTTCTACTGTCATGTCTAAAACATCCGAAATTGTCTTACCTTTGTATGTTATCTGTAGGGTTTCTGAATTGTATCTTTTACCTTTACACTCATCGCAAGTAACATACACGTCTGCAAGAAATTGCATTTCTATTCTTTTGACTCCCGCGCCTTCGCATGAATCACAGCGGCCACCTGGAACATTAAATGAGAATCGACCAGGTTTATATCCCATTTCCTTAGCATTCATCGTTTTAGAAAAGATCTCCCGTATGGGACCAAAAGCATTCACATAAGTTGCTGTATTGGATCTCGGTGTTCTACCAATTGGAGACTGATCAATACCTATCACCTTGTCCAAATTTTGAAGACCCGTGATTTTATCATGGGCTCCAGGTCTGTCCTTAGAAAAGTAAAAGTGATTTGACAATGCTTTAAATAGTATTTCATTGACTAGAGTTGATTTTCCAGAGCCAGAGACGCCAGTTACTGTTGTCATGCATCCAAGAGGAAAATCTACTGTTATTTTTTTGAGATTGTTCTCTCTAGCATTATGGAGAGTAAGCCAGCTCTTGAGATCCCTTTTTAGATTCTTGTGGTATACTTTGTCGTCACCATTAAGGAATCTTCCAGTTATAGAATTCTTGTTATCTATGATATCCTTGAGATGACCGTCTGCAACTATCTTTCCACCATGAATTCCGGCGCCTTCTCCGATATCGATAACCCAATCTGAGCTTCTGATAACTTCCTCGTCGTGTTCTACTATTATAAGCGTGTTACCAAGGTCTCTTAATTTTCTTAGTGTTTCAATCAACCTGTTATTATCTCGTTGATGAAGCCCAATTGTTGGCTCATCAAGAACATACAAGACACCTGTGAGATTAGAGCCGATCTGTGTTGCAAGACGTATCCTTTGAGATTCTCCGCCAGAAAGCGTAGAAGTCATCCTATTCAAAGTAAGGTAGTTAAGTCCAACATTTTTGAGAAATTCCAGTCTAGAGATAATTTCCTTGAGTATATTTTTTGCAATATATCTATCAGTCTCTGAAAGAGAAAGACCCATAAAAAAATCATAACACTTGTCAATTGACAAGTCACATACGTTCATAATGGATTTTTCTGCAATTTTGACTGCCAAAGAATCAGGACGAAGTCGCATACCTTTGCATAGTTCGCATGGGAGCTCTCTTATGAACTGCTCCAGGTCTCTGCGTTTTGCTTCAGATTCTGTTTGTGCATACACTCTATCTAAATTTGGTATGACTCCTTCAAAGGAGCTACGATACTC
>Ga0207643_10000450_pt1 | contig 26721 bp, 22 predicted proteins | sample KBSMisM62_FD_184313 | JGI IMG/M metagenome (GOLD analysis project Ga0207643, IMG submission 184313) | Miscanthus rhizosphere microbial communities from Kellogg Biological Station, Michigan, USA - KBS Miscanthus M6-2 (SPAdes) (version 2) | ecosystem: Host-associated > Plants > Roots >... | reverse complement strand
ACGTGATGGTCTGCGCTTCGATCTCGCTCGCGGCCGGGGACAGAATCCATGCGCCGACATTTGGGTTCAGCGCCGATGCGAGCAAGTCGCCAAGGATACCGATCGGTGCCGCAGACGATGTGATGTAGCCCAAGAACCGGGGATGCGCGTTGAAGAGCGAGTGCTCGAAGAGCTGCGTGGCCGTGGTCGCCAGCAGCGTCGCGGCATCGGTCCCCTCGTCGGGAAGCCCACCGTTCAGCCCCATCGCGGCTCGCACCGCGGATGGCGATTCATTTCTCGTCACCGGCCCGTGCGGGATCGACGCGAGTTGTGAGGCGATCTGATCGACGAGCGAGTGCCCGAGCGCCCTGAATTGCTCGGCGTCCATGGCGAGCGGCTGCTGCGCGTGAGCCTGAGTTGCGGATGAATCCATGTCTTCATCATGTGATGAAGATGTCCCCGGATTCAAAGGGCACGGTTTGTAAACGATTACGACACACCGAGACACCGAGGCACAGAGAAAAACGCAAAGAATTCCTCGGTGTCCTCAGTGCCTCGGTGTGTCGTGGTCAGCCGTCATGTCTCGTGTTCTTCGTACTCTTCGTGTTCTTCGTGCTTCAAAAATCGATCTGCGCGCTGAACTTCGCGAAACGCGCCTGCAGGACGCTGTTCGGTCGCAGCCATGTGTCCGTTGTCTGCACGAAGGTCTGGTTGTACGTCAGGATCGCGGCGGAATTGGTGATGTTGTACAAATCGAGCCCCACCGTCGTGCGCGTGCGGCCGAACCTCAGGATCTTGGCGAATCGCATGTCGATCTGAGTGACGCGGTCGCCGTAGAGCGTTCCGGGCTCGATCAGGTTCACGGTGATCGTCTGGCCGCCGACGCCGGCAAATGGCCGGTTGAGGCCAACGGTTGCGGAGTTCGGAGCGGTCCAGTTCGCAGCCAGCGGCGCGCCCTGATCGCTGCGCAGCGTCCCGGCGACCTGCACGTCGATCTTTGGAACCGTGTACGAACCCAGCGCCGTCAGTCGAGTGACCCATCCGGACGACGTGTCGCACCATGGGTTGGTCGGGGCCTGCGTGGTGCTTGTCGGAGGGGCTACCGTCCACTCCGGGATGGCACGTCGCACTTCGCAGTAGTCGTTGTTCGAAACTCCGGTGTTGAACCCTCCCTGCATCATGAGGCCGTTCTTCATGCGCGCCGTCACGTTCAGATTGAGTGAGTTCGCGACCTGATTCCACGCGCCCAGGTTGGAGTCGAGCGTCTGGTAGTTGTCGTTCAGCCGCAGCGCGGCTTCCGGCGTGACGTTATAGAGGCCGCCAAGGACTCCGCCGCGGCCGCCCGGCAGTCGCGGATCGACCGGGATATTGACGCCGAACTCGGTATGGTCCCCGGGTGCGCGCGCGAGGTTGTCAGTCACAACATTGTTGAGCAGCCAGCGACGCTGGTAGCCAACTTCCACCGCCACGCGAGGCAGCACTTCCTGCTGCACCGACGCGCCCCATTGCCAGTCGCCCGCACGAACGTCCCAGCCCGAGAGCAGGCCGGGATCCAGTGTCGATTCGAAGACCAGCGTACCGAAATTGGCGTTCGCGTTCGCCCCGCAGACATCCCCACCGGTCGCCCGCCGATCCTGTGCGGCCGGGTTCATCAGATCGCAGTCGGCCACGTAGTTGCTGTTGCTGTCGGTCCACGCCCTCGTCGTCGTGGTCGACAGGCGCCCTGTTGGATTGAGCGCGATGAACAACCCGCCATTCTGCGCCGCCTCGAGATACCGTCCCATGTTCACTTTCACTGACGTCTTGCCCGTGCCGAACACGTCGTACGCCACGCCGCCGCGCGGCCACAGATCGTGATAACCCTCGACGCCCGTGGTTCTCGGGTACGTCACCGCGTTCGGAAAGAAGCGGACCGGTCCGACCTGCTGCTCCGGGAAATAGCTCCACGCGTGGTCGTATCGCAACGCGCCCTGCAGCGTCATCCGACCGTGTGTCCACTGCTCCTGCGCGTAGAAGGCGTCACTGCGAACCGACTGACGAATGTCAAAGCGGTTGATGTTGAGCGTGATCTGATCGGGAATCGCGTTGTTGACCCGGTACTGGAGATACTCCAGGTTCCCGAAGTTCTTGCGCTGATCGATCAGCAGCGCCCCCTGGTAGCCGACCTTGATACTGTGGCTTCCGGTGACGAGCGACGCTGCGGCGTTCCACTGCGTGTTCCAGTTGACGTTCGAGAACCAGTTGAGCGACCGATACGTGAGCCCAGGGATGTTGCCGTTTCCGGCACAGCCGCCAGCACACGCTTCGACGACGCGGATCAGATTCTCCGTCTCGAGTCCGGGAAGCTGGCCGCCGCCGTAGCGGCTCCGATACATGCCGCTCCCCGCTTCCAGCAGCAGCCGATTGTTCACCGGTGACGTCCACTTCACTTGCGCCACGCGATTGCCATAGTCGCGGTACCCGGCGGTCTCAGGTGCCAGAATGGCCGACGCCGATGGCGTCGGGGCCGCCGTGGACCCGGCGAAGATCTCGTTGTCACCTGATTTGCGGCACACGTCGCCGCCCGAGAATCCGGGGGCGGCGCCACCTTCACACGGGAGCTGCTGGTCGTAGAAGATTGTGAATTTGTTTCGCGGCGTCGCCTGAGCGGTGAGCCTGAGCGCCGTAATGCGATATGAGGCCGCAAGTACAGCCGGCCGGCTCGTGTCGGCAACATACGTCCACTTCGTCGGGTTGCCGGCGTTAGCATTCGCGAACATGCCTGGGACGGTCCGTTCGCTCCCTTCTTCGCGCAGGTTCAGGTAGTACCACAGCCGGTCCTTTGCGATCGGTCCGCCGATCCCGAGGTTGAAGTCCCACACTTTCCTCGTCTCGCCTGGCGTCGTCAGGCCACGGTCGCGCAATTCCTGCGTGTAGTTGCTGCCGACCATACCGCTCGTGACTCCGGCGCCGAAGAAGGTGCCTCGCACCGAGTTGCCGCCTTCTTTTGGCAGCACGTTCAGCGCCGGACCGCCGCCTTCCGTTTCGCCCAGGCCGCCGGTCGTGCTCATGGAGATCTCGCGCGCGTTCGCCACGTCGGCGATGTACGACGACACGCCGGCACCGTTGAATGCCGAGCCGACGCTGAGGCCATCCACGTTGACGCGGCCCTCGTTGGACCGCCCGCCGAATCCGCCGAACACCACCATCCCGGGCACCACCTGCACGTCCGTCGGGGCGCCAGCCTGGTTGATGCTGTTGGGGATCAGCTGGATCAGGTTGTTATAGGAGCGCGATGAAGGAATGGCGCTGATCATGTCGTTGTCGAGGACCATCTGCCGCTTCACGCTCTGCACATCGACGATGGGCGTTTCACCGGTGACAGTGATGGTCTCCTCGAGGGCACCGAGGCGGAGATCGGCATTGACCGTGGCGGTGAACGCTCCCTCGAGCACGATCCCCTCTCGTCGCACGGTGCTGAAGCCGGTCAAGCTGAACGTCACTCCGTACGTCCCCGCGCGCAAGTCGACGATGCGATAGGCGCCAGAGCCGTCAGTGACGGCAGTACGAACCTTTCCGATCAAGTCCGGGCTGGTGGCTTCGACCGTAACGCCAGGCAGGACAGCTCCGGACGCGTCGCGCACGATGCCCGTAATCGACGCTTGCGCGAACGCCATCGCCGGCACGAACCCAAGCAGGTAAAGCACAAGAGCGGTAGTCCTCAATCGGGGCATGACGACTCCTCTGCGTGACAGGTTCAGGGCTCCAGGTTGCGCGGATTGTAGGACCCCCCAGGAATAGGCGTCCGCAAAAAACCGACAAATCACCCGGCAAAAAATCGTCAAATTTCTTCGGGAAGTGCATGGCTTGACCAGATGCGTGCAAACGGGTCAGATTCCCTCGTCCTGACTTTCCGATGGCCGCATTCACTTTTGGTCCGTATCGCCTGGATGCTGCAGCCGGTCGCCTCTCACGCGACAACGCCGACGTGCGTTTGCGGCCGCAGGCGCTTCAGGTGCTTCGCGTGTTGTTGCAGCATCTGGGTCGGCCGATTGGCTACGACCAGATGATTGCGGAAGCGTGGCACGGCACATTCGTCTCCCGTCACACCGTCGACGTCACGGTCGGCGAGGTGAAAAAGGTGCTTGGCGAGTACGGCCGATGGATCGTTCACCGCCCCAAGGTCGGCTACAGCCTCGAGGTGCCGACGTCGGATGAGCTCGTCCGCAAGGGGTGGCATTTCGCGAGCCGCCGCACGAAGGAAGGCGCGGAACGCGCGATCGAATGCTTCCAGCAGGCAGCCGTCCAGTGCCCCGGGGATTTCCGTGCATTCGAAGGCTTATCAACCTGCTACCTGATGCAGGCGACGTTCGGAATCTGCTCGCCGACCGAGGTGTATCCGCGTTTTCTCGATGCCCATACCCAGGCGGTCGCACAAGGCGGGCTCACGCCTGAGTTGCGCTGCAACCGCGCGCACGGGTTGCACATGTTCGAGCATCGCCTGCACGAGGCGGAGCAGGAGTTCCAGCGAGCGCTCGACGAGAAGCCGTCGTTTGCGACCGTGCACGTGCGTATGGCGCTGATGTGCGCGACGCTCGGCCAACTGGATCGCGCCCTCGACATGGTGACGCAGGGATACCGTGCCGATCCGCTGCTCCCGACGTTGCCACCGGCTGAAGTCAACGTGCGAGTATGGCGCCGCGAGTACGACAAGGCGATCGTCATTGGAAGCAAGGCGATCGAGCTGCACCCGTACCTGCCCATCAACAGGGCCAACTACGCGCAGGCACTCGAGTTCGCGGGACGCCTTCCGGAAGCACTCGAGCAATACCAGCTGGGATCTCTCATGTCCGGAGACCTCCCATGGATGCGTGCGCTCGAGGGCACCTGCCTCGCCAAACTCGGTCGCAGCGCCGACGCGCGTGCCATCCTCGACGAGCTCGAGCATCGTCGTGAAACCGATTACGCGGACGCGTTGTACGTGGCGGTGCTCCGTGACGCGCTGGGAGAACGCGTCGAAGCCTTCAAGGAGCTCGAGCGCGCCTACGACGAGAACTCCGCTTTCCTGTATTCGATTGATGTCGACCCCAAGATGGATACGTTTCGAAGCGACCGCCGCTTCACGCGGCTGCAAAGTTCGATCAGGACGAAGGGGTGCACACCGTGACCGACGATTCCGATGACTTTTCGCGTCGTGGATTCTGCCGCGCGCTGGGGACAGCGTTCGCGTTGCCGCTTTTCGCGCCGACCGCGCACGCGCAGCAGACACCAGCCGGAGACGCGGGCGGCGCGCCGATGCTCCCCGTGCGCAGCCCCGGACTCGAGCACCTCGGCCTGACCGTGCCCGACCCCGAAGCCGCGGCCAAGTTCTATGGGCGGATCTTTGGGCCGCAGTTGTTTCGTGAACGCGAACCTCCACCGCGCTTCTACGTCATGGCAGGCACGGCTTACCTGGCGTTCGGTGGTTCGGCCACAGCCACACCGTTCATCGATCATTTCTGTGCGCTCGTGCACGACTATCGCGGCCGCGAGATGCGACCGGTTCTCGAAGCGCGCGGCATCCAGTCAGCAGGTGTCGGCATGATCAGCGATCCCGATGGTCTGCGACTGCAACTGCTTGGCGTTCCAGGCGGACTGGCCGGAACGATCGTTCCAGGCGGACGGATGTCTCTCGATCCGCCCGCGGTGCACGCTGTGGGGCTCGATCACGTGATGCTGCGCGTGACCGATCTTGAAAAGTCGGCGGCCTTCTACCGCACGTTCTTCGGCAACGAGCGGCCGCGGACAAAAGACAAACCGGAGCGTGTGTGGTTCCAGATCGGCAATACGCGACTTGGCCTGGAGTCGGTCGCGGGTAACAAGCCGGCGATCGATCATGTCTGCATCACGGTTGCGGGCTTCGACCGCCGGGCCCTGGAGACTGCGCTCAAGCAGCTCGGCGTTGAATCGTCACCGTCGAACGACGAAAAGCTGCTGCGCTTCCGCGACCCGCATGGCATCATCTGCGAGTTGAAGGCGGTCTAGAGCACGTCACCGGTCTTTGAGAAGGTCACGCCATGAAACGTGCACATTTGCTGACGTCTCTCGCGGCGTTCGTGATCGTTCAGGCGCTGGTGTCAGGGCAGGGAGCCAGGGCCCCCATGACGCCGTGGGGCGAACCCGATTTGCAAGGCACATGGACGGCGGAATCCGAACTGAGCGTGCCGTTCGAGCGTCCGCGCGAGTATGGGACGCGCCAGGTTCTGACTGACGCAGAATTCAAGCAGCGCCAGTCGCAGAGCGAGCGGCAGCTGCAGAGCGACAACTCCGACTTCGATGTCGAAACGGCCGATCGATCCACGGCCGGTCAGGTTGGCTCCGCGACGTCGCCGCCGCCGCATTGGCTCGAGCGCCGGAAAGTCTCGCGCCGCACGTCGCTCGTCATCGATCCGCCAGACGGACGCGTGCCGCCGCTCACGCAGGAGGCCCAGTCGCAGGCGAAGGCACGGGGCCCCGTGTCAGGTGAAACAGGCGCCGATCGACCACAGGATCTGAGTCTCTGGGTGCGCTGCATCGGCCGGGGAATGCCAAGCGCGATCTTCCCGACGGTTTACAACGCCAACGTGCAAATCGTGCAGGCGCCCGGAGTGGTCGCGCTCACCTACGAGATGATTCACGACACGCGCGTCATCTACACCGACGGCAAGCCGCACGTCGGCTCGGGCGTGCGTGGCTACTTCGGCGATTCCAAGGGACATTGGGAAGGCGATACGCTCGTAGTGGACGTCACGAACTTCAGCGACAAAAACAACTACCGCGGTTCGCGAGACACGCTGCACCTGGTGGAACGGTTCAAACGAGCTGGCACCGGCCTGCGCTACGAGGTGACTGCTGACGATGCTCACACCTGGACCGCGCCCTGGACCGCTGCGCTCGAGTTGGAGCCCCAGCCCGACGGGATGTTCGAATACGCCTGTCACGAAGGAAACAACTCGATGCGCAACATCCTTAGTGGTGCCCGCGCGAATGAACGATGAACCGCCGAAACTTATGCGCGTTGGGGGCTTAATGCACAACCGAAGGACTGCGTGTCTTGCCGCCTCGGTCGCGTTGCTCGTCGCATCCGCCGTCATCCTTGCCGGGGAACCGCGTCAGCAGTCTGCTACTGTCCCTACGGCCAGCCCGTCTCCAGATCGCGCCACGCTCGATAAGTACTGTGTGACCTGCCACAAACGGCCGGGCGCGGGTACGTGTACATCCCGATGGGCATGAACGCGGCGGCGTGGACACCGGCAACAGAGGGACGTATCACGGAGCTGTCGCCCTCGCTCCTGGCACTGATGCCGGTGATTGACAACATCACCGTGATCAGCAACCTCGAGCTGCGCAACGCGTATACGACCGGCAATCACGCCTCGTCGAACTGCACGTTCCTCAGCTGCTCGCGAGCCAAGCGAACCGAGGGGAGCGACTACGAGCTCGGGACGACTGTCGACCAGATCGCTGCCCGCGCCATCGGCACCGACACACAGATGCCATCGCTCGAAATCGGCACGGATCTCATCGCGCAAGTCGGCAACTGCGACAACGGTTACGCATGTGCCTATCAGAACAACCTGTCCTGGTCGTCGCCGACGTCACCGCTTCCAACCGAGGCCGATCCGCGCGTCGTTTTCGAGCGGCTGTTTGGCGATGGCGGAAGCCCCGAGGCACGACGCGCCGAGCTCAAGAAGAGCGGCAGCATCCTCGACTGGATGACGAACGATCTGGCTCGACTGCGGCGCGAGCTCGGTGCAGGCGATCGTGTTCGCGTCGGCCAATACCTCGATTCCGTGCGCGAGGTCGAGCGACGCATCCAGCGCGCCGAACAGAGCGATGCCGCAACGCTGCCCGATCTCGATCGTCCGGCAAGCGTGCCGGCGGTGTGGGAAGACCACGTCAGGTTGATGTTCGACCTCCAGGTGCTCGCCCTCCAGGCCGATGTCACCCGCGTCATCACGTTCCAGATGGCGCGTGAAACGAGCACCCGAACCTACCCGCACATCGGGGTGCCCGAGCCGCATCACCCGGTCTCGCATCACACCAACGATCCGGAAAAGCTGGTCAAGCTGGCCAAGATCAACGCCCATCACGTGTCGCTGTTTGCGTATCTCATCGAGAAGCTGCACGCGACGCCGGACGGCGATGGGTCGCTGCTCGACCACACGCTCTACATGCTTGGCAGCGGAATGGGCAATCCCGACGTCCACGACCACACGAATCTGCCGATCGTCGTGGCCGGTGGACGAGGAAGCCAATTCAAGGGCGGGCGTCACATCCGCTTCGACAAGCCGACGCCGCTTGCGAATCTGCACCTGACGTTGCTCGACAAAGTCGGCGTGCACCTCGACACGTTCGCCGACAGCACGGGCAGAGTGGATGGCCTCGAGCCGTTGAACGTGTGACGACGTGCTACGTAGAGCGGCGGCTTCAGCCGCCGCGTGGGAACGTATAGACGCGCACACCAAAGCGTGCGCTCTACGGTGAGCGTAGAGAAATCGATGACGCGTAAACAAACACTCGCTGCGATCGGCGCAATCGTACTCGTCGCCAACATCGGAATCAGTACCGCCGCCGCGCAAGCTTCACTTGTCGCTGCGATCGAGGCGAACGATGTTGCGGCGGTCCGGGCGCTCGTCGACAAGCGCGTCGACGTCAACGCTGTGCAGGCCGACGGCACGACGGCACTCCATTGGGCCGTCGACCGCGACTCGGTAGAGATCGTCGGGTTGCTTATTCGTGCGGGCGCCAACGTCAAGGCCGCGAATCGTTACGGGGCGACGCCGTTGTGGCTGGCAGCGCTCAACGGGAATGCCGTCGTCATCAACATGCTGCTCGAGGCCGGCGCCGACGCGGCGACCGCATCCGCCGAGGGCGAGACCGCACTCATGGTCGCCGCGCGCACCGGAAAACTCGACGCCGTGGAGGCGCTGCTCTCGCGTGGCGCCGATCCCAACGTCAAGGAGAGCTGGCGCGGTCAAACTGCATTGATGTGGGCGGCTGCCGAAGGACACGCAACGGTGATCGAGGCGCTTGTGAAACGCGGGGCGGACGTGCAGACGCGTTCGAACGGCGGTTTCACGGCGCTGCTGTTCGCGGCGCGCGAAGGACGAATTGCCGCGGTCGACACGCTGCTCAAAGCCGGCGCCGACATGAACGATTCGCTGCCCGTACGGCGGCGACCGGCCCAGAACGCGTCGACGCCCGCCACCCCCGAGAGCGGGCTGAATGCGTTCCTGCTGGCCGCGGCCAACGCCCACTACGAGCTGGCGGCCCGCTTGCTCGATCGCGGCGCCGATCCCAACGCCGCGCCGCAGGGATACACGGCGCTGCATCAGGTGTCGTGGGTGCGGAAAGCCGGCATCGCAGGAAGCAACAACCCCGCACCTCAGGGCTCGGGGGCGATGGACAGCCTGACATTCGTGCGGACGCTCGTCTCAAAGGGTGCCGATGCCAACGCGCGCGTGACCAAGCGGCCGCAGATGGGCGTGACCACGTTGAACTCGATCGGCGCCACACCGTTTCTGCTCGCGGCCCGCACAGCAGACGCGCCCCTGATGACGCTGCTCGTCGAGCTCGGCGCCAACCCGCTTCTCACCAACGAAGATGGGTCGACGCCGCTGATGGTCGCTGCCGGGCTCGGGACGAACTCGCCGGGAGAAGATCCGGGCACCGAGCCCGAGGTCCTCGAGGCCGTCAAGGTGGCGCTCGATCTGGGCAACGATCTCAACGCCGTCGACAAGAACGGTGAGACCGCGATGCACGGCGCCGCTTACAAGCACGTGCCGACGGTCGTGCGTTATCTGGCCGAGAAAGGCGCGCGCATCGACGTGTGGAACCGCCCGAACAGCAAGGGGTGGACGCCGCTCAAGATCACTGAAGGTGTCCAACGCGGCATGAACATCGTCAGCTCGCCTGTCACGGCGGCAGCGATCCGCGAGGTCATGGCGTCGAAGTCGGCGACGCTGCAGCAGTAACGCGAGGTTTTTAGTTCACGCCACGCGCGAGCAGCGAGAGCGCCATCACCAGCATGACGAATGTGGCGAGGACTCGGCTATCGCCAGGGCCGACTTCGCTTTGCAGCGCACGCCACACGGCGACGGCGCCGACGATGAAGAGGAGGCGTTGCTCGGTGAGCATCAGCGCGGCGGCGATGGCAGCCACGAGGATCCAGCGCTCACTCCGCGCGAGCACGTGCATGCCGCGGGACCCATCCAGTTGCCACACCGGGATCAGATTGAACAGGTTGAGAAAGCCGGTGAGCTGCGCGATCGCAAACCAGATTTTGCCTCCGCTCAGGATGTAAGCGGTCAGCGCCGCGAGCGCCGCACCCAGCCCCCACACTGGCCCGGCGAGTCCGATCCGCGCGTCCGTCAGTGGATCGGTGACGTGCTGCTTCAACATCACGACTGCGCCCACGCCTGGGATGAAGAGCGGCGCGCCCGCCGCGATCCCGAGGCGGCGCAGCATCGCCACGTGCCCCATCTCGTGGATGTAAATCGACACGACGAGTCCGAGCGCCAGCGGCCAGCCGTATATCGACCAATACACGCCGAAGAACGCGAACATCGACAGGAACGTGCTCGCCTTGGTCAGTCCAAGCAGAAGGAATTTGAGCTTCGTCGCGAGCAGCAGCGCGATGGTGCCGGCGCCGGCCGCGCCCCGCCACCACCACGGTTGACTGCCGGAGGGTTGAGGACGAGGTCCATCGGGCCCGCCCTCGATTGTGCGCGTCAGATCGGCAACGCGGCCGCGAATCACGGCGTGCTGCTGCGAGTGGGCGGGCAGCAGTGCCAACGCCTCGACCCACAGGTCTCGCGCCGCACGCGGTGAGTCAACGTGAATGGCCTCGGCTTCTGCCGCGAGCTGCTTGAGCCGATCCGAGTGCGCAAGCGCCCCGCACATCGGACAGGCCAGGATGTCCGGGGAGATCTCGGTGCCGCAGTGGCACCGGGTCGGCATCACGCAGGGAGCGAGGCCGACTCGCTGCCGACGCGAAATGGTCCTAGCACCTGCAATGGCGGCACGGCCGTCATTTTCCACGCCTGCTGCATCCCGAAGAAGATGATGGCACCGCTGATGAGACCTGACGGCATCGAGCCAAAGACGACCAACATCGGCAGCGCGAGGATGAATCCAAGCGTCATGACGAGACCGAGAATCATCCCACCACTCGAGGGCGGCGGTTCTGCGACGGCTTGCAGTGACGAGCTCGATGGCGGCGGACTGTTTTTGGTGACGGCTGCTTTCTGCGCCTCGTTGCGTTCCTTGATTGCAGCCGAGATGACGACCGGCGTGTAGGCCAATGCCACAGCGCCGTACGTCAGCGCGACGGCGAGTACCTGGAAACGCCGGCCGCCACGATTGCCAGCACCTTTGCGGACAGCGTAGCCCACCATGTACCCGATCAGGATGGCAACGATACCGATTTCGAGATTGGCCAGCGCGATGACGGCGTAGTAGACCGCCGCGCCAACGACTCCGGCGCCGAGGCCGAAGAGCGCGGCGAGGATGAAGGGCCCAGCCTCCGTGGGCGTCTCCGTCGCAGCCTCGATGGCCTGTCGGCAAGCGTCACAGACCGCGTGGCCGTTGACGGAGTAGTACTCGGCCTGGAACGAGCTGCCGCACGTGGTGCAGTTGGTTGAGGGGGTGCTTTGCGCGAGCGATGAGGGACCATCAGTGACCAGTCGATCGAATTGCAACGCCTGCTCTGCGGGCGGTTTCTCTTCGTCGGACATGTCATCTCCTGAAGTCGCGCACATGCTACACCGGCCACTTGCGGAATGGGTGAGCTCTGCGCAATATTCCTCGTGCCTCGCGCGCCGGTGTGGCGTAATCTAACGCCGCCTTACGCGACCTCCCGGATTGGCAACGACGAACCTGAAGGAGGATCGGTCGATGCGCCCTACCCTGCGTTCTTTGATCGTCATAGCCGGCTCTCTCGTGGTTCTGACGATAGCTTCGCCCGCGGCCGCTGACGACGGCCCAACTCTCTACAAGCAACTCTGCGCCACGTGTCACGATACCGGGGTCGGTCGCGCGCCGGCCAAAGACGTGCTGCAGGCGATGACTCCGGAGCGCGTGCTCACGGCGATGGAGAGCGGCGCGATGCTCTCAATGGCTGCCGGCCGAACTGGTGTCGAGCGCCGCGCGATCGCCGAGTTCGTCACCGGCAAGACGTTCTCCGAAGCCTTCAGCACCACGCCATCGCCGCAGGCGATGTGCAAAGCCAGCGCCGGTGAGTTCGCGAACCCGCTGACCGGGCCGGCGTGGAACGGATGGGGCGCGAACACGCAGAACACGCGCTACCAGAACGACAAAACGGCGGGTCTGACCGCTGGCGATGTGCCCAAACTGAAACTCAAATGGGCGTTCGGGTTCCCCGGTGAGTTGAGCGCCGACGCTCAGCCATCCATCGCCGGAGGTCGAGTGTTCGTTGGCACCCAGAGCGGCACCGTGTATGCCCTCAGCGCGGCCACCGGCTGCGTCCACTGGGCGTTTCACGCCGAGTCTGCCGTTCGCGCCGCGATCACCATCGCACGCCTCGATCAGCGCTACGTCGCGTTTGTCGGCGACCGGGCGGCGAACGTGTACGCCCTCGACGCCGCAACTGGCGCAATGATCTGGAAGTCTCACGTCGACGATCACCCCTTTGCCCGCGTCACGGCTTCGCCGACGTTTCACAACGGCCGTCTGTACGTCGGCGTCGCCTCGGGTGAAGAGACCGCCGGCGCCGTCGCCGAATACGAGTGCTGCACGTTCCGTGGCAGCCTCGTCGCCCTCGATGCCGCGAACGGATCTCGCGTGTGGAAGACCTACACGATGGACGAACCGCAACGCCGGGGCAAGAACCGGATCGGCACGCAGCAATGGGGACCGTCGGGTGCGCCGATCTGGTCGAGCCCGGCGATCGACACCCAGAAGAACGCGGTCTACGTGACGACCGGCAACAACTACAGCGGCCCCGCCAACGATCGCAGTGATGCGTTCATGGCGTTCGATCTCGCGACGGGGAAGATGTTGTGGTTCCGCCAGATGACGGCGTCAGACGATTGGAACACGGCCTGCCGCCTCACGGATCAGACCAACTGCACGAACAAGGACGCTCCGGACCATGACTTCGCGTCCCCGCCGATCCTGGTTTCCCTGCCCAATGGCCGCCGTGCCATTGTCGCGGGCCAGAAGTCGGGCGTCGTTCACGCCCTTGATCCGGATCAAGAAGGAAAGATCCTCTGGCAGGACCGAGTCGGCAAGGGCGGCATCAACGGCGGCGTGCAGTGGGGCTCGGCAGCCGACGGCTCCAACGTGTACGTCGCGCTGTCCGATTTGGGCCGGATCGCGGTGCCCAACAGCCAGGCGACCGTGCCGGATCCGGAAGAGGGCGGCGGCATGTTCGCGATCCGGCTCGACACCGGCCAGCGCGTCTGGGAAACGCCTCCGCCACGCGCGTGCCGTACGCGCGATCGGTGCAGTCCCGCGCAGTCGGCCGCTGTCAGCGCCATTCCCGGTGTCGTGTTCTCCGGCGCCATCGATGGCCACCTGCGCGCCTATTCGACGGGCAATGGCTCGATTGTGTGGGACGTCGACACGGCGCAGACATACAAAACCGTTAACGGCGTTCCCGGAAAAGGTGGATCGTTGAACGTCGCGGGACCCGCGATCAGCGACGGCACTGTTATCATCAACTCGGGTTACGTCCAGAACGGCATGCCGGGCAACGTCCTGCTGGCCTATACGGTGGACGGAAAATAAGGGATAAAGGCGGTCGGCGGCCCGACTAAAGGGTCGCCGCACCGTCATCAGTTCCACGGAACTCGGCCCGGATGCGACCTCGGAACACATTGAGCATCAGCAGTAGCCATGGCCCGGCTCTTGCTGGTGCTCCGTACGGCGCGGCAGACTTTAATCGCAAGATGCGCTGAAAGTTCAAGGAGTCTCAATGGTGAAAACTGTCCTGGTCGGTCTCGTCACCCTCACCTTGATTGGTCCGGCGTACGCGGCGGCGCCAGACAAGGCTCCTGAGAGCACAATCGTTGGGACCTACGCCTGCGAGGGCACCAATCCTGACGGCGGGACCTACTCGGGCATCGTTCAGATCATCAAACACCACGATGCGTACCTCGTGAGATGGACCATGCCGGACGACACGCAGGTCGTCGGGATCGGCATCCTCAGCGGTGGCATGTTGTCGGTGAGCTATTTCGGCGGCACTCCTTCGCTCGTCGTCTACTCGATTGACAGCGGAAAGTTGCACGGCACCTGGACGGCAGTTGGCGCCGAGGGTGAACTGTTCACTGAAACTCTGACAAAGATGCCGGACGGAGTGGCGCCCAAGCCACCTAAGCCGGCAAAGCGGGATTCGCCACCACGACCACGAATCACCGTCTGACGACGAGGCGCACGCGTGCAGCTCACGCAGACGCGAGGCGCCTGCTAACGTGCGGCGGGCGGACCGGCGGCGCGCCCGCGCGCCGGATCGCGGAAAAACTGACTGACGGGCGACTTCTGGTCTGTAGCGGACAGAAATCTAACGCACTCGCCGGAATTTTTGGACACGCTGACCCGTGTTGACTTCAGTCGTGTAGACGTTCCCCTGCGCGTCCACGGCGACGTTGTGCACGACATGAAATTGACCGGCAAAGCGGCCCGGACGTCCGACGCGGCCGAGGATCGCGTTGGTCGCGCCGTCCACAATGCGTATCTCGTTGTTGACGCCGTCGACCATGAACAGCGCCGACTGCTCACGATCCGGTGAAAACGCCAGTTCCGACACCGACTTGATCGAACACGATCACCGGCGGCGCCGCACGGCAACACTTGCTCCACGGCGGGTTCTGCTGCGCCCCAAGTTCGCGATCGCTCAGCGATCGCGGCCGCTGCACGATCCAGACGTGACCGCGCTTGTCGACAGCGACACCCGAGACCTGACCGAGAATCCAGTTGTTGGGGAGCGGCTTGGGCCAGAACGGGTCGACCTGAAGCTCCGGCGCTGACGCCGCTTTTCGAGGCCCAGGGCTTTGCGCCGTGATTGCGGACGCGCCCGCAACCAGGCACGCCACCACTATCGATCGCGCTGCTTTCATGCCTGTCATAGCGTCACCTGATCGCAACAGGCGCGACCGTCGATCCGGTGCCGCCCTGGATCTTCAGTGGCTCGACGACGAGCGCAAACTCGTGAGCCTGCCGCGCCGCCAGCTCGTCGAGGCGCAGATTCTCGAGCAGGTGAATGCCGTTGACGACGAGAAAGATCTGATGCACGGGACCGGCCAGTTGCGGATCGGGGTTGGGCGTGACCTCGACGGCGCCGTTATCAGAGCCCACGAGCATCGGGTCCTGTTTCGCGAGCCATTCCGCGGCGGCGGTGCCGAGTCCCGGGCTCGTGCGCTGATAGCGCGCGTTGTCCTTGCCCCAGAGCGTGCCCCATCCCGTGTGAATGAGGACCGCATCCCCCGGCTGCAGCGCGAGCTTCTGCGCGGACAATGCCTGCTGCAGATCCTGCGGCGTGATCTCGTACGTGTCCGGGAGTACCGATGTCTTCTTCAGCGCTGCGACGTCGATGAGAACGCCGCGCGTCATGAGTGTGCCCACCTGCTGAACACCGAGCTTGGTGAAGCCTGTGCGACTCGCGACGTCATCGAGCTTGAAGCAATTGTACATGCTGGAGTTGATCATCTGGTGACTGAACGTGTCGAACTGCGTTCCGACCTGTCCGATCTCGGACACGACCAACTCTTCGTTCGAGCCGCGATGATTGGTGCCGGGATCCTGGCGACTGCGCTTGGTGATGATCTCGAATCGCCGCCCTGCGGAAAGCGGAATGCCTTCGGCCAGCACGCGCCCCAGCTCGAAGACTTCGCCGGTCTTGATGAGACGAGCCGCGCGAAGGACGGTCTCGGGCTTCATGTGGTTGCCCGAACCGCGCTCGTCTGCCGCACCCCACTTGGATGGACAGCGCTGATTGTCGGCAGGTGGTCGCCACGACTGCGCAGCGGCGTGACTTGTGAAGACGAGCACTGCGAGTGCGAACAACGATGTCGTGCGCATTCGATCTCTCCCGTTTCATGAAATCGACAACTCCCAACACCAATTCCCAACCCCAAGGAAACGAGCTGTTTGGGAGTTGGAAGTTGGGCGTTGACGCGCGATCAGACGCGCCGTTCGCGTCATGTAAAGCGGGTCTCTGGCGTCTCTACTGCGTGCTCGACGTCTTCACCGCATCGTTGCGAACGGGTCCCTTGACCGTGCGATGCGACAGCATCTGCCATTGTCCATTGCGCTTCGCATACAGCCGTTCGAACCAGACGTGCATGTGATTGGCCTGGCCATTCGATTGGGGAAGGTAGAAGTAGCGGCCCAGGGTGATCGCAATATCGCCGTGCAACTCGACCTGCACGTGATCGAGCTCGCGATAGATGTACGGCGACGGCTGCCGCTTCACATATTCAATCCAGCTCGCCTTGGTGTCCACCTTGAGTGGTGCTCCGCCATCGACCCACCCATCGCCATGCGTGAAGAGAAACGTCGGCGCCAGCGCTTTCTCGAGAAACGCCGTGTCACCGCGCACGACGGCCGCCTCTGTCGCTTTCTCGAAAGCGATCACTTCGGCGATCGCCGCGCTCTCCGCGCTGCCAGGTGCGGGCGTCCCCGGAGGCACCAGGCTCGGAGGTGCACTCGTCTTCGGCCGCCAGGCAGGATCGTTGGCTGATTGTGCCGTCAACGCCACTATCAGCACTGCAATCAGAGCGAAGGACATCAGGAAGGCGCGCATGATCAAGCTCCTTGCTAAGAGCGAGCAACAGTCTCGCCCGCCATTCGATAGGCGTCGAAGATCAACGACACGGCACGAGCGCAGTCGCGGGCGGTCGCCGGTGGCGGCTCCCCCCGACCGATCCGATTGAGACATTCATTCACGACTTTGGGCCAGCCGCTCAGATAGCCCTCCGGCGCCCGTTTTGTCTCGTCGCGCCCGGGTCCGACGATTTGAACGCCTTCGCCACCGGCGGTCGTGGCCTTCAGGAACACTTTCTCTGCCGACAGCTTCCGCTCTTGATCGCCGGCGGTGCCGGGAAATGTGTAGCTGGCTTCGTTCAGGAACACCGTGCCACCCGGCGTGCGCAATGTGACGTGCGCGTAATCCTCGATCTCCCGTTTGTGAATCGCGTGACTCGTCACCGCAGAGACGACGCTCGGTTCTTCCGACGTGATGTAGCGGAACAGGTCGATGCCATGGATCCCCAGGTTGATCAGCGCGCCGCCGCCGGCATCGGCTTTCGAGAGCATCCATGGGCTACCGAGGTCCAGGTATCGCTGAACTCCAGGCTGGTTGAACCGGAAGAGCATGTGCGAGATGGTCCCCAGCTCGCCTCGCTGCCTCATCTCGACCGCGGTCTCGGCAAACAGGCTGTAGCGAAACGGCATCGGCACGGCGGCCCATGCGTGCTTCGATTCCGCCAGATCCGCGAGCTCGTTGACGGTCTTGTCGTCGATGCCCCACGGCTTCTCCATCAGAAACGGGATGCCGGTGTCGACGAGGAATCGAAACTCCGCGGGCATCGCCACGTGCCGCCCCAGCGCGACGACGAACTCGGGCTTCGTCTTTTCGATCATCAGGCGATAGTCGGTGTATGGCGTGCTGTTGTATTGACCGGCCCACTTCGCGGCGATCGCGGCATCAGGCGCGTGCACACCCGGGATGTCGACATGCTCACTTTGGAGAATCCGAAGGTAGTTCGGCGTGGAAGTCGCGTGATAGTGATCGACGCCGATGACGGCAACACGCTGGGGACGCCGGCCGCTGGTCTTGCCGGTGTCCTGCGCCACCACGTGAGGCGCGACCTGCTCCGCGATGGTCGCTGCGGCCAATCCGCTGGCCGCGAGTCTCGCAGCCTGATGGAGAAAGCCGCGACGCGTAAGATCGCCGGACTCAGGCGTGACACCCATCGTTCACGCTCCCTTCCGGCGGGCCAATTGTGCCTGGGTGCAGGTGGACATCACACTCACGAACCGCTGGTACGAGTCGCTGCCGACGACGAACGGATTCGCATCACCGGGTTTGCGCGCCTTCAGTCGATCCAGCTTGCCGAGGAAGCCGTCGTACATCGGATGGTTTTGAATCTCGACGTCGACTTTCATCTTCCGCGTCACATCGGCCCAGTGATCGACTGACGCGATGTATTGCCGAAGGCCATCGTCAGAGATGCGGCCAGGCGTCAGGATGCTTCCGCCAAAGAGTCCGGCGATGCGTGTCGCTCGTCCATCCTTCACCGGAAAGATGACTCCCATCGACCCCGGCGTATGACCCGGGATCATCACCGGCGTGAATGCGACATCGCCAACCGTAATCGCTTGTCCTTCAATCGCAATGACGTCTCTCTTCGGCGGCTGCACGGTGGCGGCGCCGCGGCCGGCGGCTGGCGGAGTCTCCACGAGATCCCAATCAGGCCCTGCCATGGCCACGCGTGCACCGCGCTGCTGGAAGTACGCGGCGCCACCGAAGTGGTCGCCGTGACCGTGTCCGACGATGACGTACTTTACTTGCGCTGGGTCGAGGCCCAGCGTCTTCATGCCCGGGAGCAGCACCGACTCGAGTTGGTCTCCATATCCCGAGTCGAGCAGCACCGTCCCCGCGGACGTCGTGACGACCCACACCGCCGTGCTGGTCCGGCCGATAACGTACAGGTTGTCGAAGACCTTCGTTGGCGTGATGACCGGGTCGGTCGGGCTATTCGCACGACCCGCATTGAGGGCGCAGATGAAGTCGAACGCTTCGCTCCACTCGGTGCCCGCTTTCTTTTTCGCACTATCGAGAAGTTGGCGAACCTCGGCAGAATCAGGTTTGGCTGTCTCCTGGGCGTCGATGGTCCGGCTGAAGCCGGGCACGACGATGCTCAGCGCAAAGACGAGCAAAGATGCGGGGATCACAGCGATTTTGACCATGTATCACGTCTCCTGCTGATGCGCGGCGTCAATCCTACTCTCGAAGCCGTCTTCCTCGTTACCCAGAAGACGCGTCTTCCCCGTTACCCAGAAGACGGTATTTGACATAGCCGCGTTTTCCTTCAGACTTTGATGTGGCCTGAGAGGGCCGCTCGAGCCGTGATGCTGACATCCAGGGCGGCGTGGTTGTTCGTGTGTGGCGCGGTCGTCGCCACCTCCACCTATCTGACTGTCCACTCCAGCGCGGCACCGTTGTCGCAGGCCGAAGCCGCCGCAACCGAGTCGGTCCGTCCAGTCATCGATCGCTACTGCATCACCTGCCACAACCAGAGGCTCAAGACGGCCGGCCTCGTCCTCGAGGGGTTCGACCTCACGCGCGTGGGGCGTGAAGCGGACACGTGGGAGAAGGTCGCGCGCAAGCTGCGCACGCGCGAGATGCCGCCGCCGGGACTGCCCAGGCCCGATCCCGATTCGTATGAGCGCGCGACCGCGGCACTCGAAGGCGCTCTCGACCAGGCAGCGTCGGCTCATCCCAGCCCCGGTCGCGTCATCGTGCATCGGATGAACCGTACGGAATACGTGAACGCGGTTCGCGATCTTCTCGCGCTCGACGTCGATGGTCGATCGCTGTTGCCGGCCGACGAACCGGACCAGCAGGGATTCGACAACGTAGCGGGTGTCCTGTCCGTCTCGCCGCGTCTCCTGGAGAACTACCTTTCAGCCGCGAGCGTCGTGAGTCGGCTTGCCGTGGGCGATCGTTCGCTCGGCACGGCTGAGAACACGTTCAAGGTTCCAACGGCGCTGGTACAGGAGGACCGCACGAACGACGATCTTCCGTTCGGATCGCGCGGCGGAATCTCGATTCCATACCAGTTCCCGCTCGACGGCGAGTACCGCATCAAGGTCCTCCTCAAGCGACAGCTCTATCTGTATCTGATCGGCATGGGTGAGCGGCATCAGATCGACATCCGCCTCGACGGAACGTTGATCAAACGCTTCACGATTGGTGGAGAGGGCACAGGGCGGACGGCGCCTGAAAGCTTTGCCGGCAACACGCAGGGCGATCCGGAGTGGGAAGTCTACATGCACACGGCGGACGACGGCCTGGTGGTGACCGTACCGGTGACCGCGGGCTCGCACGACATTGGCGTGTCGTTCGTCAGACGGCATTGGGAGCCGGAGGGCATCCTGCAGCCTCCGCAGCGCGGGTTCGCGCGTACGACCAACGAGCTCTATTACGGCGATCCCGCTGTCGACATCGTGTCGATTGCCGGACCGTACTCGCCGCGTCAGGCGGACGACACACCCAGCCGCCGCGCCGTGTTTATCTGTCGTCCACCCGGGGCGAGTGGAGATGAACAGTGCGCGCGCACGATTCTCGAGCGGCTGGCGCGCCGCGCGTACCGTCGTCCTGTCACCGAGCCGGACATGGAGACACTCCTCGCCTTCTACCGTGCCGGGCAGGCGGAGGAAGGCTTCGATGCCGGCATCCAGCGAGGGCTGCGGCGCATGCTCGCCTCGCCCAGCTTCGTGTTCCGCATCGAGCGCGAGCCCGCGAACATGCCGCCCGGGTCGGCGTATCGCCTCAACGACATCGATCTCGCATCGCGGCTCTCGTTCTTCCTGTGGAGCAGTATCCCCGACGACGAACTGCTCGACGCGGCCACGCGTGGAACGCTCAGCAATCCGGCAGGACTCGAACAGCAGGTACGCCGGATGCTCGCCGACGGGCGATCGAAGGCGCTCGTCGACAACTTCGTCAGCCAGTGGCTCACATTGAACAAGCTCGCCGGCGTCGTACCCGATGTCGACGCGTACCCGGAATTCGACGAGAACCTGCGCGAGGCATTCAGGCAGGAAACGCGTCTCTTCGTCGAGGCGCAACTGCGTGAGGATCGCGGCGTGAATGAGCTATTGACGGCCAACTACACCTACGTCAACGAGCGGCTCGCGCGCCACTATCAGATTCCCAATGTCTACGGCAGTCACTTCCGGCGCGTGACATTCGCTGATGGGAAGCGTGGCGGCCTGCTCGGGCAGGGCAGCATCCTCACGGTGACTTCATATCCCAATCGCACATCGCCGGTTCTGCGTGGCCGATGGCTCCTCGACAACATCCTTGGCGCGCCACCTCCACCGCCGCCGCCCGATGTGCCTGCCCTGCAGGAAAACACCGGCGGCCGGCCGCGTTCGATCCGCCAGCAGATGGAGGCGCACCGGAAGAACCCATCGTGCGCCGTGTGTCACGTCCGCATGGATCCGCTGGGCTTCTCGCTCGAGAACTTCGACGCCCTCGGCAAATGGCGCACATCGATCGATGCCATGCCAATCGATACGTCGGCGGCGCTGCCGGACGGGACGAAATTCGACGGGATGGCAGGTCTGCGACAACTGCTGGCGGGGCATCAGGAAGATTTCGCGCGCACCTTCACGCAGAAATTATTGGGTTATGCATTGGGACGGAGCATCGAGGCCTCGGATTTCCCGGCAATCCGGCAGATCACCCGAAACGCTGCCGCTGGCGGATATCGCTGGTCATCGCTCATGATGGGCGTCGTCAAAAGCGCACCGTTCACGATGAGCACGACGCGCGGGTCTCAGGAGACGGCGCCGTCGACTACGGCACCTTAGGAGCACGGCATGTTCATCACCAGGAAAGCTATTCCGCGGCGCGCGATGTTGCAAGGTCTGGGCGCATCGCTTGCGTTGCCTCTCCTCGATGCGATGGTGCCGTCGCTCACGGCTTTGCAGAAGACGGCCGCGAAACCCATCACGAGGTTCGGCGTGATGTACGTGCCGAACGGCATGGTCATGAACCAGTGGACGCCGGCCGCCGAAGGCACAGCATTCGAGCTGCCATCAACGCTCGCTCCGCTCGCGCCGTTTCGCCAGGATCTCATCGTCCTGAGCAATCTGGCGTGCGTGCCGTCGCCGGGCCGCCCTGGCGGCGCGCACGCGAAGGCGAGCACGCGCTTCCTGACGGACATCTCGCCGCCGACGAGCGAGACGTGGCTCGACGCCGGCATCTCCATGGATCAAATCGCCGCGAGGGAGATGGGCGCATCGACGCAGCTGGCCTCTCTTGAATTGGCGGTTGAGTCTGGTGAGACCGCGGGCGCATGCGACGTCGGTTTTGCCTGCGCGTACACCAACACGATTTCGTGGCTCGGCCCCGCCACGCCGCTGCCGACCGAGAACAATCCGCGGACAGTGTTCGAGCGCCTGTTCGGTGATAGCGGCAGCACTGACGCACGAACCAGGCTCGCGCGAATTCGTCAGGACCGCAGCGTCCTCGACTCGGTCCGCGACGAGGTGGCGCACCTGCAGGGTGCGCTCGGCGCCGGCGATCGCACCAAGTTGGTCGAATATCTCGAGGCAATTCGCGACGTCGAACGCCGGATTCAGAAAGCCGAGGAACAGAGCGACAAGGAGCTCCCCGTCGTCGAGCACCCGGCCGGTATCCCCTCGAGCTACGACGATCACGTCAAGCTGATGTGCGATCTGCAAGTGCTGGCGTATCAAGTCGACCTCACGCGGATCGTCACGTTCATGCTCGGCAGGGAATTCAGCGGCGTCACCTATCCGCAGATCGGCGTTCCCGACGCGCATCACCCGATCACCCACCACCAGCAGGAGGTGGAGAAAATCGCGAAGGTCGTGAAGATCAATCACTACCACGTCACGCAGCTCGCCTACCTCCTGGAGAAACTGCAGTCGACACCCGACGGTGACGGTTCACTTCTCGATCACACGATCATGATGTATGGCACCGGGATGGGAGACTGCAACGCGCACGACCCGCGCAACATCCCGGTGCTGCTCGCCGGCGGTCGCTCCGCACAGCTCAAAGGTGGACGTCACCTGCGATACCCGAAAGAGACGCCGCTCGCAAATCTCCATCTGACGCTGCTCGACAAGCTTGGCGTTCACCTGGATCGCATCGGAGACAGCACGGGGCGGCTCGACGACAAAGCGTTGGCCGGGATTTGAGGAACCGCCGGTGACCGTGATTGCACGTGAACCAGTTGGAATTTTCTCGGCGCCTCGGAGCCTCGGTGTGTCGTTATCGGCGTCGATCGTGGTACTCGCAATGGCCGTGACGGTTACAGCGGCAGGTGACCTCCGCCTGATCGAAGCCGTAAAAACGCGCAACGCCGAGACCGTTCGCTCACTTCTCGAACAGCGAGTCGACGTCAATGCGCGCCAGGGCGACGGCGCCACGGCGCTGCACTGGGCCGTGCATCTCGACGATGGGAATGTCATTGATTTGCTTCTGCGGGCGGGAGCGAACGCAGACGCTTCGGACGACACCGGGGTGACACCTTTATATCTCGCATGTCTGAATCGACAGGCGGCGCTGGTCGAGCGGCTTCTGCAGGCGCAGGCCAACCCGAACGCTGCGACCGTCAGTGGCGAGACCGTTCTCATGACATGCGCGCGCACGGGCGAGGCGGCTGGTGTGCGTGCGCTGCTGACTCGCGGCGCCAAAGTCAACGCGACCGAGCCGGGGCACGATCAGACGGCCTTGATGTGGGCCGCCGCGCAGGCGCACGCGGAGGCGGTCGATGCGCTGCTCCGCGGCGGCGCCGAGGTGCGTGCGCGCTCGCGACGATACAGCCAGACGGTCACGAGCGAAGTCACCCAGCGCGCCGGCCGCGAAGAGTTGAACTACACGGTGCCGCGCGGCGACAGCACGGCGCTCCTCTTCGCCGCGCGTTCCGGTGATGCGGAGTCGGCGCGGCTCCTCATCGCCGCGGGTGCTGACGTCAACGATGCGCTCCCCGATGGCGCCAGCGCGCTGGTCGTCGCGGCGCACAGCGGCAACCGCCCAGTCGCGGCGCTGCTGCTCGACAAGGGGGCCGACCCGAATGCTGCGGACATCGGTTACACCGCGCTGCACGCCGCTGTCCTGCGCAGCGACCTCGAGCTCGTGAAGTCACTGCTGGCACACAAGGCCAACCCGAACACGCAGATCACCAAGGGCACGCCAGTCAGACGCAACAGCCAGGACTTCGAACTACCGAAGACACTGATCGGCGCGACGCCGTATCTGCTGGCCGCCAAGTTTCTCGAAGCCGACATCATGCGCGCGCTCGCGGCGGGCGGTGCCGACACACGACTGCCGATGAAAGACGGCGCGACGCCATTGATGGCGGCAGCCGGCATGGGCATCGCCGCGCCGGCACAAGACGAGAAGCGCGGCACCGATCGCCGCGGTTTGGCCATTCTCGACGGCGGGAAGGCCGAGCCAGACAGCCAGGTACTGGGCGCCGTATCAGCGGCGTTGACGCTCGGCAGCGATGTCAACGCGGTCAACCCTGCGGGTGACACGGCCCTGCACATCGCATCGGCGCAGGGCTACATCGACGTCGTCAAGCTCCTCGCCGCGCATGGCGCTGACGTCAATGTCCGCAATGCCCGTGGCTTGACGCCGCTGGCGGTACTGACGGGGCGGACAGGTCCGAAACGTCAAAGCATGATCGATCTGCTTCGATCGCTCGGTGCGACAGAATGACCATGACGGACTTGCGTCGACGTTCTCTGATCGCAGGCCTGCTTGCGTCGACCGGGCTGGCAGCGCACGACGGCGTGGCACGCCTGCTTGCGCTGGCACAGTCGCCCGGCGCGACGAAGCCGTACCGGATCGACATCCACCATCATTTCGCTCCGCCGGCGTGGGTCACGGCAGTCAAGGGGCGGCCGCTCCTTCAGCCCGCCAACACCACGTGGACACCTGCGAAATCGGTTGAGGACATGGATCGCGGCGGTGTTGCCGCGTCGATGGTGTCGATCACGAACCCCGGTCTGTGGTTCGGCGACGCGCCGATGACCAGACAGCTGGCGCGAGCGTGCAACGAGTACGGCGCGAAGCTCGTGCAGGAACATCCGACGCGATTCGGACTGTTCGCCGCAATGCCGCTGCCCGATGTCGATGCCACGCTGGCCGAGATCGCATACGTCTACGACACGCTGAAGATGGATGGGATCGGACTGTTCACCAGCTACGGCGACACCTGGCTCGGCAACGCAAAGTTCCGGCCGGTGATGGAAGAACTGAACCGCCGCAAGGCGGTCGTTCATGTGCATCCGACAGCCGCCAATTGTTGTCGCAACCTGGACTATGCCACGGGCGTGGCACCGGGCAGCATGGAATACGGCACCGACACGACGCGCGCGATCATGGGTGTCGCCTTCAGTGGCGATGCCGCGCGCTTTCCCGACATCCGTTTCATCTGGTCGCATGCGGGCGGCACGGTGCCCTTCCTGGCGGGACGGATCGAAGGCGCATCCAACAACGCAAAGGATCGGCTGCCGAACGGCTTCATCGCCGAAATCCGGAAGTTCTACTACGACCTCGCGGGCGCTTCGAATCGCGGCGCCGTGGCTTCGCTCCTCGAGTTGGTCAGGCCATCGCAGGTGTTGTTCGGCACTGACTTTCCGCCGGGCGGAACGAGCGCCGAATACGTGAAGGCACTGGCCGAGTTGAAGATGTTCAGCGAAGCCGATCTGCGGGCCATCGATCGCGACAATGCTGTGAGGCTGTTGCCTCGACTCCGGCAGTCCTGAAAACGCGTCAACGCCCAACTTCCAACTCCCAACTCCCAAGCAGCTGTTTTATTGGGAATTGGAGGTTGGGGGTTGGGAGTTGACACAGTTCTCGCCGCTAGTCGTAGAACGCCGGCGCCTTCTTCAACTTGGCGTTCGCCACGAAGTCGTGCTCGATCCAGATCTCCGTCTTCGTCCGCTTCAGGTATTCCTCGATCATCACGCGCGACGCCGCTGACTGCTGAACGTTGAACTCGGTGTCCGGCGGCGGGCGATGCAGCGTGCGCTCCTGTGGATAGTGATACAGGTCGCCGGCCACCATCACGCGTCCGGTCTTCGCGAGATTGAGCACGAGGACCTGATGTCCCGGTGAATGGCCAGGCGCGGCCTTGAGTACGACTTTCCCATCGCCGAAGACGTCGTACTCGTCCTTGTCGAGACTGATCGACTTGGAGTCTTTGATCTTGTCGAAGAAGGTGCGGTTGACGCGCATGTTGCCCTCTTCCCACATGAACGCCCGCTCCGCCGGCCTCGCCAGCCACGTCGACGCGGCAAACAAGTTGGCGTTGGCGTTGTGATCGACGTGCGCGTGCGAGAAGGCGAAGTACATGATGTCGGCAGGACGGTAGCCGAGATCCGCAAGCTGGCTCGCCAGCGTCCGCGGCACAGTCGTCACCGCGGCGGACGTCGCTGTCGGATTCCCCTGCTCGCCGCGGGCCCGCGCCTCCACGGTGTCATCCGGAAGGATGCCGAGGTCCCACATCAACGTGCCCTTCGGGTGGACGACGAGGAAGCACGGGACCGAGAAGCGCGTCTCCCCCACTTCTTCCGGCGTGACCTTATAGCGTTCCGTGCCCGCGCGATTGACGTTGATGACGCCGCAATCGAACACGTAGAGCCGCACCGTCTTCGGGGTCTGAGGTTTTCCGGAACCCTGTCCAGCCACGCGGTCCACACTCGCCAGACCAGCCACAAACACAATCGCGCCGAACCACAAAGCGGTTGACCGATGCCACATCGTGAACCTCCCATCAGCACGTGCTCGCGCGACGACACACCGAGGCACCGAGGCACGGAGAAATTTTGGTTCTTCTCGGTATCTCAATGCCTCTGTGTGTCGTGATCGTTTAGACCGCCGAAGTCAGTTGATGATCGCCTGCCGGATCGCGTTCTCCACATCGGCGCGCATCTGCCCACCCGATCCGCCCTGGATGAAATAGATCGAGACGAGTTGCTCGACAGGCTCGACCCAGAAGCTGACGC
>Ga0207643_10000449_pt1 | contig 26759 bp, 11 predicted proteins | sample KBSMisM62_FD_184313 | JGI IMG/M metagenome (GOLD analysis project Ga0207643, IMG submission 184313) | Miscanthus rhizosphere microbial communities from Kellogg Biological Station, Michigan, USA - KBS Miscanthus M6-2 (SPAdes) (version 2) | ecosystem: Host-associated > Plants > Roots >... | reverse complement strand
ATGCAAAATTCTTATCTCGATTCTTCAACACCTGACAGCGAAGAGACTTTAGACAGTGGTACCGAAGATGTTTTCCTCTTCCCCCTGTCGTTTGCACAGCAGCGACTCTGGTTCCTGCAACAGATGAACCTGCAGAGTCCGGCTTATAACATGCCCGTCGCCTCGCGTCTGTTGGGGAGACTCGACGTGAAGGCTCTCGACCAGGCATTGAACGAGATTGTCCAGCGGCACGAGGTTCTGCGCACAACATTTCAAATGGTTGATGCACAGCCGATGCAGGTCATCTCTCCGCGGAGTGCTTTGGCGCTGCCGTTGCTTGATTTGACGCACTTGCCGCCGCCCGCCCGGGAAGCCGAAGCGCATCATCTCGCCCTCGAGCATCTCAACCAGCCGTTTGATCTCGTCAACGGCCCGCTGTTGCGCGCGAGTCTGCTCCGCATGAATGTTGAAGATCACGTGCTGCTATTGACGATGCATCACATTATCTCCGATGGGTGGTCCATTAGTGTCCTGGTGAATGAGTTGGCCGCGCTCTATAACTCATTCTCGCTTGGCGCGCCATCGACGCTTCCCGATCTTCCCATTCAATACGCCGACTACGCGCAATGGCAGCGGTCGTGGCTGACGGGAAAAGTGTTCGATGTGCAGCTTGATTACTGGAAGAAGCGGCTTGAAGGCGCGCCACCTATCCTGGAAGTTCCGACGGACCGGCCGCGCCCTTCGATACAAAGCTTTCGCGGATTTCTTGAACATTTCACCGTTGCGGAAGATGTAGTGAGAGGATTGAGAGAGCTATGCAGAGAGGAAGGCGCAACAATGTTCATGGTCCTGCTGGCAGCCTTTCAAACACTGCTGCATCGGTATGCCAGGCAGGATGTGATCGTCGTCGGAACGCCAATAGCCGGTCGCAATCGTCAAGAGCTCGAGGGCTTAATCGGTTTCTTCATTAACACGTTAGTCATGCGCGCCGACTTCTGCGACGACTTGAGTTTTCGCCAACTGCTCTCACAGGTCAAAGAGACTGCACTCGGCGCGTATGCACATCAGGAGTTTCCCTTCGATAAATTGGTTGAAGAGCTTCAGCCGCAGAGAGATTTGAGCCATATGCCCGTCATTCAGGCAATGTTCGCGCTTCAGAACACGCCTGACGAATTCATCGAATTGCCGGGTCTGACCATTAAGCCGGTAAACGTTGAGAGCGGGACGGCACGATTCGATCTGTCGCTGAATGTTTGGGAGACAGGCCCGGCATTGACAGGTTATCTCTCCTATCGCACAGACCTTTTCGACGCCGCCACAATCAAGGGCATGCTCGCTCATTTTCGAACTCTGCTGGAGAGCATCGTCAATCATCCTGATGAGCGCATCTCCGCGCTGTCTCTCTTGTTGGAGGATGAGCGGAGACAGTTATTGCACGGCTGGAATCCGTCTGAGCTCTCGTTTCCACAGGATGTTGGCCTGCACCACCTATTTGAAGAGCAGGTCGATCGTAACCCCAGCGCGATTGCCATCACGTTTGAGAACGAGCAGATGACGTACGGAGAGTTGAACCGGCGTGCGAACCAGTTGGCCCATCGACTACGGGCGTTGGGCGTCGGCCCCGAAGTTTTAGTGGGACTGTGCGTGGAGCGCGGCATCGAACTGGTAATCGGCATACTGGGTATCTTGAAAGCGGGCGGAGCTTATGTGCCGCTCGATCCGAGTTATCCACGTGAGCGACTGCAGTTCATGATCGAAGACGCAAAGCTGGCGTTGATCCTGACACGGGAAGAACTATCAGCCACGGATTATACAGATCAGAACCACGGATCAAATCCGGATTTAATCCGCGGCTTTGATCCGCGTCATCCGTGTTACGTCATTTACACATCCGGCTCGACGGGCAAGCCCAAGGGTGTGATGGTCACGCACCGCAACGTCGCGCGATTGCTCTCAGCCACACACGACTGGTTCAAGTTTGACGAGCAGGACACATGGACGCTCTTTCACTCCTATGCCTTCGACTTCTCTGTGTGGGAACTTTGGGGCGCGCTCCTGTCCGGCGGAAGGTTGGTAGTAGTGCCTTACTGGGTGAGCCGTTCACCTGAAGACTTCTATGCGCTGCTCGTTAGAGAGCGCGTCACGGTGCTGAACCAGACTCCTTCGGCTTTCCGCCAACTGTCGCGCATTGACGCAGCGCAAGACAGCGCGGAGCCGCTCAGTTTGCGCTTAGTGATTTTTGGTGGAGAGGCTCTGGAACCGGCGAGCCTCCGGGGTTGGATGGAACGTCACGGGGATGTGCAACCGCGTCTTATCAATATGTACGGCATCACCGAAACCACGGTACACGTTACTTATCGCCCACTCACTTTATCGAGTGCCAACACGGTGACGGGTAGCGTCATCGGCGAGCCTATCCCCGATCTTCAACTCTACCTGCTTGATAAAAATCTGGAACCTGTGCCGCTCGGAGTCTGCGGTGAGATGTACGTTGGCGGCGACGGGCTGGCGCGTGGCTATCTGAATCGCGCAGAGTTGACGGCCGAGCGTTTTATGCCCAACCCATTCGCCCGGGAAGCGGGCGCGCGGTTCTATCGCACTGGCGATCTTGCGCGGCGGCTCGGTAATGGGGACATCGAATATCTCGGACGCGCGGATGAGCAGGTGAAGGTGCGGGGCTTTCGCATCGAACCTGGCGAGATTGAAACGGCACTCCGAACGCACACGTCTCTTAAGGCCGCTGTCGTCGTGGCCCGCGCGAACACTAACGGAGGCACTAGCGGAGACCAGCGCCTCTGCGCTTACGTGGTCGCGCGACGGAAGGGTGAACTCCGCGTCGATGAGCTGCGCGCATACTTAAAAGAGAGACTGCCGGAGCACATGATCCCCGCTGTGTTTGTCGAACTGGAAGAGATACCACTGACGGCTCACGGAAAGCTTGATAAGAGAAGACTGCCGGAACCCGCAGGCGAGAGACCGGAGTTCGAGAAGAGATACGAGGCAGCGCGCAGCGATGTCGAAGCGATGCTGTCAGAGTTGTGGAGTGATGTGCTCGGCGTCGAGCATGCCGGTATACACGACGACTTCTTTGATCTCGGCGGCGATTCAATCAAGGGCGTGATTTTTATCGACCGCTTACAGGAGCGTTTGGGCGAGATCGTCCACGTCGTCAATATCTTCAATGCTCCGACTATTGCTTCCTTTGCGAGATATATCGAAGAACAGCACCCGAACGCGGTGGCGAGAATTGCCGGCGTTACACACGCAGAGACGGGCGAACCCGCGCACGAATCTTCAAAGGTAACGAGTGTCAAGTTGGCGCAGATCAGGAAGTTGATTGCGCCCCTGCCGCCGCGTGTGAACGAGTGTGCGGACTTGAAGAATCGGCCCGCGATTTTCATTCTCGCGCCACCCCGTTCCGGCACAACACTCCTGCGCGTGCTGCTCGGCGGTCATCCACAACTCTTCGCGCCTCCCGAATTAGAACTCCTTTCTTTCAACACTCTCGCAGAGAGAAAGCGCGCCTTTTCCCGCCCGTTCAGCTTCTGGCTCGAAGGCGCACTGCGCGCCATCATGGAGCTCAAAGGCTGCGGCGCAGAAGAGGCCGCAAGTATCATGCGCGGATTGGAAGAGCGCGACCTTTCGACCAAAGAATTCTACCGGCTCATGCAGGAATGGATGGGAGACCGCACGCTGGTCGATAAAACACCTTCTTATGCTCTTCATACGAGCATCCTGCAGCGTGCCGAGGTTGACTTTGAGAACGCTCTCTACATACATCTGCTGCGTCATCCGCGTGGCATGATTCGTTCTTTTGAAGAGGCAAAACTTGATCAGATTTTCTTTCGGTACGCACACGCTTTCAGCCGCCGCGAATTGGCCGAGATGATCTGGGCACTCAGTCATCAAAATATTCTCGAGTTCCTTCAAGACGTACCCATTGGCCGGCAGTATCAATTGAAGTTTGAAGATCTGGTGAGCCGCCCGCGCGAGAGTCTGGAGCATATGTGCAAATTCCTCGGCGTGGAATTTCACTCAGACATGTTGCAGCCTTACAAGGATGCTGCGCAGCGGATGACTGATGGCATCCACGCCGAATCAAGGATGCTCGGCGACGTGAAGTTTCATAGCTACCAGGGCATCGAGGCGAGCGTGGGGGAAAAATGGAAAGAAGATGCGGACCAATATGATCTCGCCGAAGAGACGCAGAAGGTGGCCGCATTGCTCGGCTATGAAAGACCGGTATCGGAACCCGCGCCTCGTAGCGCTTTTCGTCTGGCATTTTTGGATTCGGAACATCCCCTCGTCTCGATTCAGCCACTGGGATCGCGGCCACCTTTCTTCTGCGCTCATGCGGTCGGCGGTAGTGTCTTTTCGTATGTCACTCTCGCCCGTCGTTTAGGTCCAACTCAGCCCTTTTATGCGCTGCAAGCGCGCGGGCTGCTGGGTACACAAGAGCCGCACACGCGGATCGAAGAGATGGCGGCTGACTACATCCATGCGATCCGCCAGGTGCAGGAGAGCGGGCCGTACGTGCTTGGCGGTTGGTCCATGGGCGGCCTCGTTGCTTTCGAGATGGCGTGTCAACTTCAAAAGCAAGGGCAGCAAGTCGCACTCGTAGCTTTGTTCGATTCGATAACGCCCTATACCGCCAGGTTCAGACAAGAGAATGAAGAGGCGATGCAGGTAGCCCATTTCGCCTTTCATCTGGGACTTTCACCGGCAGAGATGGCAAACGTCTCAGAGCAACTTTTGAGCTTTAGCGAAGAGATTCAGTTGAAACACCTCTTCAGACTGGCAGAGAGTAAAGGAATATTTCCGAAAGGTTTTAATCTGGCGCAGCTTCATCATCTCTTCAAGGTTTACCGGAGCAATAACGAAGCGGCGCTGGCTTACCGGCCGCGAGCGTGTTCTGCACCGCTGGCTCTCTTTCGTGCGGCAGAGACAATGGATGAGGAACTGACGGACACGACATATGGTTGGAGTCAACTCGCAGAGGGTTCGTTGGAGATTGAAGTGGTGACGGGCAATCATTTCACGATGCTCGAGGAACCCCACGTTTCTCTGCTGGCTCAAAAGCTTCGTGTTTGCTTAGCGCAGGCGAATTGAGCACAAAAAGCTTAAAAAAATCAGCAAAACATATTGAGCTTTTTGTGCCCCTTTGTGGCATCATACAGCAACAGCCTCAGCCCAGTCGGATCAGTTGAAGTGAAGTTTGAGTAAGGAACCCTCCCGACGTCCCTGTCAAAAATTAAGTGGCTCTCAGGAAGTAAAGTTATGCTGCAAATCAAGAATATCGACTATGTCGAGTTCTACGTCGGTAATGCGTCACAGGCGGCGCATTTTTATCGGATGGCTTTCGGCTTCACGCCGATAGCTTTCTCATCGCTGGAGACAGGCGAGCGCGATCGTACCTCGTTCGTGCTGCAACAGAACAAAATCACTTTGGTTTTCACCAGTGCGCTCATGCCTGGTAGCCCAGTGGCCGAGCATGTGCGCGTTCATGGCGACAGCATTAAGGACATTGCCTTCAACGTTGATGATGCCCGATACACTTTTAACGAGGCGGTGCGGCGCGGCGCGCGTCCCGTGTTGGAGCCTACCGTCTTCGAGCAGGAGGAGGGTCGCTTCGAGAAGGCGACCGTCGCCGCCTACGGTGATACCGTCCACTCCTTCATCCATCGAGAGGGGGTCGACAAACGGTTCTTCCCCGGTTATCAGTCGTTCAAAAATCCTCCGCAGGTAACACCGACCGGCCTTACCGCATTCGATCATATTGCCGTCTGTGTTGCACCCCACTCGCTTAAAGACTGGTTCGATTTCTACATCGACGTTTTTGACTTTCACCACTCGCACCAGGAAGATATCGTGACGGAAAACACGGCGATGAATTCAGGCGTGGTGGAAAACAGTAACGGGCGCGTCAAGTTTCCCATCATGGAGCCTGCGCCGGGCAAACGCTCTTCGCAGATTGAAGAGTATCTGGAGTTTCATCACGGCCCCGGCGCACAGCACATCGCGCTGCTCTCGGGCGACATTGTGCAGACCATCCGGACGCTGCGCGCCAACGGCATCGATTTTCTCTATACTCCCGACACCTACTACGAGACGCTGGAAGAGCGCGTCGGCAAACTCGACGACGTGGACAAGCAGTCGCTTCGTGAGCTGGGTATTCTCGTAGATAAGGACCAGTGGGGCACGATGTTTCAGGTCTTCTCCAAACCCCTGCACTCTCGCCCGACTGCGTTCATGGAGATTATCCAGCGCAAAGGCGCGCGCGGCTTCGGCGGCGGAAATATCAAGGCGCTCTTTGAAGCGATTGAACGTGAACAGGCATTGCGTGGAAACTTGTAAGCGTACTTAATCCAGAATGATTTCTTGTGGAAAGCAACGGGCCGAACTGGCGAGTTGGGCGCGAGGTTTGGAGCAATCGGCATTGCAGCAGATGCTGGTCGCGACTTCGCGACCCGGTATCATTTCTTTCGCGCTGGGAATGCCTGCGGTCGAGTTCTTTCCCGCAGAAGCTTTAGCAGAAGCGACCGCGTGTGTGCTGTCTGTGAACGCGGGCGTGCTGCAATACAGCCCGCCGCTGCAGTCTTTGAAACAGCACGTGCGGGAATTGATGAAGCGGCGCGGCGTCAACTGTCGCGAAGAACAAATCTTTCTTACGGCTGGCGCACAGCAAGGTATGAGCCTGCTGTCACGGCTGCTGCTCGAGCCCTGCCGCAGCGTCATCACAGAAGAGTTAATCTACACCGGGTTTCAACAAGTCCTTGAACCCTTCCAGCCTCATGTTCTCACGGTTTCTACCGACGCGGAGACAGGGATGGACGTTGATGCGGTCGAACGACATTTGAGAGGCGGTGCGCGCCCGGGTTTTATCTACTCCATCACGGACGGACATAACCCTTTGAGCGTGCGCCTGCATCCGTCGAAGCGAGCGCGCCTCGTCGAACTGGCCGAGCAATACCGTGTGCCTATTATCGAAGATGATGCATACGGATTTTTGTGTTATGAAAATCCACTCCCACCCTTACGCGCTTTAAGCGAGCGTTGGGTCTTTTACGTAGGCTCGTTCTCAAAGATCCTGGCTCCCGCATTACGCGTCGGTTGGCTTGTCGTCCCGGAAGAATTGATTCTGCCTCTGTCAGTCATCAAGGAAGCGACAGACATTGACGCCGCGCCCCTCTCGCAACGCATCGTCAACGCTTACCTCGACACGGGCCAACTGCCCGGACAAATCGACATGTTGCGCACGCAGTACGGTCTCAGGCGCGACGTGATGATGCGCGCACTCGCGGAGAATTTTCCCGACGCGGCACGCTGGACGAAACCGGACTGCGGTTTTTTTGCCTGGGTCGAGTTGCCGCCGGTGGTCGATGTTGACGAGCTTTTCCGAAGGGCCATCGAGGATGAACACGTGGCTTTCATTCCGGGCCACGCCTTCAGTGTGAACAGGAAACAATGCGACACGTCCAGCATCCGCCTCAACTTCAGCCATCCCACTACCACGCAAATCGAAGAAGGCATTCCGCGGTTGGCGCGCGTGTTGAAATCGTTGCTGAGTTGAGTGTCGAAACAGAGTTACTCGCGCAAAGGCGCAAAGCGCTGCCGCGTTTCTAAAGGTTTTCTTTGCGCCTTTGCGCCTTTGCGCGAAAATATTGATTGAAGTCGAAAGGAAGAAACTTGCGGTGGTGAAGATCGTCAACCTCGGTTACGGCGCGCAGCAGATTCCTTTCCGGTTCGATCCACAACAATTCAAAGTGCTTGCACGACACGACACTAAGTCTGCGCCGCTGACAGACGCCGACGTGCACGCAGCACTTGATGCACCTATCAACTCACAGCGGCTCGAAGAGCTCATCAAACCTCTTGAACGCGTGGTTATCGTCGTGCCGGATGCGACGCGCGCGGCGCGTGTTGATCGCATCGCGCCGTTGCTCGTCGAACGCCTGAACAGGCACGGGTTGAGCGACCAGCAAATTTCCTGCCTCATCGGCGGCGGTATTCATCGTGCTCCAACTACGGAAGAGATTTACTCGATTCTCGGCCCCAATCTCCCGGGGAGAATCGAAGTTCATCCACACGACGCTAACAACGCCGAGTCTCACGCGTCACTCGGAACGACGACACGCGGAACTCCTGTCGTTTTGAATCGCAGGCTCATCGAAGCCGATCGCGTCATCGTCGTCGGTGCAATCTCTTTACACTACATCGCAGGATTTTCGGGAGGTCGCAAAGCCATCCTGCCGGGTTGTGCAGCGGAGCGTTCCATACAGGCCAATCACCTTCGCTCCTTCGATCTGGAAACACTCGAAAAACGCGCCGGCATTGCATCGGGTTGTCTCGACGGAAATCCGGTACACGAAGATATGCTCGAGGCGGTCGGGATGCTCAACCCTTCTTTTCTGATCAACACGGTGCTTGACGCGCATAACGAGATCGTTGCCGTTTATGCCGGACACTGGCGCGACGCGCATCGCCGCGGGTGCGACGAATATCTCGCTTCGCATACGGTTATGGTCGATGAGCGTCGCCCGCTCGTCATCGTCAGCGCCGGTGGCGCGCCGCGTGACATCAATCTGATCCAATCACATAAAGCGATGGAGCATGCTTCACAGGTACTCGCAGAAGGCGGGACGATGATTGCACTCGCCGAATGTGCGCAAGGCCTTGGCCGCGATGATTTTTTACGCTGGTTCGCGCCCGGGGGAGCACGCGCGACCGCGTTGATGCTGGCGGACGATTATAAAATCAATGGGCAGACGGCCTGGGGCTTACGTCGCAAAACGGAGAGATTTCGAATACTGCTCGTGTCAGCGCTCGATGCAGAAGTCGTCCGGCACATGGGACTTGAACCGCATTCCACGCTCGAGTCAGCGCTTTCGGTCGTTCAATCCCAGCCCGGCTACATCATTCCAGGCGGTCTGACGACACTCCCATCTGTTGCGGAATCTTTGTCTCGTTCGATATGAAGCGCGCCGCCAGGGCCGTGATGTGCGGCTGAGCGTCGAATAACGACAAATGATCTCCATGCCGTTCCACGTGGAGTATTGCGTTGGGTATCCCTTTAGCTACGCGCATGGAACCGTCGGGATGGGCCGTGCGGTCGTCTTCACTGGTCACCACCAGAGTCGGGTGCGAGATTCTCTCGAGCAAGTTACTGATATCAGTATTCATAATGCTCTCGTTTAATTTTCCATAGCGGAAAAACATCTCAGCCGTCGCGTAGGGATAGAGAATGAGGTGGGCCAGGTCGGGTCGGAGGTTAAACAGGTCGGATTGCTGAAAAAGTTTGTGAACGGAGGCAGCTTGCGCTCGTCCCTCAGTAGCAATTGTTATCAGCGCTTGCAAATTGCGTTGATGCATCGTCTTTAGAGAACCAGGGCCAAGATCAAAGTCGCCATGCCAGAGGCTCATCGAAGATACGCGCGCAGGATGTGCCGCCGCTGCCACGACGGCAATAACCGCCCCGCCGCATAATCCCAGCAGGTGCGCTGTTTTCACGCCGAAGTGGTCCATCACGGCGAACAAATCTTCCGCCTGTGTCGCGACGTCGAAACCCAGCGCGTCAAAGTCACTCGGTTCTTCGAAAAGCCCGCGACTTTCCCAGGTGATGACGAAGTGGTCCTTCCCTAAAAAATCCATCCAGCGGTCGCAAAGTTTGGCAGGCATGCCGCAGGCTGAGACGAGAATGATGGCTTTATCTGATCGTTGCCCGGACGAATAAACCCTTAGCGGAGCACCATCAGAGGACTCTACTCTTGAGCAGTTGTATCGCTTTTCAAAACTCTTGCCGAGCACCTCGTCGACCGTTTCGTTTGTCTCAGAGAGAGATGAGATTGGCATCTGAGACGCAATTTCGTGATACGCGCCTATGCGCAGATGATTACTGACAACCTGTTCGATTGCCGAGAGATCAGCCGCAGTCGTGTGTAATCTCAAGTGAGGCGCACCGGCGCGCGTCGCCACCGTCTCAAGCAATTTTGCGAGTCCGACGTTCCCTGGCGGCACGTCTTCAGCTAATAGCGACTGGATGGAAGCGTCATCCATTGCAGAAACAATGCGGACGGGAGACTCAAGGACATCGACCAGTGGTCTCACTGAGAGCACGGCGCGCGCTAAGCTTTCCACGTAGTCTCTGGTATTAAGAGCCGGCTTTGTCACTTAACATCTCGTTTTAACGTGAAGTCAACGCATATCCTCGCGTCGTATGAGTCGCGATTCGATTGTGAGTGTATTCGTTGTGACCTGCAACCAGGACAGCGCCATACTTCTCCAAACTAACGCGCCCGCCATATTCTTCTACATAGTCCGTGTCAGGATATATCTTCACCGAAGTCGGCACGTAGCGTGCGGCAAATCCAAGACGCATAGCATCTGTTTTGCCGCGATGCGGAAGCGAAGCGTGCATCAGCGTAGACCAAAACATTATGGCCTGTCCGGGAAGCATGATCATGGAGATGGCCTTAGACTCATCTGGCTTCCAATCAGGATTCTTTTGCAATGCGCGATAGTCATAGCCAAAGAATCCGCGCGGCACGCCGTCCTTCTCCTGCTTGTTAATGAGATTTGGATCGTAGTGCATTTTCTTCGTTTCGTCGTAATTCATGCTTTGGTGCGTCCCCGGAATAAACTGCAGACAGCCGTTGTCTTCATTGGCTTCGGTGAAAGCTGTCCAAATCGTGATCGTACCGCCGAAATGCTCCGCTCCCTTGGGCCATACGATTTGAGGTGTTCCGGAAGCATTGGCGAAGGTATCTGCCTGATGCCAATCAGTACCTTCATCTCCCGGATATTTTGGGAAGAACTCGGTACGCCAGCACAGTACATTGGGTCCCAACACACTGGTGAGCCGGTCGACGATTTCCGGACGACGAATATGATCCGCTAAGAACGAGGAATCGAGATGACGGTCGTAGTTAGCGATATTAGTAGAACCCGAAACGGCCTCGCTGACCCTGTAGATAGCCATGCTCTGATCGAGCAGTTGCAGGCGCTGACGGCGCCAGATGGCTTTCATCTCATCAGGCTCATAGATTGTGAAGGGGCCGGCGTACCCATTTTTCTGGAAGCTCTCAAGCTCCTCAGGGGTGAAATGAAATTGTCGCTCGGGGGCTTGTATATTCTGCATCACTTTATCTCCGCAACTTGAACTCGACTGTTCTGTAGTTCGATGTCGACGCTGCTCGCAAGTTGGGCAATGGTCGCCTCTTCCGACAGCACACCGAGGTCCAAATCGATATTGAAGTGTTGATTTACTGCTACAAATATGCGCATGAGAGCCAACGACGTCCCTCCCACGTCAAAAAAGTCATCTTTCGTTCCGATGTTTTTGCGTTGCAAGACTTCTTCCCAAATAGCAAGAATCGTCTGCTCGCTGGTGGACAAGTGTGCACGCGAATTTCCGTTAGCGTCAGACTTTAATCCAATCATCTGCCGTAGAGCCTCTCGATCCACTTTGCCGTGAGGCGTCAACGGGATTTCAGGTAGCACAAAGTAAGCAGATGGTCGCATGTGTACTGGCAGTTCCACAGCGGCATGCTCAGACAGTTCCTCAGGCAAGGAGTGGATTGTCTGCTCATTCATCCTGAAAGCCGGCTGCGGCAGAACAAAAGCCACCAGACGCGCGTCGCCGTCACCATAGTCGTGGCGCATAACGACGGCGGAACTTATCTTCGGATGGCCGCACAGGCAAAGTTCTATCTCTCTTGGTTCGATGCGAAAGCCTCGAACTTTCATTTGGTCATCGCTACGACCTAAATATGCAAACTCACCATTAGCCCTACGAACAGCGCGATCACCGGACTGATACAAACGCTTTCCATTTGCTGCGACAGGTTGGATGAAACATTCCGCAGTGAGTTCCGGCCGGTTGAGATATCCCCGCGCCAAACCTGGACCAGCAACGTAAAGCTCTCCAGGCATACCGTCCGGCACCAACTCTCCCGCTTCGTTCAGCAGATAAAGTTGCAAGTCAGGAATCGGAACGCCTATTGGACTCACCTCAGGCCGGCTCAGATCGTCTCGGAGGATACGTTTGTAAGTCACATGGATGGTTGTTTCTGTAATGCCATACATATTGACAAGTGCCGGGCGCTGGTCGCCGTAGCGCTCAATCCACGGAGACAGTACTGTGACATCAAGTGCTTCGCCTCCGAAAATCACGAACCGGAGATTGAGGTCAGAAGTTTCTTCATTAGCGATGTCAGTAGCAATGAGCTGACGAAAAGCCGAGGGAGTTTGGTTAAGGACAGTGACCTTCTTCTCTCTGAGAAGAGAGTGGAATTGCATCGGCGATCGAGAAACGTCGTGAGGAACAATCACCAGGCAACCGCCGTAAAGCAAGGCGCCCCAAATTTCCCATACCGAAAAGTCAAAGCTAATAGAATGGAAGAGCGTCCAGACATCATGTTCGTTGAACTGAAACCACTGAGCGGTTTGTTCAAATAGTCGGATCACGTTGCGATGTTCGATGAGTACCCCTTTGGGAACTCCGGTCGAACCTGACGTATAGATCACGTACGCGAGATTTGTTTCATTGCCTTCAGTAGCGGGAAGCGGTTGCAGGTTGATATCTGCTGGTGACGAAGGGTCATCGACGCAGACGATCGTTGATTTACACTCGCCAAGATTCTGCGCCACCCGAGTTACTGTGACGACCACGTTGACGGCACTGTCAGTAAGTAAGAAGTCAATGCGCTTACTCGGATACGCAGGATCAATAGGTACGTACGCGCCTCCTGCTTTTAGGATCGCCAGTAATCCGACGATGAGATCAATACTGCGGTCGATGCATAGCCCCACTAACACATCCGGGCCCACGCCCAGTTTTTTCAGCCTGCGAGCGAGTTGATCGGCCAGTGCATCAAGCTGCGCATACGTGATCTCGTGGTCCAGGGTGCGGACAGCCGGACGTTCCGGAGCTTCGCGTACTCTTAATTCAAAAATTTCATGTAACCGTTTGGCGCGGAACATAGCGTTGCCTCTTGCTTAAGCTTTTTGTACCTCTTTGTGGCTAAAATTTACGACTCGTTTTTCAACAACTGCTCGGCCTCTTCCTCGCTTATCTCTTCCATCTGTTCGATGATGATCTCTTCGATTGATGCAGCCAGCTCTGCCAGGATCGGATGCTGGAATAGATCGACGAGCGGGAGTTCGACCTCAAAAACACGGCGCACCTGCGAGACGAGTTGTGTTGCCAGCAGCGAATCGCCGCCAAGTTCGAAGTAATTGTCGTTGCTGCCGACGCGATTGATGCCGAGTAGTTTCGTCCAGATGGAGGCGAGACTTTTTTCGGTTGTTGTCTGTGGAGCGATGAAGGCTTCAGCGAGTGCGGGACGTTCAGCATCCGGCGCCGGCAACGCTCGCCGGTCTATCTTCCCATGGCTCGTCAGCGGCAGCGCATCCAGGTAGACGAAGGCTGACGGGATCATATACTCCGGTAGCCTCTCCTTTAAGTGGCTGCGCAACTCGCTGACATTCCTCGATGCGTCCTGCGCCGTAACCACGTAGGCTCCCAAACGCTTCTCGTTGCCTTTATCTTCGAGCGCGATGACCACCGCGTCTTTTACCGATTGGTGCTCTCTGAGCACCGATTCGATCTCTCCCAATTCGATGCGAAAGCCGCGCACCTTCACCTGCTCATCCATCCGGCCGGTAAACTCTATGTTTCCATCCGGAAGATAGCGGCCCCTGTCACCCGTCCGATAGATTCTCGCCCCCGCGCACGTGCTGTATTCATCCACCACGAACTTCTCTGCCGTTAAATCCGCACGTCCAAGGTATCCGCGAGCCAATCCCGCTCCGCCGATGCAAATCTCTCCGTCGATTCCGATTGGTACTAACTTCCCTGCCCCGTCCAGGATTCGCAGCACGGTGTTGGGAAGTGGCCGGCCTATCATCTGATGATCGACTGCTTCTTCTCTGCTCACAGCATAGCTGCCACAGATGATCGTTGCCTCGGTTGGTCCATACAGCACTTGCACGTCCGCACTACGCCAAACCTCCAGCATCTCGGCGAGCAGTTCCGGCGGAACCGCTTCTCCGCCGACAAGCAGTTGTCGCAATTGCCGGCCCGTCCTGGTTTCTCGTGCGACGTTCACGAAGCGACGCATCAATCCGGGTACGGCATGCAATACCGTGGCTTCCTGCAACACGCTTGCAGTGACGGTCGCTTCCAACACTCCATGTGTCGAGACGAGCAGGCAGCGTCCTCCCGCCAGCGGCGCGCAGAGCAATTCCAGCAAGGAGATGTCGAAAGAGAACGAGGCTATCGACGGCAGACAGTCGGACTCGGTGAGCTTGAGAACTTCCTGCGCGGACTGCAACGTGTGCAGTAGTTGACGGTGTTCTACAGAGACGCCTTTCGGCCGTCCCGTCGAGCCCGACGTGTAGATTATGTACGCGAGTTGCTCCGGTCGTATTTCGTTCTCAATGTTCTCTATGCTCTGTTGTGCAAGCTGTTCAGCATCAAGCGTGATGATTGTCGCCGCTTGCTCAGGCAAGTGAATACGCAAAGACTCCTCCGTGATGAGCAGAGAGACGGCGGCATCTTCGAGCATGAAGGCGAGACGCTCTGGCGGATACTCCGGATCCAACGGTAAATAGCAACCGCCCGTCTTGAAAATCGCGAGCAGCGCCACCAGCGCGTCCGGCGTACGCGGCAGCATGACGCCGACGCGCGCTTCCGGTTCAAGTCCTCCGTAACTCAAAAGACGCCGCGCGAGTTGATTGGCGCGGCTGTTGATTTCACTGAACGTTAGCGCCCGGTCTTCAAAGAGGAGAGCGGGAGCGTCGGGGCGCAGCGCGGCCTGCTGCTCGAAGAGTTGATGGACCAGCAGAGTCGAGGGAAACTGACGCGCCGTATCGTTCCACTGTTGGAGTTGCTGCTGTTCCTCGAGAGTCAGGATGGGCTCGTCGGAGAGACGGGCATCGGGATTCGCGATGATGCCTTCCAGCAAGACTTGCAGGTGCTTCGCCATCCGCTCCATCCGGCCATGCTCAAAGATGTCACTGATGTACTCGATGGAGATCGCAAAGCCCTCCGGAGTTTCGATCATCGCAAGCGTGATGTCGAACCTGGATGCGCCGTTATCAATGTCGATAGGGGTTGCAGTCAATCCTAAGAACTGCATCGCCGTCGCTTCGGGAAAATCGAGATAAAGAAACGCGACCTGCGCGATCGGATTGCGGCTCGCGTCCTGTTTCGGCTTCAACTCCTGCACGAGTTTGCCGAAGGGAACTTCCTGATGCGCGTATGCTCCAACACATGCTTCCTGCTCGCGTTTGAGCAGTTCACGGAAAGTCGGATTGCCCGAGAGATCTGTTCGCACGATTAGTAGGTTAAGCAGATAACCGACTAGATTTTCTGTTTCAGGGCGGAGGCGTGTGCCAATCGGGGTGCTGATGAGAATGTCGTGCTGATTCGTATAGCGATAGATCAAAGTCTTGAACGCCGCCATCAATGTCATGAACATCGTGACGCCTTCACGGCGGCTCAATTCTTTCAGCCCGTCAAGCAAGCTCTTCGGATAACCGACATAGACTCGGGCGCCCCGAAAGTTCTGAATCGGGGGGCGCGGAAAATCTGTCGGGAAATCAAGGACGAATGAAACGTCGAGTTGCCGAAGCCAGTACTCCAAATCTTTCTTGTACTCGTCGCTGTTCATGCGCTCGCGTTGCCAGACGGCATAGTCGGCGAACTGAATCGGAAGCTCGGGCAAAGGCGACGGCTGTCCAGTGGCAAAGGCTTGATAAAGCACCGCCAGTTCTTTCTCGAAGACGGCGAAAGACCAGCGGTCAGTAATCGCATGTTGCATGTTGACTTGCAGCACGAAATCGTCTTCGGCCAGACGCAGGAGGCCGACGCGCACCAGTGGCCCCTTTTCCAGATCGAAGGGGTGCGCAAATTCTTCGGTCGTCAAACGCAGTGCCTCGTCGTAGCGTTCTTCTTCAGGAAGATGCTCGAGGCTGACCGGCTCCAGAGTAATTTTGAGTTCCGGCGTGATGACCTGCACGGGAACGCCATCGGTCGATTTGAGAGTTGTCCGCAAGACTTCATGTCGTTGAATCAACTCATTGATGACGCGCTCCATGATGGGCACGTTGAGCGCGCCACGAATACGGCTGGCGCTGAAGATGTTGTAGGCGGTATTGCCGGGCTGCAACTGGTCTATGAACCAGAGGCGCTCCTGGTCTATCGAGGCCGGGCAAATGGCTGAGCCGTGGTCCTGTCTTCGCGGGATCGTCTGCGCTGCCGTAACGTGAGTACGCAGCCCCTTCTGTTTCAAACGCGCTTCAAACAAGACGCGCTGTTCAGGCGTCAAAGCAGAAATCCGCTCGGAGATGTCTTTCATTATCGGCTGTAGTGTTCTCTTAACTCGTTCAAGTATTGCAGGCCGCCGAGCACTGCATCGGCTTCGACACCGAAATCAACAAGGCAGGCGACCTCGTCAACTCCTGCTGCCAGCAGTTGTTCAATCAGACCCGAGCATTTTGCTGGAGTACCCATCAAGGTATTGGTTTCAAAGTAATGCTCGAACGCGGCGATCATGATGGCATCGCGGTCGGCCTCTGTTACCTCTTCGGTGTTGACGCGCACGTTGTCATACTGTTTGAAGTAAGAGTGCAGGTAATGTGTGAAAGGCGCGCGAACCTGCTCTTTCACGGCGCTGTTACTCTGTCCGACAAACGTGTGCACCATAATAGAAATAACGCCTGTCTGCGGATCGTAGCCGCAACGCGCACGCGCTTCACGGTAACTGCGAATACGCTCCGCGAGATCTTCAAACGAATAGCCAATCAGCGCGGCAAGAATATTTGCGCCGATTTCTCCGGCGCGAATCCACGTCTCGGGACTGCCCGCGCTCGTAATCCAGATGGGCAGACGCCTCTGCAAAGGCTTCGGCAGAAGCCTGACCGGCACTTCCCGACCATCGACGCCCGGCATCATGAAGGTCTCGCCGCCCCACAGCTTTTGAATCAGTTCGATGTGATGGAACATCACTTCCTTGCGATCTTCATAGACAGTGGGCGCGAAGATGAAGTCGTCAGGATGCCAGCCTGAAGCGAAAGAGATGGCGACGCGACCGTTGGAAAGATTGTCTACCACCGACCACTCTTCTGCGACACGCACCGGATGATGCAAAGGCAGGGCGATGCTGCCCGCGCGAATCTGCACACGTTCAGTGATCATCGCCAGCGCTGCACTGAGCACGGACGGATTCGGGTAAAGGCCGCCGAAATCCTGAAAGTGTCGTTCGGGGGTCCAGACAGCGCTGAAGCCGTTCTGGTCGGCAAACTTTGCGCTCTCTAAAACGAGGTGATACTTGTCCGCAGAATCTTTCGAGCCATCGTCGGAGAAGAAGTAGAGACCGAAACTCAAACTCTTCTCTACGGATCTGCTCTTCCAATCAAACTCTTCTTCACTCTCGTCTGCCAGCGGTGCGGAAGGCTCCACCACCGACGTCTGTTCGAGCGGCGAACGCAAACCTTGCTTCTTGAGTCGCAACTTCAACAAGGCAAGTTGTTCTGGCGTGAGTGAAGAGAAGCGTTTCGAAATGTCGTCCATCTGTTTTTATGAGCCACAAAGAGGCACAAAACATTTTTGTGTCTTACGTGCCTTTTTGTGGCCTTACTCGTTCTTTGATTCCTGGGCCAGCGTGGCCTGTAATTCGTCGGGCGAGAGTGATTCGATCTCTCGCAACAGACGTTCAATCTCTTCAGCCTCTTTCTCGCGCAGGCGGGTTTCCGCAATTGCCGCTGCCAATCCCGCAACCGTCGGCGTTTCAAACAAAGTATTCAACGGCAATTCGATTTGAAAATCTTTGCGAACGCGCGAGATGAGTTGAATTCCCAACAGAGAGTTGCCGCCCAACTCGAAGAAGTTGTCGTTGACGCTCAAGCGTTGCAGCCCGAACAACTCTTCCCAGAGCGCAGCCATCGCCGCTTCGACTTCGTCCTGTGGTGGTACATAATCACCGTCCGTTTCCGTGCGCATGCGCGCGAGGTTGGCTGACGGGTTCGTTTCCAACTGGTCGAGCAGGCTTGTCACGTCGGCGCTTTGCTGTTCCTCGATGAGAGCTTGAAAATCCTGTGTCGAGACGATGACCTGAGGCAGCGACGACGAAAGGAGATGGCGAAAGAGCTGGACACCCTCAGCCAGTTTGATGCCGTAGGCATCGCGTGCCTCAGCAAACTGCGCCTGAAATTCCGGCACTGATGCCAGCGATGCTTCCTGCCATGTTTCCCACTGTGTTAAGTACCAGTCGACGCTCACAGTGAAGTTATGGCCACGCAGCATATTCGCATGCGCGAAGGCGTCAAGAAACGCATTCGCCGCACAGTAGTCCACCTGCCCGAACACACCCGTCAGCGCGAGTGACGTGGAGAAGAGGACGAAAAAATCGAGCGGAGAGCCTGAAAGCGCAGACTGTAGCGCGCGTGTCCCCAAAACCTTCGGCGCAAAAACGGGGACAACCATCTCTTTCGTCTTGAGTTGAATCATGCCGCCCGATGTGACCGATGCGGAGTGCACTACACCGTTGATTTCGCCGAAGCGCGCTCGCGCCTGAGAAATGATTGCTTCTACCGCTTCGCGGCTCGTGAAGTCGGCCTTGAGTACCAACACTTCAGCGCCCGCTTCTTCAAGCGCCTGCACTTCTCTCACGCGGCCCTCGGGAAACGTATCGTCGCCGAGCAGAATCAGGCGCGCATGCACGGCTTCCGTAAGATAGCGTGCGAGGGCGAGGTCTATATCGCTCAAGCCGGTCAGTAGATAAACTCCACGCTCACGCAGACGCGTTGGCAGTTCTTCAACGACAGCCTGGTCCACGCGCAAAGGCTCGAAGGTTTGCAGCCAGCGATGCCGCCCGCGATAAGCAACCACCGTTTCAGACGGCAAAGCGGCAAACTCGGCTATGAGATTTTCCGCCAACTGTTCTTCGGCCGCACTTCCCGGCGCGGGCAAAACAATGTCAACGACACGGCATTTGATCGACGCGTATTCCTGCGGGATAACTGCGCACGGTCCGAGCACGGTCGCTTTCTCGGGCAGGAGCGACTCATCACCAGTTACCTCCTGCATGTGATTCGTCACCACTTCGATTTGCACTTCATCCGTCAAACCATGCTCGCCCAACACCTGCGCGAGATAAATCAGACTGTAGAAGCCTCTGCCCTGCGTCTCTGTGTACCAGTCGAAGTTTGACGGCGTGGCAGCGTCCGGCGTCACGCCCCACAGGTGAACTATCCTTGCCGGCACTTTGTCGAGCGCGCGAATCTCCTTCATCAACGCTTCGTAGTTGCCGCGATGATGTGGATTAAACGCGAAGACACGTTCGCCAAGTTTGTCGAACTGCTCACTCGCTATCACGTTGATGACAAACTTCCCTTCACTCTCCAAACGGCGGACAATTTGACCGCCCACTCCGCACGGGTCTGCAAAGACGACCCAGCAGGACTTCTCTGTCCCCGGCCCATCCTTGCCGTTCCACACGGGCGTGACGGTGCGTTTCCACGAAGGAACGTAGAAATATTCGGCGGGCTCATGCCGTCTCTTCAGCGCGACTCTTTCTTTAGTATCGGAAGTGGTGTCGGGAGGATCGATCCAGTATCGCCGTCGCTCGAATGGATAGGTGGGAAGCGGGATACGACGGGGCTCCGGTTCGCGCGCGTGCAGCGCCACCCAATCAATCTCAACGCCCGCTGTCCAAAGACGCGCCAGAGTATGCAGCATGTATGCGACATCGGATTGACTGTCGCGCGGATGACGCAGCGAAGAGAGCACGACGCGAGCCTCTGCTTGCGTACCTTGCTGTTTTGCGAGTGCACTTAAAGTCTGGCCCGGTCCAATTTCGAGAAGAACAGTCTCCGGCTCTTTCAAGATCTTGCCGAGGCCATCAGCGAAGCGTACTGTCTGCCGAAGCTGTCTGGTCCAGTAATTCGTATCGCACGCCTCTTCTGGCGTCATCCATGTTCCCGTCAAAGTTGAAACGATCGGAATTTGCGGCGTGCCTGTCTTCACCTCTTTGAGTTTCGCAGCGAAGGGCGCCAGCAATGACTCCATCATCGCCGAGTGTAGAGCGTGCGATGTGTGCAACCGGCGACAGATTAACCCCTTTTCCGCAAGCGCTTGCTCCAACGCTTCGACGGCTTCGATCGTCCCAGACACTACGGAGAGAGAAGGCGCGTTGACGGCTGCGAGCGAGAGTTCGCCATCGAGTAGCGGCAATATTTCTTTTTCAGAAAGCGGAACGGCGAGCATCGCGCCAAGCGGCGCCTGCTGCATGAGTCGTCCTCGCTCCACGACAACCTTTAAAGCATCTTCCAGCGTGAAGACGCCTGCCAAACAAGCAGCGACGTATTCGCCGATGCTGTGACCAATCAACGCCGCCGGACGCACGCCCCAACGGATCCACAATTGAGCGAGCGCATACTCGATGACGAAGAGTGCAGCCTGGGTCAGTTTAGTCTGCTTTAACTGTTCGCTCGCTTCATTGGCACGCTCGGCGGATGGATAAAGCACGGTGCGCAGATCGAGTTGCAGATGCGGCTCGAGGATTTCGCAGCAGTGGTCAACGTCTTCACGAAACGATGCCTCGGTTTCGTATAGCTCGCGCGCCATATTCACGTACTGCGCACCCTGCCCCGTGAACATGAAGACGACCGGACGATTCTGCGACGACTCCTGCACATCGATGTGTAGCTGTCGCGCATCACCCGTTTCGAGCGCGGCCGCAGCCTCCTCTGCATCACGGCAGACGAGCGCGAGACGATGCGCAAAACTCCTCCTGCCGGTTTGCAGTGTAAAGGCAACATCGGCGAGATTGATTCCCGCGTGTCGCTTTAAATATCCGGCGAGGTTGATTCGCGCTGCTTCGAGCGCCGTGGCGGTCTTTGTCGAGAGAGTCAAAAGCTGGAATGCCCGCGAAAGCTGGAATTGAGGTGATGAATCGGAGCGCGTTTCGACGGTGGGAGCTTCTTCCAGAAGGGCGTGCGCGTTCGTTCCACCAATGCCAAAGGAACTCACTCCTGCGCGGCGCGGTGTCCCATTCGTCTGCCAGCCGGTCAGCTTCGTGTTGACGAAGAAAGGAGAGCCGGCAAAATCAATATTGGGATTCGGCTGCGTGAAATTGAGGCTCGGTGGTAGTTGCTTATGCTCGAGCGCGAGCACGGCTTTAATCAAGCTAGCGACACCGGCGGCTGCATCCGTGTGGCCGATGTTCGTCTTAACGGAGCCGATCGCACAGTAGTTCTTTGCACTGGCCTGCGTGCGGAAGGCCTGTGTAAAAGCCTGGGTAAGGGCCGCAACTTCGATGGGGTCGCCGAGCGATGTACCTGTTCCGTGCGTCTCAACATAGGTGATGGTCTCCGGTTCTACTTCGGCCAGCTCCAACGCCTCTTCAATCACGCTCGCCTGCCCCTCGATGCTCGGTGCAGTGAAGCCAACTTTCAAAGAGCCGTCGTTATTCACGGCCGTCCCTTTGATGATTGCGTGAATGGTGTCGCCGTCGCGGAGCGCATCTCCGAGTCGCTTCAAGACGACGATGCCAACGCCGTTACCTTTGACAGTCCCTTGCGCACGAGCATCGAAAGCGCGGCAATGTCCATCGGGGGAGATGATGCTGCCCTCTTGATGGAACGCGCCCTGGCCGTGTGGCACGCTGACCGACACGCCTCCGGCCAGAGCCATGTCGCACTCACGATTCAACAAACCCTGGCAGGCCAGATGCACAGCGACGAGCGAAGTTGAGCAGCCCGTCTGCACGCTCAGCGCCGGGCCCGTCAGATTCAGCTTGTAAGCAATGTGCGTGGCAAGATAATCGCGGTCGTTGTTGATGACGACTTGAAAGCCGCCGGCCGATTCCATCAGCTCGCGGTTCGGGTAAAGATTACTGATCAGGTAGGAATTGATGCTCTCACCGGCATAGACACCCATGCGATTCTTGCGGTCTCCCGCAGCGTATCCGGCATCCTCCAAAGCCTCCCACGCAGTTTCGAGGAAGAGGCGATGCTGAGGGTCTATCAACGACGCTTCTCTCGGGGTGAAGCCGAAAAATGATGCATCGAACATTTCGATGTCGTCGAGCACCGCTTCGGCCTTCACGTAATTCGGGTCGTCGAGGAGTCGCGCATCGCCGCCCTTTGCGAGAAGCTCTTCGTCCGTGAAGAACTTTATCGACTCGACACCGCCGCACAGATTTTGCCAGAACTGTTCGAGGTTCTTTGCGCCGGGAAAACGTCCGGCCATGCCGATGACGGCAATCTCGATCCCGCTTCGTGCATCACTCATCTTTGCTTTTCTCTTGGCCACAAAAAGGCACCAAAAACAGATAAAAAATATTTGTGCCTTCTGTGCCTTTTTGTGGCTAGTTCAGAATCTCGCTACGAATATTTCTAAAGAAATCAATCCACAACGCCCACATCTGGTCCGCCTGCTTGACGATCTCGCGCTGCTCTTCTTCCGTAAAAGCAGGTTTCAAAGTCTCGTTGGCGCTATCGACGTGTCCGGGTTCCTGGGAGACGTGAATGTTGACCCACGGAAGATCTTTCTTACCGGTGCAACGTCGCATCAATTCACCGATAGTGGCGACCATCGGTAAATCAACGACCTCGGTTCCGTACAGAAATCCCAGTCCGGACAACCAATTCAGCGAGGCTTGTTCATAGCCTTCAACCAGCTTGCGTGTTGCATTTAAAGGTGGCGCGCCGGCTACCTGTTCCTTTGCGAAGCCACCATCACTAATCGTCTCGATGTAAACTTTTTCATGCGCGCGGCGCGGATCTCCTTCGCCGAGTTCTTCCCAGAGAATACGCGAGATGAAAGTTTGCGTTGGAAGATCAGGAGAGACCGAGATCAGACGCGAGAGAAAGGTCGGGAAATAATGTAATGGATGAAACCACTGTCCGAGAATGATGACTACCTGTTCCCGGGAGAGCGTTCCACACTCGTGTTTCAGGTCTTTAAGAAAAGTGACAAGCTCGTTTTTCCGCTCACTGAGGGACAGACAATCCCCAACACTTGTCGCAAATATGGTAGTGCTCATTTTATAGAATTACCTCATCTGAAGTCAGATACGAGGGAGGCTGACTGGATTGATTCTGGACCGGTCTATGATATCGCAATATCAACGTTGCCAGAAGTTTCCCTGCTCGTCGTTTCCTCGTGGATTTCTTCTATTTAAGTTGCCGGCAGAGTTACCGCGGCCGAATCCTTTCCTTTAATGCTTCTCGTCGCTCCGCTGCGCGACGACGGTTCGATGTATCGACGAGATTTTCGTGCTGATCTTGACCAATGTGCGCGGCCAACAAAGTGATTGTCGGATATCTGAACAGTTCGATAGTAGCCACTTCCCGTCCGAGTGTTTTGTTCAGCTTCACATTCATGAGTACGAGCGCTAACGAGTTGCCGCCCAACTCAAAGAAGTTGTCGTGCATTCCGATCCGGTCAACGCCCAGGACCTCCTGCCAGATCTCCGCAATCCGGCGTTCCAACTCGGTCGTCGGCGCAAGATAGGCAGCCACAGCAGGAGGTGACGCTTCGGGAGCGGAAAGCGCATGGCGATTGAGCTTACCTTTGGGCGTAACGGGCAAGGCTTCAAGCATTACAAATGCCGAGGGCAGCATATAGGCGGGAAGCTTGTCCTTCAGGAAGCTATGCAATTCGCTCGTGGTCGGACCAGGCTGCTGCTCTGGAACAATGTAGCCAACCAGACGTTTTTCGCCTGGCACATCCTCGCGCACGATAACGACAGCCTCGCGCACCGCTCTGTTCGCCGCGAGCGCAGTCTCGATCTCTGTCGTTTCGATACGATAGCCGCTTATCCTGACCTGTTCATCGGCGCGTCCGCGAAACTCTATGCGACCGTCCTCCAGGTAGCTCGCCAGATCACCAGTCTTGTAGAGCCGCGCTCCGGGCCTGCCGCTGAACGGGTCGGGGATGAATCGCTCAGCAGTTAAATCCGCACGATTCAGATAGCCGCGCGCCAGACCTGCGCCGCCGATATATATCTCTCCGGTGACGCCAATGGGCACTGGGTTCAATTTCCGATCCAGTATATGAACCTGTGCGTTATCGATGGGCCGTCCGATGGAAGGTTCTCGCCGCGCCTCACTTGTCTCTACTTCGCCCCACGTCGCAATGACGGTGTTTTCCGCTGGACCATAATTGTTCACCAGCTTGAAGGAGAGCGGTGCTTCGGTTATGCGCCGAAGCACGTCACCTCCCGTCAGCATGGTTCTCAAAGCTGTCGATGGAGGCCAGGATTCCTTTAAGACTGCATGGGCCAGTGGCGTTGGCACAAAGCTAATGGTTATTTGATTCTTCGCCAGCCATTGCACAAGCATGCTGGGCGAGGCGAGCGTCCATTCATCAGCAAGGTATACGCTCGCGCCAGTCGTCAGGTAAGGCCAGAGTTCCCAGACGGAAGCATCGAAGACCAGCCGCGTTACCTGCGTCGCTCGATCCTTCGGGCTGATGTCATACGCGCGCTGATGCCATTTACACAGATTGACTACGCTCCCGTGTTGTACCTGCACCCCTTTCGGCTCACCCGTAGAGCCGGACGTATACATGATGTACGCGAGGTTCTGTGAATCCACCGAAGTGATCGGATTCTGCTCGCTATGCTGCGCGATACGCGGCCAGTCTGCGTCCAGACAGACCAGGGCGGTCTCAAGTTCCGGCAGAACTTCCTTAAGGTTTGTCTGCGTCAGCACCACCGCCGCGCGGGCGTCGTTCAACATGAACGTCAGGCGTTCCTTCGGATAAGTCGGATCGAGCTGCAGATAAGCCCCGCCGGCCTTGAGTATTCCAAGCAGTCCCACCACCATCTCGATCGATCTTTCCATACAGACGGCGACAACCGTTTCCGGCCCGATACCCTGACCGCGCAGGTAATGGGCCAATTGGTTGGCTTTGCAGTTGAGTTCGTGGTAAGTGATCTGCTGCTGGTCAAAAAGCAGTGCGGGGGCGTGTGGTGAGAGTTCGACCTGAGACTCGAAGAGTTGATGAAGGCAAAGTTCCTGCGGGAAATCCTGTCGCGTATTGTTCCAATCATTGAGCAACTGTTGTTGCTCCGAAGCAGTTAACAGAGGTAGATCTGCAATCCGCGCGTTCGGATCAGCGACGATGCCTTCCAGTAACGTCTGGAACTGGCAGAGCAGTCTTTGCATGGTCGCTTCTTCGTAGAGGTCTGTGCTGTATTCAAGCGAACCCTCCAAGCCTGTCGACGTCTCCCACATCACCAGCACGATGTCGAACTTTGCGGTCTCTCTGGCAATTTCCAGCAGGCTCAACTGCAAGTCTTTTAACCTGATTTCAGGTGACGGAGTATTTTGCATTGCAAACATCACTTGAAACAGCGGGGTGACACTCAGATTCCGCTCCGGTGCTAACTCCTCCACTAACTTCTCAAATGGCACGTCCTGATGCGCGTAGGCGCCCAGCGCTGTCTCTTTGACTCGTTGGACCAGCTCACGGAAGGTCGGATTCCCGCTGACATCCGTTCGCAGCACGAGCGTGTTGACGAAAAATCCGATCAACTCTTCTGTCTCCGCTCGCGTCCGATGGGCCACCGGTGTCCCAACCGCAATGTCCTCCTCTCCGCTGTAGCGCCAGAGCAGGAGTTGAAACGCCGCCAGTAAACTCATGAACAGCGTCACACCTTCTCTTCGACTCAACGCCTCCAGCTCTCCGCTGATTTTCTTCGACAGGTTGCAACTTAACGTCTCGCTATGAAAGCTTGACGTTGCGGGGCGCTGCTTATCCAGCGGTAACTCCAGGACGGGCGGCGCGTCGCCGAGTTGTTCACGCCAGTAGGCGAGTTGCTGGTCCAGCACTTCACCTTGCAGCCATTCCCGCTGCCACACTGCATAGTCTCCATACTGGAGGCTCAGCTCCTTGAGCGGCGACTTCGCTCCAGCCGCATAAGCTTCGTAGAGCGTTGCCAGTTCACGAATCAAGAGACCAATGGACCAACCGTCACTGATGATGTGGTGCATCGATAGGAGCAGGACATGCTCTTCCCCCGGGAGTTTCGAGAGGCGCAGTAGCCGCGTACGCACAAGCGGTCCGGTTGATAGATCGAAGGGCTGAGACGCCTCTTCCTCGGAGAGTTGTCGGATTGCAGTCTCGCGCTCGGAAGTTGGCAGGTGAGAGAGGTCGATGAGCGGAAGCGGCAGAAGCAGTTCGGAGAGAATTATCTGTACGGGCTCGCCATCGTGCGTAGAAAAGATTGTCCGCAGGGCTTCGTGCCTGCGCACGATCTCATTGAGGCTCGCTTCCAGTGAAGAGACATCGAGATGACCTTCGAGTCGCAATCTGCCGGATAGATTGTAAGCAGCGCTGCCGGGTGCGAGCTGGTCGAGAAACCACAGGCGCTGCTGCGCGAAGGAGAGCGGCAATTCGGCGCGTGGCAGGCGGCGCACAATCTTTTGCGACTCCGAAACCTTCTCGATACCCTCTTCTTCAAGCAGATAGTCGAGCAGCTCGAGCCGATCCGCCTCCAATTTCACTTCGCTAAAGTTATCACTCATATTTCTTATTCGAGGAAATTTCTCGCGCAAAGGCGCAAAGCGCTACCGCGTTTCTAAGGTGTTTCTTTGCGCCTTTGCGCCTTTGCGTGAGAAATCATCTCCTTTAAATCCGCTGATGGAATGCTTTTGACTTTTTGCAGCACGTGCGCAATCTTCGCGGTCTGACCTGGCTTTGCTTCATGCTCAACCAGGGCGCATGCCAGTGCTTCGACGGTGGTTGCCTGAAAGACGACGCTCAGCGG
>Ga0207643_10000447_pt1 | contig 26783 bp, 23 predicted proteins | sample KBSMisM62_FD_184313 | JGI IMG/M metagenome (GOLD analysis project Ga0207643, IMG submission 184313) | Miscanthus rhizosphere microbial communities from Kellogg Biological Station, Michigan, USA - KBS Miscanthus M6-2 (SPAdes) (version 2) | ecosystem: Host-associated > Plants > Roots >... | reverse complement strand
CCACTGAGCGTGTCGGCCGTCGCCGCGTCCAGGATCAGCTTGCTGACCTGTGCGTTGTCGAAGTCGCTCTGGGACTCACCGGGATCGGTCGTCCACAGACCCGGGTTGTATGGGAACGGCACCTTGCTCGTCTCGTGGTTCACATAAAGCTCGACGAGTCCGTTGGCGATCGGCCGTACGGAGATGCCGTCCGGGATGGCCTCGAACTGGTAGCTGCCGACGTCGTCGCCGACCGTCAGGAGCGGCGTCACCGTGATCCCGGCCTTGATCGGTATGAGCATGGAAGGCTGCGCGGTCTTGAAGCCGGGGCTCGCAGAAACCGCGCCCGTGCCGGAGATGACCGTGGCCAACGCGAGCAGGGCGCAGGCGAACGCCATACGTCGTCGCATGGTTCCTCCCTCGAGGTTGGGGCCAGGTCCAGTCCTAACAGACTCCGATCGACGCGGGCAACCCGCATCCGAGGTAGGTGGCTCGGATCGATCCACGCCCCGTGCTCCATCCGGCGCGCCACCGATCCGGCTCGCTGGGTATGGTGAACCGTGCGCACGAACCTTACCCTCGACGACATCGGCGGGCTCCTCGACGAGCCGCTCGTCGCGGTCCTGGCGACGCTACGCTCGGATGGTTCGGTCCTGCTCTCGCCGGTCTGGCACGAATGGCGTGACGGCGGGTTCAACCTGTGGCTTCCGGCCGATGACGTCAAGACCCGGCATCTGCGTCGCGATCCGCGTGCCTCGATCGTCGTGGCCGAATCCGCCGACCCCTTGCGGGGCGTGGAGCTCCGCACGGAGGTCCGGCTCCTCGACGCCGGCGATCTCGCCGGTGCCATCCGCATCGCGACCCGGTACGTGGGTCCGGAGAAGGGCGACGAGTACGTCCGGGAGGCCGGCTACGACTCCGTGATCGGCCGGCTCGAACCCGGCCACCTGCGCATCTGGGACTTCGCCGACGAGTAGTCGATGTCACACCCGGCAGGCGTAGGCCGTCGGGAAGAAGGGAAACCCCACCCGAGTTGGCAACGGGCAGGTGCTCGACCGTGCGAGGACCGATGAGTTCGTGCTCGAACTCCGGTCGAGACAGGTAGCAGCGAGGGAGGAGGCCAACAGCGTGAGCACACCGACCAGCATCTCGATCCCCAAGCTCCGGGCCGACGTGAGCGGGCAGGTGATCGGACCCGACGACGCCGAGTACGACCAAGCGCGCGCCGTCTTCTACGGCGGATTCGACCTGCACCCCGCGGCCGTGATCCGGGTCGCCGACGAGATGGACGTCGCCCGCGTGATCGCGCTCGCGCGCGAGACCGGGCTCGAGCTCGCCGTCCGTAGCGGCGGCCACAGCGTGATCGGCCAAGGCGTGTCGGACGGTGGGATCGTCATCGACCTGGCCGACCTGCGTTCGATCGAGGTCGACCCCGAGGACCGGACGGCGTGGGCCCAGACCGGCTTGACCGCGGTCGAGTTCACGAACGCCACCCACGCCCACGGGCTGGGGGTCGGGTTCGGCGACACGGGTTCGGTGGGGATCGGGGGGATCACGCTCGGCGGCGGCGTCGGGTACCTCGTCCGCAAGCACGGCCTCACGATCGACAGCCTGCTGGCCGCCGAGATCGTGACCGCCGACGGCGAGCTCCATCGCGTGGACGCGGAGCACGAGCCCGATCTGTTCTGGGCGATCCGCGGCGGCGGCGGGAACTTCGGCGTCGCGACCCGGTTCCGGTTCACGCTCCATCCGCTCGACACCGTGGTCGGCGGGATGCTGCTGCTCCCCGCCACGGCCGACACGATCGAGGGCTTCATGGCCGAGGCCGAGACCGCGCCCGAGGAGCTGTCGTCGATCGCGAACGTCATGCGGGTGCCGCCGATGCCGTTCGTGCCCGAGGAGGCGCACGGCAAGCTCGCGATCATGGCGCTCATGACCTACGCGGGCGACGTCGCGGCCGGCCAGGAGGCGCTCGCGCCGTTCCGAGCGCTCGCCGAGCCGCTCGCAGACATGCTCCGGCCTATGCCGTATCCAGAGGTCTACCCGCCGGAAGCGGATGACTACCACCCGGTCGCGACGGCGCACACGATGTTCGTCGACACGATCGGCCGTTCCGAGGCCGAGACGATCCTGGAGCACCTCGCGACCTCGACCGCGATGATGGGCGTGGCGCAGCGGCGGACGCCCGGCGGGGAAATGGCGCGCGTGCCGGTCGAGGCGACCGCGTTCGCGCACCGTCAGAGCAGGATCATGGTGAACTGCGCCGCCGTGTACGAACGCCCCGAGGAGGTCGAGGTGCACGGCCCCTGGGTCGAGGGCTTCGCGTCCGCGCTGAAGCAGGACGACGACGGCGCGTACGTCAACTTCCTGGGGTTCGACGGCGAGGCGAGGATCCGCGACGCCTACCCCGGGGCGACCTGGGACCGGCTGCGGAAGATCAAGGCGCGCTACGACCCGACGAACCTGTTCCGTCGCAATCAGAACATCCCGCCCGCCAAGGAGGAGAGAGCGACGTGAACACTGTGACCTCGAAGGACGGCACGAAGATCGCGTTCGAGAAGTCCGGCGAGGGCCCGCCGCTCGTCATCGTAGGGGGCGCGCTGAGCGATCGCCGCGGCGCCGCGACCCACGCTGACCTCCTCGGCTCGAACTTCACCGTCTCGACGTACGACCGCCGCGGGCGCGGCGACAGCGGCGACACGCCTCCCTACGCGGTCGAACGCGAGATCGAGGACCTCCAGGCGCTCGTCGAGGAGGCGGGCGGCACCGCGAACGCGCTCGGCCACTCGTCGGGCGCCGTGCTCGCGCTCGAGGCCGCCGCCGCGACCCCGGGCATCACCAAGCTCGTGCTCTACGAGCCGCCGTTCATCGTCGACGACTCGCGCCCCCCGCTGCCGAACGACTTCGTGCAGCACCTCGACGAGCTGGTCGCCGGCGGCCGTCGGGAGGAGGCCGTTGAGTACTTCATGACCGTGGGCGCCCTCACGCCGCCCGAGGCGATCCCGTCGATCAAGGAGTCGCCGTTCTGGCCGTCGCTGAAGGCGATGGCGCACACCATCCCGTACGACGTCAGGATCCTGGGCGACAACATGGCCGGCAAGCCGTTGTCCAGCGATCGGTGGTCCACCGTCACGGTCCCGACGCTCGTGATCGACGGCGGGGCGAGCCCGCCGTCGTTGCGGAACGCGGCGCAGGCGCTCGCCGACGTCCTGCCGAACGCCCGACGATCGACGCTGGAGGGTCAGACCCACGCGGCCGATCCGACGCTCCTGACGCCGCTGGTCGTTGAGTTCATCGCGAGCTGAGCGTTCGAGGGAACGATGAGCGAGGAGCTCGACCGGATCGCGAGGGCGATCATCGACGGCAACCGCTACATGGTGCTCGGGACCGCCGACGCGAGCGGGCGACCGTGGGTGTCGCCGGTCTATTACGCACCGTCGGGATACGCGGAGCTGTACTGGGTCTCTTCGCCCGAGGCGCAGCACTCTCGGAACCTCGAGGCGCGTCCGGAGCTCAGCATCGTGATCTTCGACTCGCAGGCGCCGGTCGGTGAAGGCCAGGGCGTCTATATGTCGGCCGTCGCGGAGCAGCTGACCGGCGTCGACGCCGAGCGAGGCATCGAGATCTTCTCGCGCGTCTCGGTCTCGCACCGCGCGAGGCCCTGGACCGTCGAGGACGTGCAGGGCCCGGCGGTGCTGCGCCTCTACCGGGCGCGCGTGTCCGAGCACTGGGTCCTCGACCCGGAGCGCCGGCCGGACCAGCGGACCCGGGTCCGGCCGTAGCGTGCCGAGGGACCTCGGCATGAACGGGCCGACTATCCTGCGGGCATGGGTCGTTCGCCGATCGACGAGGCGTTCGCCCATCACGTGTGGGCCACGCTGCGGCTGATCGACGGCTGTCTCGAACTCACGCCGGAGCAGCTCGATGCAGCGGTCCCCGGGACCTATGGGTCGATCCTGGAAACGATGCGTCACCTCGTCGGAGGAGACACGTACTACCTGGCGCACCTGACCGGCGATCCCGCTCGAGAGATCGACTCGGACGGCTTGGCCCTCGCAGAGCTGAGGGCCGAGATGGAGGCCGACCAACGGACGTGGATCGAGCTCCTCGCCCAGGACCTCGACGCCGACGCCGTGGTGAAGGACGTTGACGAGGAGGGCTACGAGCGGGATGCCACGATCGGTATCCGGCTCTCCCAGGCGATCCACCACGGAACCGACCACCGCAGCCAGATCTGCACGGCCCTCACGACGCTCGGCGTCGAGCCGCCGCTGATCGATGTCTGGGCGTTCGGACTCCAGACGGGCCGCGTCGTCGAGACCTCGCCCATCACCTAGCCGGGCCCGGTGACGCGACTCCGTTTCAACGCCACTGGACGGCGACCACCTCGACCGGCTCGAAGAGGCCCTTCAAGCTCACGGTCCGGGGGTCCGAGACGGCGACCGAACCCCCCGCGGCCTCCGCGGTTGCCGAGCTGACGAGGATCTCATCGCCCTCCGCGAGCGCCCCGATCCGGGCAGCGGCGTGGACGCCCTTCCCGCTCCAGTCGGTTCCTTCTTTGGTGGCTTCGGCTCGGTGTAGTCCGATCCGCACCTTCGGCGAGAACCCCTGTTCGCGGCGATGCTCCTCGAGCGTCCTTTGGATGGCCATCGCACACGCGATCGCGGACCCAGGATCTTCGAAGGTGGCGAAGATCCCGTCGCCCGTGGTCCGCACGATCTCGCCGCCGTGGTCGGCAACCAGCGAGGCGAGCGCGTCGTTGTGCCACCGGACCAGATGCCCCCAGGCCTCGTCCCCGATGACCTCTGCCAGGTTCGTGGACTCGACGATGTCGGTGAACATGAACACCCGCTCCATCCGCGGTCCCGCGGACGGCTTGGTGTCCCCGGCGGCTCTCGCCGCGCGGCGGACGTCGATCTCCGCCCCGAGTCGCTCGAACGTCGAGCGGGCCGAGCGGAACTCGAGGACCGCTTGCGGCTCGTTCCCCTGAGCCCTGAACGCGGCGCCGAGCCCCATCCGAGACTGGGCGCATTCGTAGGGAGCACCCACCTCGGTCCACAGGCGCATCGCCTCCTGGAGTCGCCGTCCGGCCTCCACAGCCTCACCTTCCGCGAGGAGCAGCGACCCCATCGCGGCGGCCGCGCTGGCCCTGAGTGCCTTGGTGCCGAACGTGGCGGCGATCAGGTCGAGGTCCCGGGCGGCCGCGCGAGCGTCCCCCAGGTCGCCTGCGGCGACGGCGACCCGGACCTGTGCCGCCAACAGGGGCGCACGCCGGAGGTCGGTGTTGGGAGGGGCCTCGAGCGAGGCGATCTCGGGCTGACGCTCCAGCGAGTCTCGGATCGACGCCGCGGCCGCCGAGATAGCTCCTCTCGTGAGCCGAAGGAGGGCCAGACCGGGATTCGGGTCCCACCCCTGCTCGTAGGCATCGAGGAAGGCCTCCTCGGCACCCGTCAGGTTCCCCATCCGCAAGCGGATCTGTCCGAGCTCCGCCGACGCCCAGCCCACATCGGTCCGTGAGTACCTCCGGAGCTCCTCCGACGCCTCTCGAGCCTCGACCTCGGCGTCCACCCAGTCCCCACGGAGCCGGAGGATCTCGGCCCGGTGGACGCGGCACAGGCCGTGGAAGCCGCCGGTCGCGTGCCGACGGCACCAGCGCTCCATGGCGGTGGTCCATTCCTCGGCTTTGTCGTACTCGGAGAGGCCCTGGAACGCGCAGACCGTGCTGCAGTACAGGAGTGCGGTGCTCACGGGGTCGAGTTCCCCGGACAGCGCGGCGACGGCCGTCTCGTCCAGGACTGCCAGTCCCTCCTGAAGGTGTCCCTGGAAGATGAGGATGCGGGCCTCGGCGTTGCGACCCAGGACCCGGGTCGCCGGAACGCCGAGCCTCGTCCCGATGTCGATGGCCCGGCGGGCGTGCTGCAGGGCTCCATCGAGGTCGCCAGCGAGGACGGACGTCCAGGCGAGGAGCACCGCGAGCTGACCATGGATCGAAGAGTCCGGATGGTCGACCAGCAGATCCTCGGCCCGCCGGATCCACCCTCGCGCGGGTGCCAGGAGACCCGTATACAGGAGCAGGGCGGCCACCTGCCCGGCCGCGCCGGCCCCACGTTCGTCCTCGCCAGCCCCCACAGCGGCCGCGTGAACGCGCTCCCAGGCGTCGATAGCGACCTCCGGATGGCCCGCCATGTACGCGGTGTCCCCGAGCGTCGGGAGCGCATCCCCATCGAGCCTGCTGCCCTCATCGGCTTCCGAGAGGAGCCGGTACGCCTTGTCCCAGGCCTTCCGATCGATCGCCTCGCGGGCCCGGTCGAGGACCGAGGTCGACTCCGTCATGGAGAAGAGTGTCTCCGACCCATGGAGACGTGTCGAGGGGGCTGGGTCTCAGATGGTTCGGGACTGTCGATAAGGTGGTGAGGTGGTCAGGCGTCCGAGCGACATCGTGGACCGATGCAGGGAAGGCGCCCGATGTTGGGGTTCGTGAAGGCTCTCGTGGATCGGCGACGGGCAAAGGCCGCGAGCCGGCGCAAAGCCTCTCTCCAGAAGGCCGCCCGGGAGATGCAACTCCGCGACACCGATGGAGGCAGCATCTGGAGGTCGGGGAAGGGCGGCGGACATCACGATCGGATGTAGGCACACCACCGGCCGCCGAACGCGCTCATCTCGATCAGGTGAGGGCGATGCATGATGGTACGAACCCCCGAGCAGATCTGGGAGCCGATCGCGAAGCAGCAACGCACGGGACGGGATGTGACGACGGGGACCGGCTTCGGGACCAACCCGGGGCTGCGGGTTTCGGGCAAGATCTTCGCGATGCTCGTCCGCGGTGAGCTCGTGGTGAAGCTTCCGACGGATCGCGTCGACGAGCTCGTCGAGGCGGGCGTGGCTCGTCGCTTCGACGCGGGGAAGGGGCGCCCGATGAAGGAGTGGGCGTCGGTCCCCGCGAACGCGTCACGCCGATGGAAGGGCCTGGTCGAGGAGGCCAAGGGGTTCGTCGGCGCGCGCTGACGGGGGGAAGACGCCTAGTCGCCCGAGAGGATCTGCTCGATCTCGTCGAGGTGTTCGAGCCGGTGATCGGCGCGGTCGGGGTTGACGAGCCACCCGAGCGACTCGTTCCGCTCGTAGATCTCGTCCGAAAGCCCGGCCACGGCCCTGTCGGCGGCCTCCGCGGCCTCGACGGTGACGCGCGCGGCCACCTGTGGTTCGAGCGCGGAGATGAGCGGCTTGACGGAGTCGTTGATCCAGTCGACGGCGTCGTCGTGATACGTGGGGACGGGTCCGGAACCGTCGGCTTTCCAGGCCTCGACGCAGGCGACGATCCTCAGGTCCCAGAACGCCACGTGAGCCAAGACCGTGGCGACCGTCCACCCGTCGTTCATCGGATGCTCGAGGTCCGCGTCGCTCGCCTTCTCGACGAACGCTTTCAGCCGGCCGAGCGACGCCCGGTTCGCGTCCACGTACGAACGATCCACGGCCACGCGGCCCTCCTCTCCGTCGGCGGTCCTGTACCCGCTGCGAGCCAACCCTAGTCGAACAGACCGGCGAGCCCCTGGCCGCCGTCGATCAGCCACTGGACGGGGGCATGCTCGACGACCTGGCGCAGCGCCAGCGCCACGAACCCGTTGAGCGACCCACGTTGCTCGGCGTCGTCGATCGACTCGAGGAGCCCGGCGCGGACGGCGCGCTCGATCGTCGCGTCGTCCCACGGGATCGGTTCGACGCCGGAGCCGGGCGCGAGCGAGAGCACGAGCTCCTCGCGCGTCGTGCCGAGCTCGCACGCTGCCCCGTCCAGGCCGTCGAACACGATGCGCTGCAACGTCGCATCGAGCCCCTCGCCGGGGAAGGCGGGCCGAGGCTCGCACGGATCGCGGACCGCGAGCGCACCGGCGTCCGCGGCGCCGTTCGCGAACTCGAGCGCGAGGAGCCCGGCCGCCCCGACGAACAGTGCGACCACCACGGCGAGCGCGATCCTGGGGTTCACGCGACCCACCGTTTCCGGAAGACCACGATCGGCACGAGCGCGAGCGCAGCCAACGATGCGCAGAACAGGAACGACGGGCGGAAGCTCCGGGTGACGGCGCGCTCGATCGTCTCGACCAGATCCTCGTGAACCTGCTGCACGGCCTCGTCGGTCCCGGCCTTCGCGAACGAGGCCGCGAAGTCGGGGATGTCGCCCTTCGGCGCGCGGTCGAGCTCGTCGCGGATGTCCAGCGCGAGCGGGATCTTCGTCGTCGCCGGGATCGCGCCGTCGATGATGACCGCGGTCGCGTTCAGCTTCGCGACATCGGCCCCGGCGAGGAGGTCCCCGGCCAGCAGCGGCGCCCCGATCGCGAGCGCGAGCACCAGGCCGAGGTGCCGGACGCCGACGGTGAGCGTCGCCTTCGGCTCGATCGGGCCCTCGCCGCCCAGCACCGAGTGCGTGAGCCCGGGAACCGAGAGCCCGAGCCCGAACCCACACAACGCGAACGACGCGAGCGTGTACCCGACGTCGCTCGAGGGCAGGAACGCGAGCCCGACCAACCCCGCAGCCAGCAGCAGCGCGCCCGAGGCGATCGCGAGCGCCGCCGGGAGCTGCGCCGCGAGCGGCCGCGCGAGCAGCGTCGCGGCTGGGATCGCGCTCACGATCGCCGCGCCCTGGATCGGCGTGAAGCCGAACACGTCGATCACGAGCAGCACGCCGAGGAACAGCGCTCCGACGAGCGCCCCCGAGAGCATCGCCAGGGCGACGTTCCCCGGGACGGTGCGCCACAGCTTCGGGCGCCAGCCCTCGCGCAGGATCGCGGCGACGTGCGAGCCGAACGTCGCGACCAGCGCGGCGCCCGCGACCGGGGCCTGGAAGACGAAGATCGCGCGCCAGTCGAAGAGCTGGGTGAGCACGCCACCGAGCGCCGGCCCCACCGCCGCACCGAGCGTCCCGGCGAGCGTCCAGATCGCGACGCCGCGTGCGGTCGAGCCTGTCAGGGCTCCGAGCACCGGCAGGGAGCCCGCCAGCAGCAGCGCGCCGCCGAGACCCTGGATCGAGCGCGCGGCGATGAGGAACCCGATCGAGTCCGCGAGCGCGCACGCGATCGACGCCGCGAGGAAGACGATCGTGCCGGCCGCGAGGAGTAGGTTCGCTCGCGCGTGGTGGACGACGAAGACGAGCAGGAGCGCCGAGATCGCCAGCACCAGGTTGTAGGACGTGATCACCCATGCCACGCCTTCGATCGTGGTGTCGAACCCTGCGTAGAGCTCCGGGAGCGCGAGCACCACGATCGACGAGTCGGCGAACGCGACCGCGACGGCCACCGCGACGGCCCCGACGAGCAGGGTCCGCCGTGTCACGGCCGCGTGGTCACGTAGAGCTGGTCGCCGCCGGCGATCGTCACGCGACCCGCGTCGACCGGCTCGCCGTCCAGGGTCGCGCCGGATGCCGACGGCTTGACGCTGATCGCGGTGAGGCCGCTCGCGACCTGCACGTGGATAAGACCGGGTTCGGGCGAGGGCTGCGGCCGGAGCCCGCCGTAGTAGTACGCGAGGATGTCCGAGGCCGAGAGTCCACGGCGCGCCTTGCCGTAGGCGCCCCACTGCACCATCCCGACGCCGTGCCCCCAGCCGCGTCCGACCGCGACCGCGCCGCCGCCGCCCGACGAGAGGGTCATCCACCTGGACGGGAGCGTCACCGGGAGCGGTGAGGGCGGGTACCGGCCGGGCTTGAGGCACGGACCCCAGACGTTGACGGCATCCCGGAACGTCGTCAGGTCCATCGAGCGCGCCGCGCCGCCGCCGCTCACCGTGACGGTCGAGCCCTCCAGCCCGGCGCTCGAGATCGAGCGATGCGCCGGCCACTCGCCTGCCTCGTGCAGGAACGTCGCCAGGTCGTCGAACGGAACCCGTACGCGCCAATGCGACAGCGCGGAGGCGCCGTCGTCGCGTTCGACCACCGGACGCAGGTAAGGCAGCGGCGCGCTGCCGAACACCTCGTCGTTCCCGTACGTGTGGCCGTTCGAGGTCGAGAAGTACACCGTGTCGGCGGGACGGTCCTGGTACAGGAGCACCTCGCCCGACGTTCGCCGGACCGCCGTGAACCACCTCCGGATGCTCGGGTCGAACGGGACCGGGATCCCCCCGTAGACCTGGCACGAGGTCGTCGCGCAGATCGGCGTCTTCAGGGTCTCGCCTTCCGCGCCGTCCCACCCGGTCGTCGCGAGCGCGTAGCTGCGGGCCGCGATCGCCTGCGCCTCGAGCGCGGCCCGCGGCCAAGACGGCGGGACCTCGGCGATGCCCTTCAGGTAGTCCTCGAACGACAGTGTGACCGTGAGCGCGAGGGTGCCGTCGTCCGACCGCTTGACCGAGAGAGTCCCCGGGTATCGCGCCGCGAGCCGAGACCGGTGGTAGCGAACGCACCGAGACTCCACGCGCGGATAGGTGCCACGCACCAGGAGCGACCCACCGTTCGTCGATCGGATGACGGCGGAGGTGGGCGCCTCGGGGGCCACGGAGATCGTCGCGGTGCCGGTGGACGAGGTTCGGGTCGGCCCGGATGCGGTGGGTTCGGCCCGTGGTGGGGGGGTGGAGGTGCAGGCGGCGCCCACGAGGAGGAACGCCAACACGACCATGCCGAACCGCGGGCGCGCGAGTGCGGGCATCGACACCGGGGCACGCTAACAGGTCGCTCGGAGTTGCCGATCGGGGCATCTAGGGGTGAGGATCGGGGCATGCGGGAGCCCGCCCCAACGAGCGTCAGGCCATGAGCGTCACGGAGATCCCCGAGCTCAGGATCGAGCTCGCGCCGGCCGCCGAGGCGGTCGAACGGGCCGGCCGGAAGCTGGCCGACCTGTTGTCGGCGGCGGAGGAGCCCGAACGCGACGTCCACGGTCTCGAGTGGACCCTGCACGAGCTCGTGGCCCATCTCGCGGGTCGGTCGGGGCGGTTCGCCGCGTACCTGTCGGGGACGGCGGTGCCCGAGGGCGAGATCGCGGGCATCGCCGAGGAGAACCGGCGCGACGTCCTCGAGCGCAGCGGACGCCCGGTCGCCGACCTGGTCGAAGAGTTGCGATCCAACGTCTCGAGCTTCGTGGCCACGACCCACGGCAAGCTCGGCGCCGACCCGTTCCCCTGGAACTCGGGAGTCACGCTGGACGTCTCGACCGCCTCCGGGCTGCTGCTGGCCGAGCTGCTGGTCCATGGCTTCGATGCTGCCCGGACCCTCGACCGCCCCTGGCCGATCTCGAGCGCGGACGCCCGAACGATCATCCGCGCGTCGGCGATGCTCGCGCCCTGGTACGTCGACCCCCATGCCACCCGCGGCGACAAGACCACGTACCGGATCGCCGTGCGCGGGGGCCCGGCGTTCCGCGTTCGGATCGACGACGGCACGGCCTCGATCGAACCGGCCGAGGGCGACGCGGATTGCACGATCCGAGCGGACGCCGCCACGCTCGTCCTGCTGTCGTTCCGCCGGATCGACCGGTGGCGAGCAGCGGCCAAGGGCCGGCTCGTGACGACCGGACGCCGCCCCTGGCGCGCGCTGCGGTTCGACCGCGCCTTCCTCCCTCCCTGACCCCACTCGCGTTGGCGCCCCTGAGCGCTCACCCACGAGCGGTTTAGACTCCACGGATGGATGAGCCCAGGATCGTCGTGACCAAGGACGGCCCGTACCGGGTCGAGGGCGGGGTGCCGTTGCTGCGCACGGCGATCGTGGAGACCGAGCGTGGCGAGCCGGTGGCATGGGACGAGGGTCCCGCGTTCGAGACCCCCGACGATGTCTACGAGCTCTGCCGCTGCGGGAAGTCATCGACCAAGCCCTTCTGCGACTCGACGCACGAACGGATCCCGTTCGACGGCACTGAGACTGCGGACCGCGGCCCGGTCGCCCTGCGCCGGGAGGCTTGGGAGGGCGAGGCGGGCCACGTCCTGTACGACGACCTGTCGCTGTGCACCCACGCGGGGTTCTGCCGCAACGTCCGGACGGGCGTGTGGGAGATGGTCGAGGAGGCGGACGATCCGGAGGTGCGGAGCGAGTTCAAGGCGATGGTGCAACGCTGCCCGTCGGGGAGGCTCGCATTCGCGATCCTGCCCGACCCCGAGCCGGTGGAACCCACGTTCGAGCCGTCGATCGGCGTCGAGCCCGACGGGAACTATTGGATCCGCGGCGGGATCCCGGTCGTGTCCGAGGACGGGACGCCTTACGAGGTGCGCAACCGCCAGACCGTGTGCCGGTGCGGGCAGTCGCGCAACAAGCCGTTCTGCGACGGCTCGCACAAGGAGTACGGGTTCGAGGACCCCGCGATGCCCGAGTGAACGAGGCTCGCGCGCCCCGCGCTCGCTTGCCCTAACCGACCAGTGGCTCCCAACGCCGCCCGGTGTCGTCCAGGACGATCCTCCCGAACGGTTCCGCGAAGTGCGCCGGGGCGACCACCGGACCCTCGCGCTCGATCCGCTCGAGCCACGAGGTGCGAGTCGCGTTCGCGCGCTCCGGGTCCATGTCGCTCGTGCCTGCCAGTCCCGGTTGGTGCAGCTGGACCGGGTGGTTCACGAGGTCGGCCGAGAGCAGCGCGCGCTCGCCGCCCGAGTCGATCGCGAGCACCTGATGGCCGGGCGTGTGCCCCGGAGCGTGCTCGAGCCGCAGCTCGGAAGTGATCTCGAGCGCGCTGCCGGAGAGCTCGATGACGCCCGCGCGTTGGAGCGGTTCGAGGGCGGCCTCGAAGATCTCCCGGTCCTCCTCGTCGGTCGCGTCGGCCATCAGCTCCCAGTCGGCTCGGTTGATGACGTAGCGAGCGTTCGGGAAGGTGGGCGTCCCGGCTTGGGTGACGTTCCACCCGAGGTGGTCGTCGTGGACATGACTGATCAGCACGAGCTCGATCGCGAGCGGATCGACGCCCGCGTCCGCGAGCTCGGTAGGGAGGCTGCCCTCGATCCCGGTCCAGGCGTGCGCCGGCGCCGAGGCCGGGCCGATCCCGGTGTCGAGGAGGAAGGTCCGCCCTTCCGAGCGGACGACGTAGACGTGGATGTGGAACCGCCACCCTCCATCGTCGGAGAAGAGCTCGGGATGCAGAACCCGCGCCTCACGCCAGCGGTGTTCGTCGACGTCGGGGAAGGAGCCGGATCCACGCCGGCTCGAAGAGACGACGGCATCGCACAGCGCGACGACCTCCACCCGTCCGACCTGGATCGAGCCGTGGGGCACTACGGGGTGGGTTCCTCGACTGCCTCGATAGCCTCGGGTTCGGTCACGGGTTCGACGTCCGGGTCCAGTCCCGCCGACCGCCGCGCCCGCCGGGCCCGGAGCAGGTCGTAGGAGGTCTCGAGCTCACCCTCGATCTCCTTGAGGCGGGCGCGCTCCTTCGTGGAGGCCTCGCCGCGGGATTCCCGGTCGAACAGCTCGTGCTCCTCGTGGGCGAGCCGCTCGATGCGTTCCATGAGCTCCTTGTCGTCCTCCATGGACGGGAAGCCTATGCCAGTTCGAGGGGGGCGGATTCACTCACCCGGGCGGCCGCTGTGACCTCGCGCGCGTGCGCCCGGCCCGGGATGAACCGGTTCGCGACCACGGCAGCGACCAGCAGCACCACGCCCGCCACCAGGAGCGAGATGCGGAAGCCGCTCATCCAGGAGTCTCGGAAGGCCGCCACCACCGCGCCTTGCTGTTCGGGCGAGAGCCCGGCGAGCTGCGCGGGGTCCAGCGTGCCGTGTCCGGCCGTGGACTCGATCGCCGTCTGGGCGCTCGGCGGGAGCCCGAGGCCACTGATCGCCGGGCCGAACACCGCGTTCAGCTTCGTCGTCAGGATCGTGCCGAGCAGTGCGATCCCGAACACGCCGCCCACCTCGCGGGCCGTGTTCGTCGTGGCGGAGCCCAGACCCGCACGCTCGGGGCCGACCGCGTTCATGACCGCGGCCGTCATCGGAGCCATCGTGGCCCCGATCCCGATCCCCATCATCACGAAGACGGGCGCCATCAGCAGGTAGGGGGTGTCGATAGAGATGCGGGACAGCAGCAACAGGCCGACCCCCGCGAGGATCAGGCCGAACGTCATCGGGACCCGAGAGCCGTGTTTGGAGGCGTACTTCCCCGCGTTGGGTGCGACGATGATGATCATGACGGTCATCGGCAGGAACCGGACCCCGGCCTCGAACGCGCTGTACCCGCGGATCAGCTGCATGTACAACGACATGAAGAAGAACGTGGCGAACATGCCGAACGAGACGCTGAACGCCACCGTCGCGCCCGCGGAGAACGCGGGGATCCGGAAGAACCGCAGCGGGAGCATCGCCTTCGGGCTGTGCCGCTCGTACAGGAGGAACGACACCGTCAGGACCGCCGATGCCACCAGCATGCTCACGATCAGGGGGTCGCTCCAGCCCTTCTCGTTGGCCTCGATCAGTGCGTAGGTCGCGCAGAACAGCGCGCCCGAACCCAGGAGCAGCCCGGGGATGTCCAGCTCGCGAGTGACCTCCGAGACGGATTCGCGGACCGTGCGCGAGGCCGTGAACAGGGCGATGATGCCGATCGGCACGTTCAGGAAGAACACGGACTCCCAGCCGAGGTGCTCGACCATCAGGCCGCCGACGGTGGGACCGAGCGCCAGAGCGAGACCCGACATGCCCGCCCACAGTCCGATCGCCTTGGCGCGCTCGTGCGGCGGGAACGTGACCGTGATGATCGAAAGGGTGCCCGGCATCAGCAGCGCCGCGCCGACGCCCTGGAACGCGCGCGCCGCGATCAGCTGGTTGGTGCTCTGTGACAGGCCGCAGAGCGCGGAGGCGAGCGTGAAGATCGCGAGGCCCGCCATGAAGATCTTCTTGCGCCCGTAGCGGTCGCCGGCGATGCCGCCCGTCAGCAGCAGGGAGGCGAAGACCAGGACGTACCCGTCGACGATCCACTGGAGCTCGCTGACGCCGGCGTCCAGCTCGCGGCTGATCGTCGGGAGCGCCACGTTGACGACCGTGTTGTCGAGCATCGCCATCGCGAGCGCGAAACACATCGTGAACAGGACGATGACCTTCTCGCGTGCGTTCTCGCCCTCGAAACCGAACATGCCTCGGACCTCCAGGTATCGGCGGCGCTCCGGTCACTGTACCGGCCTTCGGGGACAACCTACGGGTGTGGGCGGATTGTTCCCGATGCCTTGGCGCGGTCGGACCCCGGCCGGTCTAGGTGCGGCGGTACACGCGGACGCCCAGGAAGGAGAAGAAGACGAGGAACCCGGCGAACCACAACGTGGACAGCCAGAGCAGGGTGCCGAGCGACTGGACGTGCGCGAAGAGATCACTCGTCTGCGGCGAGTACAGCTCGCCGAGCGTCAGCACGCGGACCGTGTCAACCCAGATCGTCACCGGGTTGTGCTCCACGAAGGGTTGCAACCAGCTCGGGAACGTCGCGAGCGGCACGAACGCCGTACTCACGAACACGAACGGGAACACGATCGTGAACAGGGCCGCCTGGACCGCCTCGACCGTCTTCAGCGACAGGCCGGCGAACGCGGAGACCCAGGTGAACGCATATCCAACCGAGACGATGCCAACGAACGCGAGGAGCGCCTCGAGCCCGCCCTCGTGGAGGCGGTAGCCGACCAGGTAGGCAACGATCAACATCAGCACCGTTTGGACGGTGACGGAGACCGCGTCGGCCGCTGTGCGCCCCGCCAGCACGGCCGAGCGCGCCATCGGGAGCGAGCGGAACCGATCGATGAGCCCCTTCTGCAGGTCATCGGCCAGACCGACGCCGGTCTGCGTCGACGCGAAGATCGCCGTCTGCACGAAGATGCCCGGCATCAGGAAATCGACGTAGGGGACGCTTGGCGGAAGGATCATCGAGAACGTACCGCCGAACACGTAGACGAACAGCAGCACGAACATCACCGGCTGGATCGTCGAGAAGACCAGCAGGTCCGGCTTGCGCAGGTACGTGATGATGTTCCGCTTGGTGATCACCCACCAGTCCGAGACCGTGGCGGCCAGGCGGCCCGGCGTGCGGAACGTCTCGGCGACGGCGCTCATACCTTCTCCTTCTTGCGATCGCGCCGGCGCGAGCGTTGGCCGTCCTCGGTCGGCTGTTCCCCATCGACCTCCTCGGCGGCATGGCCGGTCAGGGCCAGGAACACGTCGTCGAGCGTTGGGCGGCGCAGGCTCACGTCGGCGAGCTGGATCCCCTGGTCGTCCAGTCGCCGGACCGCCTCCGTGAGGATCGCCGTCCCCTCCGTCCCCACCGGCACGTTGATCTCGCCGGTGTTGTTGTCCACATTGCCGCCGCCAGGTCCCAGTCCCAGCACCGCGCCGGCCGCGTCCGGCGCGCGGCCGCGATCAGCTACGCGCAGGGCCAACACCTCGCCGCCGACCCGGGTCTTCAGCTGATCCGACGTGCCCTCGGCGATCACCCGGCCGCCGTCGATCACGGCGATGTTGTTAGCCAGCCGATCCGCCTCGTCCAGGTACTGCGTGGTCAGCAGCAGGGTGACCCCTTCGGTTACGAGGTCGCGGATGACGTCCCACATCTCCAACCGGCCGCGAGGGTCTAGGCCCGTCGTTGGCTCGTCCAGGAACAGGACCTGGGGGTGCCCGACGAGGCTGGCGCCCAGGTCCAGTCGCCGCCGCATGCCGCCGGAGTACGTCTTGGCTACGCGGTTGGCGGCGTCAGACAGCTCGAACCGCTCGAGGATCTCCCCGCCGCGGCGCCTGGCCTCGGCCGCAGGCACGTGGTACAGCCGGCCGACCATCTCGAGGTTCTCCAGGCCGGTCAGATTCTCGTCCACCGCAGCGTTCTGCCCGGCGAGGCCGATCACGTGCCGGAGTTCCTCCGCCTGCTTGACCACGTCGTAGCCGGCCACGGTGGCGTGTCCTTCGTCGGGACTCAGGAGCGTTGTGAGGATCCGAACGGTAGTGGTCTTGCCGGCGCCGTTGGGGCCGAGCATGCCTAGGACCGTGCCGGGCGGGACCTGCAGGTCCACGCCCCGCAGCGCCTCCACCTTCCCGAACCGCTTGGCGAGGCTCTCGACGACGATCGCCGCATCGGTCATAGAGCGCGCCATCCTACCCACGACGTCAACCCCGCCACCCTCACACCCCTCGCCATCGTGCGGATCCGAACCCGTGCGTCACGCCATCCTCCGTTTGCGCAGGTCGTAGAACCTCCTGCATCACATGGAGACCGCGCTCGGGCCCCGAACTCATCGAAACGCCGAAACCTTTCCTGGGTCGGAGCCGGGAGACCGGATCGACATCCGCACGAGGACGAGGCTCAGCCGCGCCCGATCGCCGACATGATCCGCTGCTGGCCTGCTTCGAGGCGCCCGATCGCGGTCGGGTCGATCCGTAGGCTGCCGTACCTGACGTCCTCGTAGGCGTGCGTCAGCCGCTCGAACTCGTTCGCGCAGGCCGGCACGGCCTCGGCCACGACCGGCGCGAACTCGGTCGGCGTCTGCCACGGCTCGCGAACGATGTCGAGCCGGCGGAGCGCGAGGAGCGTCTCGGCGTACCAGCGGCGGACGGCGTCGGCCGGCAGCTCGCGACGGAGCCGCGGCCGGGACGGCGCGACCGCCGCGGTCTCGAGCGCTCCCTCGGTCTGTGTCCCAGCCACGCGCGGCTCCGGCTCGGCGCCGGCGGGAGGCCGGAAGTGCCGGATCGCCCGGAACACTCCGTACCCGATCGCCGCGAACACCAGGAACCCCAGCATCCGCTGCCAGATCTCGGGCGGACCTGCGTGGCGCTGGTCCGCGGCTCGACCCGCCGCGCTGTCCCGAAGACTGTCGAGCAATTCGCGCACGCGATCGGGGTCGATACCGAGCAGGTCGACCAGGAAGAAGACCGGCCGCGCGGCCTGTGAGAGCAGCCATGCGAGGAACGTCGCGACGGCGTTGGCCGCGGGAGTGAGCCACACGCCGATCCGGTCGAACACGCCGCCCTCGACGCTCAGCACCACCGCGGCGGCCATCGCACCGACGAGCGCCCCCGTGGCGATGATCGCCCGGCGGATCCACGCGGCCCGGACGCGTTCGTCGAGCTCGCCGGCGCCGCCCGAGGTCCACACGGTGCTCGCGCGGCTCGCGAGGGCCGCCACGAAGAACAGGGGCACGAACAGCAGCAACGGGCCGCGCCATTCGTCGGTGGCGCCCGCGGCGACCATGACCTCGAACCCGAGCGCGAGCGCGAACCAGCCGACCTCCGCGTGGATCGGCAGCCGCCAGTCCCGCAACGCCAGCGTGACGAGCCGGAGCGACACCAGCAGGCAGATGAGGACCGCGAACACGGTCCGGTTGAGGTCGCCGTGCCCGAGCCAGATCCCGGCCAGCGTGGCGAGCATCGCCGCCCCGAACGCGACGTTGCGCGAGGCCCGGAAGCGGCACGCGAGGATCGCGCCGCCGACGTAGACCGCGACGAACGGCACCGCTAGTGCCATCACGCCGATCTTCAGCCCGCGCGCCTCGGTGAGGACGAGCCACACCGGCAAGACCAGGACGCCGGACTCGGCGAGCGCGGCCAGCCCACAGGCGCGCAGCTCGCGCCCCTCGGGACGGGTGGTCCCGACCCAGGAGGACGCCATCATGCGGCGGCTCCCGAACGTCTCACGACGCCGCCTTCCGGTACGCCTCGAGCGGCGAGAGGTGGAGCACGTCGCACCCGCGCCGCCGAAGCACCTCCATCTCGTGGGACAACGCCGGCCCGGGACGCGGCGAGATCACGATCACGGTAGTGCGCCGGACGAGTCGCCGGCCTACCTCGCGGAGCACGGCCCCCAGTTCACTCGTGGGTTGGTTCGGCATCCGAGCCAGGGCGGCGAACAGGACGGACTCGTTGCCCGCCGACTCCGAGGTCCGCACACGCAGCGGCCCGCGGCCGCGCCGCAGGTGTGTATTCGCGACCAGGCCGGTGCGCCAGCCCGCGTGGATCGCCTGTCGCGCGAGGTACGAGGTCCAGCCGATCGACTCCTCCGCGGTGTCGGGGTCGACGGCATGCCAGAACGGTTCGCCGTTCGAGACGTCGAGCGCGAACAAGACCTCGGCCGAACGCGTCGGCTCGTACCGCTTCGTCTGGAGCTTGCCCGCGTGCGCCGACAGCCGCCAGTGCACGTGGTGCATCGGGTCGCCCGGCTCGTAGTCCCGAACGCCGGCGAAATGCTCGCGGTCCTCGAACAGTTGCGCGGACGGTGCCGGCGAGCCGAACGGCAGCCGCCGCGCGATCCTGAGTGGGACCCCGACGCGGGGCTCGGGCATCACGAGCAGGGGGCGATCGGTCGTCGCCTCATGTTTGACCGGGGCGAGGTCGAACGGGTCCGAGACCACCACGTCGACGCCTTCGAGCCAGTACTCGCCGCGGGTCGTGACGACCACCGGCAGGCGGAGCTCGACCTCGCTGCGCCCGGCGATCGAGAGCCGGCGCCGGTGTCCCCTCAGCGCGGTGGGATCGGCGTCCACCCCGGGCAACAGGGCGAACGGGAACCGCACGAGCAGCCGGACGATCGGGAGCGGCATGCGCTTCTCGTTCACGATCCGCACCCGCAGCGTGACGTCCTCGCCCACGAACGCCCTCGGCGGCTCGAACGCGACCTCTACGCTCACGCCGCGGAGCGCGGACCGGGCCCACAGCGTCGACGCGATCGAGATCGCCGCGATCGCCGACGCCCACAGCAGCACGACCATCTCGCCCCACGCCACCGCGAACAGCCCGACGATCCCCGCGACGTAGAGAGCGATCTGGCGTCGTTCCGCCGTGTCCGTGAGGAAGCTCCTAGGTGTCGAGCTCGGTCGGTACGGGGACCGAGCGGAGGATCTCGCGCAGGATCTCGTCGGCGTCGCGGTCGCGGATCCTGGCGTCGGTGGTCGGGACGAGCCGGTGGCCGAAGACGGGTTCGGCCAGGTGCTTCACGTCGTCGGGCAGGACGTAGTCGCGGCCGTCGAGCATCGCGAACGCGCGAGCAGCGTCACCCATCTGCTCGACCGCGCGGGGGCTGGCGCCCACCGCGAGCTCGGGGTGGTCGCGCGTCGCCCTCGCGAGCGCCACCACGTAGGCGCGCACAGGCAGCTCGAGACCGATCGAGGCGATCGCGTCGCGGAGCTCGGGCAGCGGCGGCCGATCGGCCAGCGGCTCCTGCGGCAGGGTGCGTTCGGACGGCTGGGTCTGCAGGATCCTGAGCTCCTCGCGTTCGTCTGGGTAGCCGAGCTTGACGCGGAGCAGGAAGCGGTCGAGCTGTGCCTCGGGCAACGGGAACGTGCCCTCGAGCTCGATCGGGTTCTGCGTCGCGAGGACGAAGAACGGGTCGGGGAGCGGATGGGTCTGGCCGTCGACGGTCACCTGGCGCTCCTGCATCGCCTCGAGCAGCGCCGCCTGCGTCTTGGGGGTCGCGCGGTTGATCTCGTCGGCCAGGAGCACCTGGGTGAACAGCGGGCCCGGGCGGAACTCGAAGTCGTTGGTCTTCAGGTTCAGGACCGAGGTGCCGGTGATGTCGCTGGGCATCAGGTCGGGGGTGAACTGCACTCGCTGGAACCGCAGCCCGAGCAGCGTCGAGAGGATCCGGACGAGCGTCGTCTTGCCGACCCCCGGGACGTCGTCGATCAGGACGTGGTTGCCCGTGAGGATGCCGACCATCACCAGCCCGAGCGGCTCACGTACGCCGAACAGCCGCTCGTCGACCCGGTCGGCCACCTGCTTGAAGAGAGCCCGCGCCCCCTCGGCCTCGGTCATCAGGCCAAGGATAGGCGCCGGTGAGGCGTCCGGGGTTGCGGTTTCCTGCCCAGGAGGAACCAGCCCCGTCCGGGCGAGCGTCGCAGCACGTATCGCATGACGATGGAGAGAGGGGCTCCACGCCTGACCACGCTCGCGCTCGCGGGCGTACTCGTGCTGTTCGCCGGGTGTTCGAACGACGGTGGCGGCGATGGATCGAGCGGAGCAAGCGCCTCCGCGGGCTCGACCGCTTCGACGGGTCCCACCGGCCCGCAACCCGCGGAGATCGAAGCCACGGTCGAGGTCGGCGCCGATCCCATCGGCATCGCCTCGGGTGAGGGATCGGCGTGGGTCGTCAACGCGGAGATCAACGCGAAGCGAGGATCCGTCTCGAGGATCGATCCCGCGACCAACGAGGTCCTCGCGACGATCGACGTCGGTTCGGTCCCGCTCGAGGTCGCGATCGGAGAGGGGAGCGTCTGGGTCTCGGATTCCGGCGACGACACCCTCTCCCGCATCAACCCCTCGTCGAACGAAACCGTCGCCGGCATCGACGTCTGTGCGGCACCGGAAGGGGTCGCCGTGGCCGACGGCTCGGTGTGGGTCGTGTGCGAGGACGACGGCGTCGTCGCCCAGATCGACCCTCAGACCGACGAGATGGTCGATCAGATCGACGTCGGGCTCCAGCCGAGGTTCGTGACGTCCGCGTTCGACGACATCTGGGTCTCGAGCTACTTCGACGGAACGATCACGCGGATCGACCCCTCCAACGGCAAGGTCCTCGCCGAGATCACGACCGAGCAGGGACCCCAGATCATGGCAGAGGCCGGGGGCCTTCTCTGGGTTTCGTGCACGGATACCGACACCGTCAACGCGATCGACCCGGCGACCGACGAGGTTGTCGCCACGGTCGACACAGCCGTGACGCCGGACGGCCTCGCGTTCGACGGCACGACCCTCTGGGTCGCGACCGAGATCGGCCCAGAGCTCACCGGCATCGACCCCTCGACGCGGGAGGTCGTGGCCACGGCGACGGTCGCGGACCACGGGCTGATCAACGCGAACCAGGTGATGGTGTTCGAGGACGGGTCGCTGTGGCTGCCGACCCTCGACGACGGCGCGGTCCTTCGGGTCGCGCCGCCGGCTACGTGACCGCGCCGAGCGCGACCCCGCACCGAGTGCAGTAGGCGATCTTCACGGAGAAGGGTTCGTCGTCGGCAGTCGTCTCCAAGATCTTGACCGCGAGCGTCTCGTCCAGCGAGGCGAAGCAGTTCGGGCAGGTGGGCGCATCGTCGCCGAGTCCTTCCTCCACCACGAACGCCCTCGGAACCGCTGCGACTTCGGTGGTGACGCCGATCTCCTCGCCACCGCTCGACTCCGCCACCTCCGTCCACCCCGACATCAACTCGAGCACGGTTTGACGAACGCGGCTCAGGTCGCATCCGAGCTTGTGAAGGACCTGCGTCGCGACGCCCTCGCCCTCGCGGATCAGGCCGAGCAGGATGTGCTCGGTCCCGATGTAGTTGTGGCCGAGCTGCAGCGCCTCGCGGAGCGAAAGCTCGAGGACCTTCTTGGAGCGCGGCGTGAACGGGATGTGTCCCGTGGGTGCCGCCCGGCCCTGGCCGACGATCTCGTCGACCTGCCGGCGGATGGCCTCGATGGAGATGTCGAGGCTCGCGAGCGCCTTCCCGGCTACGCCGTCGCGCTCGCTCGCCAGGCCGAGCAGCAGGTGCTCGGTCCCGATGTAGTTGTGGTTCAGCATCCTCGCCTCTTCTTGGGCGAGGACGACCGCGCGGCGGGCTCGATCCGTGAAGCGCTCGAACACCAGGACTGCAGGATAGGCCCTCCCACGAGACCGGCCGTCAGAGGCATGTAATCCTGCTTACACTCGGGGAATACCGTGCCTGGGCTGGGCGTTGAGGCCCACACAACGTCTCTTTGGAGGAGAACCGAGATGGCACAGCTCGATACGCAGATCCTCCCGCTCCTGCCCCTGACCTCGGGTGTGGTGCTCCCGGGCATGGTCGTGACGCTCACGATCGAGTCCGAGGAGGCCCAACGGGCCATCGCGGCCTCCGAGTCCTCCGACGGGGAGCTCTTGCTCGTGCCTCGGGTCGGCTCGAGCTACGCGAAGATCGGCACCGTCGCCAAGGTCGAGGACGTGGGGCGGCTCCGCAGCGGGCTCGAGGCCCTCGTGATCCGCGGCATGGTCCGCGCGGTGGTCGGCACCGGCGTCGCCGGGACGGGCCAGACCACGTGGGTGCAGTTCGAGCCACGTCCCGACCCCGAGATCTCGTCCGAACGCGCCCGCGGGCTCTCGCGCGAGTACAAGGCGGTGCTCGAGAACATCGTCGAGGCGCGCGGCGTCCCCGAGGTCGCCGACTTCCTCCGCGGCCTGTCCGACCCCGGTCAGGTCGCCGACACGGCCGGCTACTCGCCGGACCTGTCGATCGAGCAGAAGGTCGAGGTCCTCGAGACCCTCGACGTCGAACAGCGGCTCGAGAAGGTCCTCGGCTGGGCCAAGGAGGTCCTCGCCGAGCTCGAGCTGAAGGACAAGATCCGCACAGACGTTCGCGACGGCATGGAGAAGAACCAGCGCGAGTACATCCTGCGCCAGCAGATGGACGCGATCCGCAAGGAGCTCGGTGACGAGTCGGGCGAGGGGATCGTGGAGGAGTACCGCAAGAAGATCGCCGACGCGAACATGCCAGAGGGCGCCCGCAAGGAGGCCGAGCGCGAGCTCGGTCGCCTCGAGGCGATGTCGGAGCAGTCGCCCGAGTACGGCTGGATCCGCACGTACCTCGACTGGATGACCGAGATCCCGTGGGACGTCCGCACCGAGGACAACCTCGAGATCGACGCGGCTCGCGCGATCCTGGACGAGGACCACACCGGCCTGTCCGACGTGAAGGACCGGATCGTCGAGTACCTCGCGGTCCGCAAGCTGCGTCAGGAGCGCGGGCTCGGACCCTCGTCCGGCCGCGGCTCGGGGGCGATCCTCACGCTGGTCGGGCCCCCGGGCGTCGGCAAGACGTCGCTCGGCGAGTCCGTGGCGCGCGCGCTCGGTCGCAAGTTCGTCCGGATCTCGCTCGGCGGGATCCACGACGAGGCCGAGATCCGCGGGCACCGGCGCACCTACGTCGGCGCGCTGCCGGGCCGCATCGTGCGTGCCCTCAAGGAGGCCGGCACGAAGAACCCGGTGATGATGCTCGACGAGGTCGACAAGGTCGGCGCCGACTGGCGCGGCGACCCCTCGAGCGCGCTGCTCGAGGTGCTCGACCCGGCCCAGAACCACACGTTCCGCGACCACTACCTCGAGGTCGACCTCGACCTGTCCGAGGTGCTGTTCATCTCGACCGCCAACGTGTCCGAGACGATCCCGGGCCCGCTGCTGGACCGGATGGAGGTCATCCGGCTCGACGGCTACACCGAGGACGAGAAGGTCGTGATCGCGCGCGACCACCTGCTCGCACGGCAGGAGGAGCGCAACGGCCTGCGTTCGGACGAGGTGGAGATGACCGACGACGCGGTCCGTCAGATCGTCAGCGACTACACCCGGGAGGCCGGCGTGCGGAACCTCGAGCGCGAGCTCGGCAAGGTGCTGCGCAAGGTGGCCACTCGGCTTGCGAGCGATCAGGCGCAGCCCCCCGTTCGGGTCGACGTCGACGACGTCCGCGAGTACCTCGGGCGACCGAGGTTCTTCTTCGAGGCCGCCGAGCGCACCAGCGTCCCCGGCGTCGCGACCGGGCTCGCGGTCACCGGCACCGGCGGCGACGTCCTGTTCATCGAGGCCACGCGACTGGACGGCGACGGGAAGGACCCGCTGATGCTCACCGGCCAGCTCGGCGACGTGATGAAGGAGTCGGGCCAGATCGCGCTCAGCTACGTGCGGTCACACGCGCGCGAGCTCGGGATCGACCCGTCGAACCTCGGCGGTCGGTTCCACGTGCACGTGCCCGCGGGTGCGGTCCCCAAGGACGGCCCGAGCGCCGGCGTCACGATGGTGACGGCGATCGCGTCGCTGCTCGCGGGCACCCCGGTGAAGAGCACGGTCGGGATGACCGGCGAGGTGACGCTCCAGGGCCGGGTGCTCCCGATCGGCGGCGTGAAGCAGAAGGTCCTCGCCGCGCACCGCGCGGGGCTCAAGGAGGTCATCCTGCCCAAGCGGAACGAGGGCGACCTGGACGACGTCCCCGAGCAGGTGCGCGAGGAGATCGCGTTCCACCCCGTCGAGACGGTCGACGAGGTGCTCGCGATCGCGCTCGAGCGCGAGGACGCCGGGACCGAAACGGCTGCCTAGAAGAGCAGCCTTCCGGTCGCGTTCGGCGTCCAGCGCGCTGGGCCGCCCGGGCTACTATCGCCCGATGGCCGTAGCCGGACGAACGATGCGGTTCGCGGAGGGGAGCCCGTTCCCGCCGATCGCCGAGTACGCGTTCCTGTCGGATCGGCAGGTGCAGGCGCTCGTCGCGCCGAGCGGGAACGTGGAGTGGCTCTGCCTGCCGCGGCCGGACAGCCCCTCGGTGTTCGGGGCGATGCTCGATCGCGGGGCGGGCCACTTCCGGCTCGGCCCGGCCGAGGCCACCGTCCCCGCGGGCCGGCGCTACGTCCCCGGCACGCTCGTGCTGGAGACGACGTGGCAGACCCGGACCGGATGGATCGTGATCCGCGACGCGCTCCTCGTCGGTCCCTGGTACGACGACACGCAGCGGGCGGTCGAGTACGAACGGCCGCCCGGCGACCACGAGGCCGAACACGTCCTGCTCCGAACCGTCCGATGCGTGAACGGTCACGTCGAGCTCCTGATGGACTGCGACCCCTCGCCCGATTACGCGCGGGCGGACGCGACCTGGGAGTACGAGACCGAGGGGTACAGCCACGCGCTCGCGCGGATCACGCCCGGCGACATGCCACTACGCCTGACGAGCGACCTTCGGATGGGGTTCGAGGGCAAGCGCGCGCACGCGAACACGACGATGCGCGAAGGAGACGAGCGGTTCGTCGCGCTGTCGTGGTCGGACCACGAGCCGCCGCAGTCCTATCAGGACGCCGCCGACCGGATGTGGCGGACGCAGGAGTACTGGCGCGAGTGGCTGAACCACGGTGAGTTCCCCGACCACCCCTGGCGGACCCAGCTGCAGCGAAGCGCGCTCACGCTCAAGGGCCTCACCTACGCCCCGACCGGGGCGCTGATGGCGGCGGCGACCACCTCGCTGCCCGAGACCCCCGGCGGCGAACGCAACTGGGACTACCGGTACTCGTGGATCCGCGACTCGACGTTCGCGCTGTGGGGCCTGTACACGCTCGGGTTCGACTCGGAGGCGGACGGGTTCTTCGAGTTCGTGGCCGATCGGTGCGGGGACGGGAGCGACCTCCAGGTGATGTACGGGCTCGGCGGCGAACGCGACCTGACCGAATCCACGCTGCCCCACCTCTCCGGCTACGAGGACGCCCAGCCCGTGCGGGTCGGCAACGGCGCGTACAACCAGGTGCAGCACGACGTGTGGGGGGTGCTCCTGGACTCGATCTACCTCCACGCGAAGTCCCGCGACCGCCTCCCCGAACGCGTGTGGCCGATCGTGGTCGCGCAGGTCGAGAAGGCGATCCAACACTGGAACGAGGCCGACCGGGGCATCTGGGAGGTCCGCGGCGAGCCGAAGCACTTCACCTCGTCGAAGCTGTTCTGCTGGGTCGCGCTGGACCGAGGGGCGCGCCTCGCCCACCGTCGCGGCGAGGAGGCGCTCGAGCAGAAGTGGCGCGCCGTCGCCGACGAGATCCACATGGACATCCTGGCCAACGGCCTCGACGAGCGCGGGGTCTTCACGCAGGCGTACGGGACGAACGCGCTCGACGCGTCGCTGCTGCTGCTGCCGCTCGTGCGGTTCCTCCCCAAGGACGACGAACGCGTCCGGGCGACCGTGCTCGCGATCGCCGACGAGCTGACGCTGGACGGCCTCGTGCTGCGCTACCGCGTCGAGGAGACCGACGACGGGCTGTCCGGCGAGGAGGGGACGTTCGCGATCTGCTCGTTCTGGCTGATCTCGGCGCTCGTCGAGATCGGCGAGCTCCGACGGGCCCGCGCGCTCTGCGAGAAGCTCCTGTCGTTCGCGAGCCCGCTCCAGCTCTACGCCGAGGAGATCGACGCGACCACGGGGCGCCATCTCGGGAACTTCCCGCAG
>Ga0207643_10000443_pt1 | contig 27022 bp, 22 predicted proteins | sample KBSMisM62_FD_184313 | JGI IMG/M metagenome (GOLD analysis project Ga0207643, IMG submission 184313) | Miscanthus rhizosphere microbial communities from Kellogg Biological Station, Michigan, USA - KBS Miscanthus M6-2 (SPAdes) (version 2) | ecosystem: Host-associated > Plants > Roots >... | reverse complement strand
CGCGGACCGCATGCTCACGGGTAGCAGTACGAGTCGGAGGAGGCGTCGCCGCCCTGCAGGCGGACCTGGTGCGGGCGCAATCCACGCCACGCCGACTCGCCGTGCGGGAAGAACCGCTCGTCGAACGCGAACGACCCGGGCGTCGAGTCGATCTTCGCCATCCACGCGCCGACGCCGCCGGTGTAGAACTGGTCGTCCCAGGCGCCGTACAGCGAGTTGGTGACGTAGACGCGCCGGCCGTCCCGGGACACCTCGACCATCTGCGGCCCGCCGAACAGCGGCGTGTCCGGGTCGGACGGGTGGGCGACCTTGCCGACGATCCCGCCGATCCGCACCGACCCGGCCTCCTTCGGGTGGAACGGGTCGGACACGTCATACCGCTTCAGCTCGCCGGTGCCCCAGCAGGAGACGTAGAGCCACTGGTCGTCGACGGACAGGTCGATGTCGGTGACCAGCGGCGGCACCGCGCCGAACGGCGCGATCACCGGCGGCAGCACCGACGCGTCCGCCGGCTCGGCCGGGATCGTGATCACCTTGGTGACCTCCCAACGGTCCCCGGACCGGTGCCAGAGCCACACCGACGCGGACAGGTCCTCGACCGAGACGACCACGCCGACGAACCCGTACGACTTGGTCGGGTCGTGCGCCGGGCGCAGCTCCAGCACCATCTGGTGCTGGTCGCCGAGGTCGACCTCCTGCACGTGCCTGCGCCGGCGCAGGTCCCAGAAGTGCAGCTTGTGGCCATACTTGCGGCCGAGGAGCAGCTGGTCGTTGACCCCGTCCTCGATCATCGACGGGGTGCCCCACTCGCTGGTCACCGCGACGTCCTGGGCGATGTGCCACCACAGGTCGTAGGCCAGGTACTGCGGGCCGCGGTCGACCTCCCACCGGCCGAGCACCTCGAACGACTGGTGGTCGAGCAGGGCCACGCCGCCGGGTCCCTCCGCGCCGTTCGCCCCGCCGAGGCAGGTCAGGTAGATCCCCTCCGGTCCACAGTGGAGGGTGTGAGGCCGGGAGTAGCCGGCCCGCTTGGCCAGCTCCTCGGCCTCCAGCACCTTGACCACCGGCGGCTGGCGCGGCTGGTCCTTGGTGTCCAGGACCATGATCCGGGACGAGCGCAGCCCGGGCACGACGAGATAGCGGCGCTCGGAGTGCGGGTGCGGCGCGTACGGGCACAGCGCCGACGAGCACATGTTCCAGCCGAAGTGGTGCAGCTCGTCGCCGGTGTACGGCATGGCGGTCCAGCCGACCACCTGCCCGTACGACGACGAGTCGGGGTCGACGTCGAGCACGGCGAGCGCGTCCGGCTGCTCGGCGGCCCGGTCGAAGGCGACCACGTAGGCCAGCGTCTCCTTCGGGCCGGCGGCCGCGTCGCGGGGCGACGGGTAGAACGTGGGGTCCGGTGTCCACAGCGTCATGAGGGCTCCTCGGGGTCGTCGGGTGGGGATCAGCTCCCCGGACAGGACGCGCTGGTGACCCGGAGCAGGTCGACGTGCCGGCGCGACGTGAGCACCAGCCTCCGCGACATGCCGGCCATCGTGACATCCCGCACGCCGGTTGGCGAGATCGCGTCCGGCAGAGAAGATCGACCCGTAGCGTCCGGGCAGGAGGCATTCATGGTCGAGCAGCGCACCGTGGTGATCGGTTCCGACAGCGGCTTGCACGCCCGCCCGGCGGCGCTGTTCGTCAAGGCCGCCGCGGCCGCTCCGGTCCCGGTGACGATCCGGGTCGGTGACGGCAAGCCGGTGCCGGCGCGCAGCATGCTGTCGGTGCTGTCGCTCGGCGCCCGCAAGGGCACCGAGGTGACGCTGGAGGCCGACGGCGAGGACGCTGCCCGCGCCGTCGACGAGCTGGCGGCGCTGCTCGCCCGGAACCTCGATGTCGAAGGCTGAGCCGCTGACCGGGCTCGGGGTGAGCCCGGGCATCGCGGTCGGCCCGGTGGCCCGGATGGCCGGCCGGCCCGAGCTGCCGGCGCCGGCGCCGGTGTCCGATGTGGACGGCGAGGTGGCCGCCGCGGCGGCGGCGCTGGACACGGTGGCCAAGGACCTCACCGGCCGGGCCGCCGGCGCGGCGGCGGACGCGGGCGCGATCCTCGAGGCGCAGTCGCTGATGGCCGCCGACCCCGCGCTGGCCGACTCGGTCGCGGAGCTGATCCGCGCCGGCAGCGACGCGGCGCACGCGCTGACCGAGGCGTTCGAGACGTACCGGGAGATGCTCGCGGGCGCCGGCGGCTACCTGGCCGAGCGGGTGGCCGACCTGGACGACGTGCGGGACCGGGCGGTGGCCGCGGTGCTCGGCCGGCCGATGCCCGGCGTGCCGCACCCCGGCTTCCCGTACGTGCTGGTCGCCGACGACCTCGCGCCGGCCGACACCGTCGGGCTCGACCCGGCGGCCGTGCTGGCGCTGGTGACCGAGCGGGGCAGCCCGACCAGTCACACCGCGATCCTGGCCCGCTCGCTCGGGCTGCCGGCCGTGGTCGGGCTGCCGGGTGCGGCCGGGCTGGCCGACGGGACCGTGGTGCGGGTCGACGGCGCGGCCGGGACGGTGGAGGTAGGCGTCGATCCGACCGCGGTCGGCGCTGCGGCGGGCGAGCTGCCGGACTACGCCGGCCCCGGGCGGACGGCGGACGGGCATGCGGTGCAGCTGCTGCTCAACATCGGCTCGGCCGCCGACCTGGCGACCGGGGGCGGCGGTCCGGCGGCGGCGCTGCGGGACGCCGGGATCGCGGCCGCGGAGGGCGTCGGGCTGTTCCGGACCGAGTTCCTGTTCCTCGACCGGCACGACATGCCGGCTCCGGACGAGCAGCAGGCCGCATACGAGGCCGCGTTCCGGGCGGCCGGCGGGCGGAAGGTCGTGCTGCGGACGCTGGACGCGGGCGCCGACAAGCCGCTGCCGTTCCTCGGGTTGCGGCCGGAGCCCAACCCGGCCCTGGGCGTACGGGGGCTGCGGGTGGCGCGGGTGCGGCCGGAGGTGCTGACCGCGCAGCTCCGCGCGGTGGCGGCAGCCGCGCGGGCGGCCGGGGCCGAGGTGTGGGTGATGGCGCCGATGGTGTCCACCGCGGCCGAGGCGGCGTCGTTCGCGGGGGCCGTCCGGCAGGCCGGGTTGCCGATCCCGGGGGTGATGATCGAGGTTCCGGCGGCGGCGCTGCACGCCGACCGGCTGCTGGCGGAGGTGGACTTCCTCAGCATCGGCACCAACGACCTGGGGCAGTACACGATGGCGGCCGATCGGCAGTCCGGGGACCTCGCCGAGCTGCTCGATCCGTGGCAGCCCGCGTTGCTGTCGCTGGTCGCGGCGTGCGGGGAAGCGGGGCGACGGGCTGGGAAGCCGGTCGGCGTGTGCGGGGAGGCGGCGGCCGATCCCCTGCTCGCGCCGGTGCTGGTCGGGCTCGGCATCACCAGCCTGTCGATGTCGGCCCGGGCGGTGCCGCAGGTCGGCGCGGCGCTGGCCCGGCTGACGCTGGCCGACTGCACGGAGCTGGCCGGACTCGCGGTGGCGGCCGACTCCGCCGCCTCGGCCCGGGCCGCCGTCCGCGACCGCGTGCCGCAGTGACCGCCTGACAGCCGGCGGCAACGCCGCACGCACGGAGGCCGGCCGGGAACGCCGCACCAGCGGGGCGACCGGCAACGCCGCACGCAGCGGGGCCCACCGGCAACGCCGCACGCAGCGGGCGGCCGGCTCGGCCCGTCAGCGGATCACGCGGACGCCGGCGAGCAGGCCGTCGATCGACGGCCAGAGGTCGGCGGCCGGCTCGGACCGTCAGCGGATCACGCGGACGCCGGCGAGCAGGCCGTCGATCGACGGCCAGAGGTCGCGGACCGTGTCCGGCAGTGAGGCGTACAGCGCCGCCGGCACGTCCAGCCCCGTGTCCACGACGAGCACGACCACCTGCTCGGACTTGGCCGAGTAGCCCTTGGCCGCGACCGGGTCGAAGACCGCCTTGTAGCGCACCAGTGCCGCCGGCGCCCCGTCCACCGTCAGCGTCCGGCGGACCAGCCCGGTCCGGGTGTGCTTGGGGTAGTACTCGTCGCCGAGCGTCGTGATCAGCCGGTCCGCCGTCTTGGCCAGGTCACCGGCGACCGCCGTCCCCGAGTCGACCGGCCCGGAGTTGACGTTCGCCCAGTAGGTCTGGTTGCCCGGCGCGTTCTCCTGGGTGACCCGGTAGTAGCCGAGGGTCGATCGCAGGCCCTGGAACGACTCCCGGTCCCACTCCCGCCACCTCCCCGGCAGCACGTCGTAGGACAGCTTCGCCACCCGGTCCTCGAACCGTCCGCTGACCGGCCGGGCCGCGGTCGGCGCCGGATCGGTCGGCATGATCGTCGCCGGGCCCGGTCCGGGCGTGCGCTCGGCCAGCCCGCCCTCGGTGCGCCGCCCCGGCAGCCCGGCCACCGCGATGATCAGCAGCACCGCCACGGCGGTCGCCGCGATCAGCCAGCCGCGCCCCGGCCGGCGCGGTGGTTCGGCGTCGAGCACGTCGACGGCCACCGGCTCCGGCGGCAGCTGCTCGAACACGGACCGCGACCGGGTCACCGGCGTCCAGCTGCGCCCGTCCCACCAGCGCAGCAGGGCACGGTCGCCCCCGGGCTCGTCGTACCAGCCGGGTGGGCGGACCTCGGTCACGAGCCCCAGGCTACGACCGGGGCGAGTGAGACCCGGGTGAAGCGAGCTCGGTCCACAGATACGCGGCGGCCTCCGCGCCGCGCTCCAGCATCGGCAGCACGACCCGCTCGTTCGGCGAGTGCACCGCGTCGTCCGGCAGCCCCACGCCGAGGAACACCACCGGCGCGCCGAGGATCTCGGCCAGGTCGGCCTCGGGTCCGCTGCCGCCCTCGCGGGCGAACCCGACCTGCCGGCCGAACGACTTCTCCATCGCCCTGACCAGGGCGGCGAGCGCGGGCGAGTCGAGCGGGGTGACCAGCGGCGCGACGCCGTCGCTCTCCCACCGCACGTTCGCGGTGATGCCGGGCGGGGTGTGCTCCTCGACGAACTTCAGCACCAGCGGCTTGAGGTCGGCCCCGCGCTGGTCCGGGACCAGCCGGAAGGTCACCTTCGCGTACGCGTCGCTGGGCACGATCGTCTTGTGGCCCGGCCCCGTGTAGCCGCCCCACATGCCGTTGACCTCGGCCGTCGGCCGGGCGCCGATCCGCTCCAGGGTGGTGAAGCCGGCCTCGCCGACCGCGGCCCGCGACCTCGCCGGGCCGGCCAGCCAGTCCTTCTCGTCGAACGGGAGCTCCGCGAACCGGGCCCGCTCCTCCTCGGTCAGCGGGACCACCGCGTCGTAGAACCCGGGGATGGCGACCCGGCCGTCCTCGTCGTGCAGCGCGGCCAGCAGCCCGGCCAGCGCGGTCAGCGGGTTGGCGACCGCGCCGCCGAACGAGCCGGAGTGCAGGTCGACGTCCGGGCCGTGGAAGTCGATCTGGCAGCCGGTCAGCCCGCGCATGCCGGTCGTCGTGGTCGGGAAGTCGCGGGCGAACACGCCGGTGTCGGTGACCACCGTGACGTCCGAGGCGACCCGGTCCCGCCGCTTGCGCAGCAGGTCGGCGAAGTGCGGCGAGCCGGACTCCTCCTCGCCCTCGATGAGGAAGCGCAGCGTGACCGCCGGGGTGTCGCGGCCGGTCGCGGCCAGGTGCGCGCGCAGGCCGAGCAGGTGGAACAGCAGCTGGCCCTTGTCGTCGGCGGCACCGCGGGCGTAGAGCTCCTCGCCACGGATGGTCGGCTCGAACGGCGGGGTGACCCACTTCTCCAGCGGGTCGACCGGCTGCACGTCGTGGTGCCCGTACACCAGCACGGTGGTGGCGTCGGGCTCGGCCGCCGGCCACTCCGCGAACACGGCCGGCGCGCCCGCGGTGTCCCAGATCTCGACGGTCGGGAAGCCGTCCCGGCGGAACGCCTCCGCCAGCCACTCGGCGCTGGCGCGGACGTCCGGCGTGTGCACGGGATCCGCGCTGATCGACGGGATCCGCAGCCACGCATCCAGATCGGCGTGCAGCGACGCCCGGTTGGCCTCAACGTACTCACGTTCGGCAGTCACGCCGGCAGCCTAGGTGTTCTGCCCATGGACGTTGGTGACGGGCGGCGACACGCCAGGATGATCTTGACGTAGGGGAGGACCTCCGGCATCGGTGTGGATCACCACATCTGCACCGACGAGCGGGAGGTCCTCGTGTCCCACCGTAATGCGCCGTTGTCGGAGACCGGTCGGCTGCGGCTGGCCCGGTGTGTCGTCGAGGACGGCTGGTCCTACGGAAAGTGAATCAGGTCCGCGTCGCCCGTCGGGTTCACCGACGCCGTCGGCCGGCTGCCGTCGGCCGCAGTGCACGCCATCGATGGACTTCCGCGGACCAGTCTCGCCCTCGGCCAGGCATCATCGGCTGAGGTCGCCTGGGTGGCCGGTGGACCGTAGGGTTCCGGGGTGCGGGTGGCCAGCTTCAACATCCTCAACGGCCGGTCGATGGCCGACGGCGAGGTCGACGTCGGCCGGCTCCGGGACGCGACGAAGCTGCTGGACGCCGACGTGCTCGGGCTGCAGGAGGTCGACCTCGACCAGCCCCGCTCGCACGGCCTCGACCTCACCGCCGAGGTGGCCGACGCGATGGGTGGCGAGGGCCGGTTCGCCGCCGCGATCATCGGCACGCCGGGCGAGAAGTGGCGCCCGGCCCGCGACAGCGACCCGGCAACCGGTCCCGCGTACGGGATCGGGCTGGTCAGCCGGCTGCCGGTGACCCGCTGGCTGGTCACCCGGCTGCCGTCGGCGCCGGTCCGCTCGCCGATCGTGATCCCGGGCCCGCAGCGCAAGGTGCTGTGGTTGCGGGACGAGCCGCGGGTGCTCATCGCCGCGGTGCTGGACACCCCGGCGGGACCGATGACCGTGGGCAACACTCACCTGTCGTTCGTGCCGGGCTGGAACGGCGCGCAACTGCGGCGCGCGGCCCGGGCCCTGCGCGGGCTGCCGGCGCCGCGGGTGCTGCTCGGCGATCTCAACCTGCCGGGGGCGCTCCCGCGCTGGCTGACCGGCTGGATCCCGCTGGCGCAGGCGCTGACGTTCCCCACCGAGGAGCCGCGGGTGCAGCTCGACCACGTGCTCGGGCACGGTCCCGCGCTGCCGCCGGTCGCGGCGGCCGGAGCCCGGGAAATGGCGCTGTCCGACCACCGCGCGCTGATCGTCGACCTGGGCGACGCGAGGAGCGACGGGATGACGGACCCGAGATGACGGAGCAGGTCAGGCTCGGCGAGCTGACGTTCGACGTGCGGGTCGGCGGGCCGATCGACGGGGCCGCGGTGGTGCTGTTGCACGGCTTCCCCGAGAACGCGTCGATGTGGTCCGGGGTCGAGCCCGCGCTGCACGCGGCCGGGCTGCGGACGATCGCGCCGGACCAGCGCGGCTACTCCCCCGGCGCGCGGCCGGCCGGCGTCGAGGCGTACTCGATGCACCGCGTGGTGGCCGATGCCCTCGGCCTGCTCGACGCGTACGGGCTGGCCCGGGCGCACGTGGTCGGTCACGACTGGGGTGCGGCGGTCGGCTGGAACCTCGCCGGCCGGCACCCGGACCGGGTCGCCACGCTGACCGCGATCAGCGTGCCGCACCCGGCCGCGCACGCCGGCGCGCTGCGGGACGACGAGGACCAGCAGCGGCGGTCGGGCTACATCGCGGTGTTCCGCCGGCCGGACGCCGAGGACCTGCTGCTGGCCGAGGACGCGCGCCGGCTGCGGGTGATGCTCGGGCCGGTGCCGGCCGACGACTTCGTCCGGCCGCTCACCGAGCCGGGGGCGCTGACCGGCCCGCTGAACTGGTACCGGGCGATGTCCCGGCGCGACCTGGACGGGCTCGGCCCGGTCACCGTGCCGACCACGTACGTCTGGGGCACCGAGGACCTCGCGGTCGGCCGCGCGGCGGCCGAGGACTGCGCCGCCCACGTCACCGCGGACTACCGGTTCGTCGAGCTGCCCGGGGTGAGCCACTGGGTCCCGGAGCAGGAGCCCGACACGGTCGCCCGGCTGGCGCTGGAGCGGATCAGACCGCGGCAGTAGGGATCGACGCGACGAGGGCGTGCAGGCCAGCCGCGTCGAGCAGGTCGACCGGCGCGACCGTGCGGTCCTGCCGTACGTAGTGGAAGGCGGCCCTGACCTGCTCGACCGGGGTGCCGGACAGCTCCGCCCAGGCCAGCCGGTAGGCGGCCAGTTGCACCGCGGCGGCCGTGCCGTCCCGCGGCGGGTCGCCGGTCTTCCAGTCCACCACCGTCCAGCCGCCGTCCGGGTCGGCGAAGACCGCGTCTATCCGGCCGCGCACGACCACCCCGCCGACCACGGTCTCGAACGCGACCTCGACCTCCTCCGGCGAGCGGTCGGCCCAGGCGCTGGCCAGGAACCGCTCCTGCAGCAGCGCCAGCTCGTCGTCCGGGGCGGCGTCCTCGTCGGCGGCGCCGGGCAGCTCGTCGAGGTCGAGCAGCCGCTCGCCGCCGTACCGCTCCTCCAGCCAGGCGTGGAACGCGGTGCCGCGGCGGGCCAGCGGCGCCGGCCGGGTCGGCACTGGACGGCGGACCCGGCGGGCCAGCGAGAGCGGGTCCCGGGCCAGCGTGACCAGGTCGGTCACCGCGAGGTGGCCGGGCAGCGGCACGTCGGCGCCGCCCGGCGCGGCGGCCGCGGCCCGCTCGGCCAGCAGGATCTCGGCCTCCCGCTGCCAGCCCAGGGCGAGCAGGTCCTCCTCGGCGAAGAGGGTGCCCTCGTCGGCGACCGGCTCGCCGGCGCCGCGGACCAGCGCGGCGCCCTGCTCGACCAGCGGCCGGCGGGCGCCGAGCGGATCGGCCGGCCACGGCACCGGCGCGGGCGGCGGCAGCGGGTTCGTCGCGCCGTCGGCCGGCGGGTCGGCCCACTGGTCGACCTGCACACCCCGGACGGCGGCCAGCTCGGTGAGGAACGTCGACGGGCCGCGCGGCCGGACCGCGGTGTCCCACCAGTAGCCGGAGGCGAGCAGTAGGTGCCGGGCCCGGGTCGCGGCCACGTACGCGAGCCGGCGCTCCTCGCGGACGGCACGCTCCTTGCACGCCTCCACGAAGTCCTTCCTCGCGTCGTCGAGGCCCTTCTGGTCCCGCGGCGTGATCACGTCGAACACGGGGAGGTCGGAGCCGTCGCCGCGCAACGGGTACGGCAGGGTCGGCGCGCTGCTCGCCCAGCCCGACCCGCGGGTGGACAGCAGGTCGGGGAACACGTCGACGGTCAGCCCCGGCACGGCGACGACGTCCCACTCCAGGCCCTTGGCCGCGTGCACGGTGAGCACCTGCACCCGGTCGGCGTCGACGTCGACGACGCCCGCCTCGAGGCCGCGCTCCGCGTCCTCGGCCGCGGCCAGGTAGGCCAGGAACGCGCCCAGCGTCGGCGCCTCGGCGTCGACCGAGAAGTCGGCCGCGACCTCGGCGAACCGGTCCAGGTGCGCCCGCCCGGCCGCGCGGTCCCGGTCCGGCGCCGCCGCCACCTCGATGTCCAGCAGCAGCGTCCGCTCGACGTCGGCGACCAGGTCGGGCAGCGGCTGGGCGGTGCGCTGCCGCAGTGCCGCCAGCTCGGCGGCGAGAGTGGACATCCGCCGGTAGCCGTCAGCCGAGTAGAGCTCCGGCGGGCCGAGGTCGTCGAGCGCCTCCACCAGGCTGGCGTCCGAGACCACGTCCCGGGTGCCGGCCGCGGCCTCCTCGCGCCGCGCGGCCAGCGACCGGGCCCGGCGGCCGAGCGCGGCGATGTCCCGGCCGCCGACCCGCCACCGGGCGCCGGTGAGCAGCCGGGCCAGCGCCGCGCCCGCGGTCGGGTCGCTGACCACCTGCAGCGTGCTGACCAGGTCCCGGATCTCCGGCGTGGCCAGCAGGCCGCCGAGCCCGACCAGCTCGACCGGCACCCCGCGGGCCCGCAGCGCGCCGGCGACCAGGTCGAACTGCGACCGGCGCCGGCAGAGCACCGCGACGCTGCGCCCGCCGGCCCGCAGCCGCCGGTCGGCCGCGTCCTCCCGCCACACCGCCGCGACCTGGTCGGCCAGCCAGTCGGCCTCGTCGGCGACGGTCTCCAGCAGGGCGGCCCGGACCACTCCCGGCCCGCCGCGCGGTCCGGGCGCCAGCGCCGGGACGTTCTCCCGGATCTCCGCCGACAGCGCGTTGGCGACGTCCAGGACCTGCTCGTCGTTGCGGAACGAGGTGGACAGCGGCAGCACCGGGGCCGGGTCGCCGGCCGCCGTGCGGAAGTGGGTGGCGAACCGGATCAGGTTGTTCGCGCTGGCACCGCGCCAGCCGTAGATGGCCTGGGCCGGGTCCCCGACCGCAGTCACCGGGTGGCCGCCCGCAGAAGCCCCGAACAGGCCGCGCAGCATGGTCAGCTGCGCGTGCCCGGTGTCCTGGTACTCGTCCAGCAGCACGGCCGCGTACCGGGCCCGCTCGGCCCGGCCGACCTCCGGGAACCGGTCGGCGACCCGGGCCGCGATCTCCATCTGGTCGCCGAAGTCGATCGCCCGCGCGTCCTGCTTGGCCCGCTGGTAGCGGTCGACCAGGGGGAGCAGCGCGACCCGGGCGGCGGCCCGCTCCAGCAGCCGGCGCACCTCCGCGTACGGCTCGCCGGCCACGCCGCGGCCGGAGGCGCTGCGCCGGGGCTTGGCCATCACCCTGGTGCGCAGCTCGTCGGTCCAGCGGCGCAGCTCGTCCGGCTCGACCAGGTGCTCGGCCAGCTCGCCGGCCAGGTCGAGCACCCAGTTGGTGACCGTGGACTCGGCGTTGTCCAGCTCCGGGACGTCCAGGTCGTACGTGCGGACCACCTTCTGCGCCAGCTGCCAGGTCATCGCCTCGGACAGCAGGCGGACGCTCGGCTCGACGCCGAGCCGGAGGGCGTGCTCGGCGACGAGCCGGCCGGCGTACGCGTGGTAGGTGGCGACGGTCGGTTCGCCGGCCAGCGCCGGGTCGCCGGCCGGACCGCCGGCGCCGAGGAACGCGCGCAGCTGGGCCAGGCGGACCCGGATCCGGGTGGCGAGCTCGCCGGCGGCCTTGGTGGTGAACGTCAGGCCGAGGACCTGGTCGGGGCGGACCAGCTCGTTGGCGACGAGCCAGAGCACCCGGGCCGACATCGTCTCGGTCTTGCCGGAGCCGGCGCCGGCGACGACGACCGCCGGACCCAGCGGAGCACCGATCACCGCCGCCTGTTCCGCCGTCGGCACCGGCAGCCGCAGCGCCACCGCCAGCTCCTGCGGCGACCACCGCGGGCCGGTCACCTCGCGACCCCGTTGCCGGCGGTTCCGGTCGGGCGCCGGCGGTCCGCGCGTCCCCCGCCACCGGGCCCGGCCGGGCGGACCGCGGCCGGCGTCCCGGTGGGAGAAGAGCTCATTCGGTGACCTGGCGGCCGGTGTCCACGGCGGGGCAGGAGGACCGGGTGGCGCAGATGCGGCAAGCCGGGCCCGGCAGCGCGCGGAAGGCCGCACCGCCCATCCCGGTCGCCGCGGCCCGCACCCGGTCCCTGGCCCAGTCCGGGTCGGCGTCCGCGTCCAGCGGCTGCTGCTCCTGGGTCCGCGCCCGCTCGGCGTTCGTGCCGAGGTTGACCAGGAGCCCGCCCCCGGGTGACGCGTCGCCGAACGCACCGGACGCGACCGCCAGCTGGTAGGCACCCAGCTGGGGGTGGCGGGCCAGCTCGCCCTCGGCCGGCTTGCTCCGCCCGGTCTTCAGGTCGACCACGACCAGCCGCCCGTCCGGGTCCCGCTCCAGCCGGTCGATCCGGCCGGCGAGCACGGCCGGGTGCCCGTCCGGAGACTCGGCCGGCACCTCGACCGAGAACTGCGCCTCGACGTCGACCAGCACGTACCGGGACCGGGACGAGCGCTCCCAGCGCAGGAACGTGCCGAGCATGTCCCGCGCCCTGGCCCGCTCCCGCCGGGTGGTCCAGGCACCGCCGAGGTCGAGCCGCTCCAGCGCCTCCTCCAGCCGCTCGCCGAGCGCCGCCGAGTCGGTGATCTCGTCGGTCACCGCCGCCGCGGCCACGTCGTGCAGCGCGGTCCCCACCGACTGCGCGGCCTGCTCGGAGCCGCGGGCGCCGACCGCCTCCAGCAGCCAGCGCAGCTCGCAGCCGATGAACCGGTCCAGCGCCGACGGGGAGACCCGCACCGGCTCGCCCGGGTCGGCCAGCGGCCGCGGGTCGGACAGCCCGGCAAGCCCCCACCACTCGTCCGGGTCGGCGCCGCGCACCCCGGCGGTGGCGAGCCGGGCGAGCTCGGTGGCCGCGGCCCGGCGCCGGGTGTCGACCTGCTTCGGGTCGCTGACCACCGCGCGCAGCTCGGCCACCAGCGCCGGCAGCGACAGCGCCCGCGGCACCGCGGTGACCGGTCGCGGCTCGCCGGGCGGCGGTGGGTCGAGCTCGTCCAAGAACCGGGACGGCTGGTCGTCCTCGCCGGCCACCCCGGAGACGATCAGCAGCCGCCGGGCCCTGGTCACCGCCACGTAGAACAGCCGGCGCTCCTCGTCCAGCAGCGGCGCCACCGGGGACAGCAGCTCGGGCTCGCGGCCGGCGGCGACGTCGACCAGGTCCTCGACGCCGAGCAGGGTGCCGCGCCGGCGCAGGTCCGGCCAGCTGCCCTCCTGCACGCCGGCCACCGCGACGACCGTCCACTCCAGACCCTTGGCCGCGTGCGCGGTGAGCAGCCGGACGGTGTCCCCGGTCGGCGCCTTCGGGGCCAGCGTGTCGCCCGGGATCTGCTGCGCGAGCAGGTGGTCGACCAGCACCGCGGGGCCGGCCCTCGGCAGCCGGTCGACGAAGTTCGCGGCCGCGTCGAACAGCGCGACCATCGCGTCGAGGTCGCGGTCGGCGGCGGCGCCGGCGGGGCCGCCGGCGTTGGACTGCCGCTGCCACTGCTCGCCCAGTCCGGACGCCTGCCACACCGCCCAGAGCACGTCCTCGGCGGTGCCGCCGGCCCGCGCGGTCGCCCGGGCGGTGGCCAGCAGCCAGCCGACCCGCCGGGCCGGCGCGCCGAGCCGCTCCCCGGCCGCGGCCCGCACCATCCGGTCGACCGCGGCGACCGCCGCCGCGACCCCGGGCTCCGGCCCGTCCCGCCCGGGGTCGGCGGCGGCGCGGGCGTCCTTGAGGAGGCCGACCAGCAGCCCGGCCGAACCGCCGGCCCCACCGGCGACCAGGTCGAGCCGGCGCAGCTCCTGCCGCAGGCGGCGCAGCGCGAGCGCGTCGGCCCCGCCGAGCGGCGAGGTCAGCAGCGTGATCGCGGCGTCCTCGTCGAGCGGGTCGGGGCCGGTCTCCGCCCGCACCCGGCCGTACTCGGACGGCGCGCGCAGCCCCCACAGCGCGCACTGCAGCAGCCGCAGGACCGGCGCGACCGCGGGCTGCGCGACCAGCGGCACCTCGTCGCCGGCCACGCTCGACGGCACGCCGGCCACGGCCAGCGCCCGGCGCAGCGCGGGCAGGTGCCGCTCGGTGGACCGCACGATCACCGCCATCTCCCGCCAGGGCACGGCGTCGAGCAGGTGCGCGGCCCGCAGCCGGTGGGCGACGTACGCGGCCTCCTCGCCGGCGGTGCGCAGCGTGTGCACCTCGACCCGGCCGGGCGGGGTGCCCCGGACCGGGCGCAGGTCGCGGTGCGCGGCCGGCCCGGGCAACCGGGCCGCGACCCGCCGGCTGTATTCGAGCAGCGTCGCGCCGGACCGCCGGGACGAGCCCAGCGCGACCACCGGCACCGGCCGCCCGGACGCCGGCGCGAACACGTCCGGGAACCGGCGGATCGCCTGCGGGTCGGAGCCGCGGAACGCGTAGATCGACTGGTCCGGGTCGCCGACCGCGACCAGCTCGTCGGCACCGGCCGCGAGCATCCGCAGCAGCTCCTCCTGGGCCGGGTCGACGTCCTGGTATTCGTCCACGAACACGTGCCGGCGCCGGGCCCGCTCCCGGGCCAGCAGCTGCGGGTCGGTGCTCAGCGCGTCCAGCGCGGCCCGGATCAGCTCGGCCGGGTCGTACGCCTCCGGCCCGTCTCCGGCCGACAGCGCGGTGACGTCCAGGTACTCGTCGAAGAAGTGGGCGGCGGCGACCCAGTCGTCCCGGCCGCGGTTTCGACCCCAGCCGGCCAGCCGGGACGGGCCGACCCCGCGCTCGACCGCGCGCAGCAGCAGGTCGCGCAGCTCCTGCGCGAAGCCGCGGGTGCGCAGCGCCGGCTGCAGCGCCTGCGGCCAGGCCCCGGTGCCGAGCTCGACCTCGCCGCCGAGCAGCTCCCGGACGACGAGGTCCTGCTCCGGACCGGACAGCAGCCGCGGCCCCCGCTCGCCGCGGGCGACGGCCTGCGTCCGGAGCAGGCCGAACGCGTACGAGTGGAAGGTGCGGGCCAGCGGCTCGCGGGTGGTGCGGGCGAGCCGGCCGGTGATCCGCTCCCGCAGCTCGGTCGCCGCCCGCCGGCTGAACGTCAGCAGCAGCAGCGACTCCGGGTCGACGCCGGCCGCGACCCGGGCCGCCGCGGCCTCGACCAGCGTGGTCGTCTTGCCGCTACCCGGCCCGGCGAGGACGAGCAGCGGCCCGCCCGGGTGGTCGACGACGGCCCGCTGCCCGGCCTCGAGCGCCGGCGGCGGCGCGCTCGCGGCGGCGGGCCGGACCAGCCGGTAACCCGCCGCCGCGCTCGACCCGCGCGCCTCCCCCGGTCCGGACACGCCGACGATGGAACCACGTGATCACGGACGGATCGTGGTCCCTCGCCGGTACGGTGCATGGTTCACCCTGGTGCGCGACCTCAGGCCGCCCTGCGGTCACCGACCGCGGGCGCGAGCTCACGGAACCCGACCCGCCAGCTCGGGTAGGCCGGGCTCCAGCCGAGCTCCCGCTTGGCCTTCGCGTTCGACATGCCGCGGGCCGAGGTCATCATCACCATGAACAGCCCGCCGATCAGCGGTCGGGCCACCCAGCCGGGCAGGTGCCGGGGCGGCGGCGCCCCGACCGCGGCGGCCAGCACCGGCAGCCACTCCCGCACCGGGGCGGGCTCGTCGTCGGCGACGTTGTAGACGCCCGGCGCCCCCCGCTCGACCGCCGCCACCGTGGCCGCGGCCGCGTCGTCGATGTGCAGGAACGACCACACTCCAGCGCCGTCGCCGACGATGGGGAACCGGCGCTTGCGGACCAGCTCGACGTGCGGGCCGCCGGGCGCGAGCGACGTGCCGGGCCCGTAGAAGCCGCCGTACCGCAGCGCGAGCCCCTCGCCGTACCCGGTCACCGCCTCCTCGAGGTGCCGGATCGCGGCCAGCCCCGGCGCCGCGGCCGGCACCGGGTCGGGGTCGAGCGGGTCCTCCTCGGTCTTGACCGGTCCGCCGGTCCGCGCGTAAGGCCAGCCGCCGAAGCTCTGCGCGACGACCCGGCGGACGCCGGCGGCCCGGGCAGCGTCGAGGAGGATGTCGGTGCCCTCGGTGCGAAGGCGGTTGGTCTCGACGAACGCCTTGGTGAACGCCCGCGGGCTGCCGGCCGCGGACAGTGCGGTGAGCTCGTGCACCAGCACGTCCGGGGCCGCCTTCTCGACCGCGGCGGTCACCGCGGCCCGGTCGAGCGGGTCCAGCACGGCGGGTTCTGCGCCGAGGAACCGCAGCCGGTCGGCCTTGCCGGCATGCCGGGTGGTGCCGACCACGGTGTGGCCGGCCGCGACCAGCTGCGGGACGAGGCGGGTGCCGATGGCGCCGGTGGCACCGGCGAGAAAGATCCGCATGACTTCTCCGTTTCGTCGGGTCTCGCCACAGAAGACGGAACGGCGGAAGCGGACGTGACAGGCCGGTGGTTGGATCGGGGTGATGGTCGACACATGGGCGCCGGAGAAGCTGCGCGGGTACGCGTTCACGATCGCGTACCGGATGCTGGGCAGCGTCGGTGAGGCCGAGGACATCGTGCAGGAGGCGATGATCAGGCTGCACGCGACCGACCCGGCCGAGGTCCGCTCCCCGACCGCGTACACGGCGACGGTGACCAGCCGGCTGGCGCTGGACGAGCTGCGCTCGGCCCGGGTGCGGCGGGAACGCTACGTCGGCACCTGGCTGCCGGAGCCGGTCCTCGGCGAGCCCGACCCGGCCGAGCGGGCCGAGCTGCGCGAGTCGCTGACCGCGGCGTTCCTGGTCGTGCTGGAGACGCTCGGGCCGGTCGAGCGGGCCGTGTTCGTGCTGCACGACCTGTTCGACCTGCCGTACTCGGAGGTCGCGACCGTCGTCGACCGGTCCGAGGCGACCTGCCGGCAGATCGCGGCCAGGGCCCGCCGGCACGTCGCCGAGCGCCGGCAGCGGTTCGACCCGCCCAGCGAGCGCCGGGACGAGCTGGTCCGCGGGTTCTTCGCCGCGCTCGACGCCGGCGACGTGGCCGGGCTGGAGAAGCTGCTGGCCGAGGACGTGGTGTTCGTCGGCGACGGCGGCGGCAAGGCACCGGCGGTCAAGCACCCGATCGACGGCACGCTGCGGGTGGCCCGGTTCCTGGCCGGGCTGGCCCGCCAGGGCGACCGGTTCGGCCTGCTGATCGAGCCGGTGACCGTCAACGGCAGCCCGGGCCTGCGGGTGCTCGACCCGGCCGGGCGGCTGGTCAACGTGCTCGCGATCGACTTCCGCGACGGCCGGGTGGCCGAGGTCCGCTCGATCGTCAACCCGGACAAGATGCGGCACCTCGGCCCGGTGGCGAACGCGGCCGAGCTGCTGGCCGGCGAGTCTCAGCCGGGCGGGAACGCCCGGTAGACCGCGGCCATGTCCTGCTCGCCGTGGCCGGCCGCGACCGCCCGGCCGTACGCGGCGACCAGCCCGGCGAGCACGTCGTCGGCGACCGAGACGGCGCGGGCGGCGGCCCGGATCAGCTCGACGTCCTTGAACGCGCCCGCCAGCGTGAACGACGGCGGGAACTCGCCCTTGGCGATCAGCTCCGCCTTCATGTGCAGGTAGGGCGTGTCCGAGGCGCCGCCGCGGGTCGCCTCCAGGAACAGCGCGGGGTCGAGCCCGAGACCCTCGGCGAGCGCGATCGACTGCCCGACCGCGGCGTTCATCGTGGCCACCCAGGCGTTGCAGGCCAGCTTGAGCGCGCTGGCCGCGCCGAGCCGCTCGCCCGCGTAGACCGAGCGGGCCGAGTAGCCGTCGATCGCGGGCTGGGCCGCCGCCACGTCGGCCGGCGCCCCGGACAGCAGCGCGACGAGCGTGCCCTGCTCGGCCGGCCCCTTGGTGCCCAGCACCGGCGCGTCGACCAGCCGCAGGTCCGGGCGGGCGGCCGCGACCTCGCGCATGCCGTCCGCGCCGATCGTGGACCCCTGCAGCCAGACCGCGTCCGGGGCGGCGCCGGCCGCCGATCCCAGCACGTCCAGCACGGCCGGGGTGTCCCAGAGCATGACCAGCACGACCTCGGCGCCCTCGACCGCGCCGGCCGGGGTGCCGGCGACGGTCGCGCCGTCGTCGGCCAGCGGCTGCGCCCTGGCCGCGGTGCGGTTCCAGACCCGGATGTCGTGACCGGCCCGCAGCAGCGAGCGGGTCATCCCGGCGCCCATGATCCCGGTGCCGAGCACGGCGACGTGCATACGACTCCCCTTACGGCTGGCGGCCGGTGAACGCGATCAGTCTGGTCTGCTCGTCGGCGTCGGCGGGCACCGGGACCGGCTGGTCGAACAGCCCGGTCGCGGCCAGGTCGGTGTCCGGCTCGATCGACGAGTAGACCGCCTCGACCAGGCCGGGGTCGAGCGACTCGTCCACCGAGATGCCCCTGGCCAGGTCCCAGCTGTGCACGACCAGATCGAAGATCATTTCCCGGGCGTACTCCTCGCCCGGACGGTCCGCGTACGACAGGTGCACGACCCGCCCCAGCGCGCCCGGCTCGGCGAGCGCGGCCGCGGCGGCGGACGACGCCGCGTCCCAGGCCGCCACCGGGTCGTCGCCGAGCACGTCGCCGGCGGCGAACCCGGCACCGAGGTCGGCCACCCGCTTGCCGGCCAGCAGCGGCGGCACCCACAGCTGCTCGGCCACCAGGTGGTTGACCAGGTTGCGGACCTCCCAGTCGGCGCACGGCGTCGGGCAGCCCCACTGGTCGGGGCGGACGGCGTGCACCCGCCGCCCGAACTCCGCCAGCGCCCGGCGGTGCAGGTCCAACACGTCCTCAGCCATCGTCCCTATCTCCCGTCCCATCGAGCCAGCCGCATGTCCACCTTGTCGCCGCGCATCGGAGTGCGGTCCCGGCGCAACCGCCGCAGCGCCTCCTCCGGAGCAGCCGGGTTGGGTCCGCCGGTGGACTGCACCACCCGGTGCCACGGCACCTCGTGACCGTGCCGGCTCATCACGGCGCCGACCGTACGGCCGGTGCCCGAACCCACGTACTCGGCCACGTCCCCGTACGACATGACCTTGCCGCGCGGGATCCGGTCGACCACCTCCAGCACGGCGACCGCGTACGGCGTCGGCCGCCCACCCTGGAGGGGGCGGGTGGCCAGCCCCGCCGACACGCTCGCCGCCTGGTTTCGCACGGCAGCCACCGTAGGCGTTCCCGGCACCGCCCGGCGCGAGGCCGCCCGCCCCGCTCCCGGCATGATCAGTAGGTCGGCAGCGAGGGGTCGACCTGGGTGGCCCAGGCCGTCACGCCGCCCTGCACGTGCACGGCGTCCCGGAAACCGGCCGCCTTGACCGCGGCCAGCGCCTCGGCCGACCGGACGCCGGTCTTGCAGTAGAGCACCAGCGGCTTGTCCTGCGGCAGCTCGGCCAGCGCCTCGCCGGACAGGATGCGGTCCTTCGGGATCAGCACGCCGCCCGGGATCTTCACGATCTCGTACTCGACCGGCTCCCGGACGTCGACCAGGTAGGGGTCCTTGCCCGCGTCCAGCATCTCCTTGAGGTCGGCCACGGTGATCGTCGAGCCGAACGCCGCCTGCTGGGCCTCGTCCGAGACGACCCCGCAGAACTCCTCGTAGTCGATGAGCTTGGTGATCGGCTCGGCCTTCGGGTCCTTGCGGATCTTGATCGTCCGGTAGGACATCTCGAGGGCGTCGTAGACCATCAGCCGGCCGAGCAGCGACTCGCCGATGCCGGTGATGAGCTTGATCGCCTCGGTGACCATGACCGACCCGATCGACGCGCACAGCACGCCGAGCACGCCGCCCTCGGCGCAGGAGGGCACCATCCCGGGCGGCGGCGGCACCGGGTAGAGGTCGCGGTAGTTGGGGCCGTGCTCGTCCCAGAAGACGCTGACCTGGCCTTCGAACCGGTAGATCGAGCCCCACACGTACGGCTTGCCGAGCAGCACGCAGGCGTCGTTGACCAGGTAGCGGGTGGCGAAGTTGTCCGTCCCGTCCAGGACCAGGTCGTACGGGCGGAAGATGTCCAGCGCGTTGTCGGAGTCGAGCCGCTCCTCGTGCAGGATCACGTTCACGTGCGGGTTGATCTCGACGATCGACTCCTTGGCCGACAGCGCCTTGGGCTTGCCGAGGTCGGACACGCCGTGGATCACCTGCCGCTGCAGGTTGGACTCGTCGACGACGTCGAAATCGATGATGCCGAGGGTGCCGACGCCGGCGGCGGCCAGGTAGAGCAGAGCGGGCGAGCCCAGCCCGCCGGCCCCGACGACCAGTACCTTCGCGTTCTTGAGCCGCTTCTGGCCCGGCACCCCGACGTCCGGGATGATCAGGTGGCGGCTGTAGCGGGCAATCTCCTCGACCGACAGCTCCTCGGCCGGCTCGACCAGGGGCGGCAGCGACACGGGTTTCTCCTTCGTCCTCGTCCCCGATGCCAACTCACTACGCAGCCGCCCTGTTCCCCCGGCCCCGCACGCGTCGAGCCCCGGTCACCGGGACCGACCCTGCGTCCTCGATCGACGGTCGAGGCCGGCGTCAGGGGAAGGGGTAGGGGTTGGGCTTGCAGCTGCCGACGCCGGGGGTGGTGACGCCGAGGGTCTGCTGCATCATCACCGGGGCCAGCGCGCCGTTGCGCGGGCACTGCAGGTGCGCGTGGCCGAGCGCGTGCCCGACCTCGTGGTTGATCACGTAGACCCGGTAGCGCGCCAGGTCGCCCTGGTAGGCGACCGCGCCGCGCACCCAGCGGGCGTCGTTGATCACCACCCTGGCCAGGTCACCGTTGTAGCAGGACGTTTCGTACGGCAGGTCGTAGCCGCACAGCTTCCGCACGGTCAGCGACGAGGTGAGGGTGACCCGGAAGTCCGGCACGCCGGTGTCGATCCGCTGGAACGAGGCCCGGCCGCCGCGCCCCCAGCTGTGCGGGTCGGACAGCGTCTTCTCCACCGCGGCGGCGAAGGCGGCACCGTCGTCGGTGACGCCGGCCTCCAGCTCGACCGTGAACCGGTGCAGCGGGCCGCTGCCGAAGACCTTCGACGTGCCCGGCACGACGTCGTAGCGCTCGCCGCCGCGCTGGGCGAACGGGCCGCCGGCCGGCAGCGCGGTCGGCGGCAGCGGCCGTGCCGTGCCGGAGCCGCCGTCGTCGACGTAGATCCCGGTCGGTGTCGGTTTCGCCGGGCTGGCGGGCGCGGGCGCGGCCGCCGTCGCCGCCGCGGTCGCGGAGGCCGCCGCCTGCGGGGCCGGGCCGCCCGCGCCGGTGCGGACCAGTGGCAGCCCGGTGGAACCGTTGGCCACGTCCATCCCGCACAGCACGGTGAGCGCGGTCAGCACCGGCAGCGCGTACGCCCGCCAGCCCCAGGTGCGCACGAACCGGCGCAGCGGCCCGGGCGCCGGCCGGTAGGACCGCCCGGCGAACGTCAGCGGCCGGCCGGCCGGCTCGCGCGGGTCGAGCCGCGCCCGCAGCGGGCCATCGGGCGTACGCAGCGTGACGATCCGGTACGGCGGCGCGAACCGGTCGGCCGGGTCGGTCCCGCGCGCGCCGCGGCGGCCGTGCCCGCCCCGCGCGCGACCCGCCTGCGGCCCCGGGCGGCCGCCGCGAGCAGCACTGCCTGTGCCTGCACCGGCACCGCGTGTCGCAGATCCCGGACGAGTCACGCCGGAGAGGATCGCACAGCGGGTGGCCCCGGGCCGCATTCATCGGCGCGTCGCCGGCGATCCGCCGACGGCGACACACCGTGACGGCCGGGGCGGGTCCCTGGGCTCGACGTCGATACCCGTGCCGCCGGCGAGTCCAGCGGCTAGCCGTGGTCCTCGATCAGCGCGAGGGTGGCGCGCGCCGTGGTCTCCGGGGCCTCCAGCTGCGCGACGTGCCCCACGTTCGGCAGCACGAGCAGCCGGGAGTCCGGCACCGACGCGGCGGTCCGGCCGGCCAGCTCGACCGGCACGAGCTGGTCCTCGCTGCCCCAGACGACCAGCGTCGGCGCCCGCACCAGGCCGGCCTGCTTCCACAGCGACCGCGGCCCGAGCACGAGGTAGGACCGGGCCAGCCCGCGCAGCGCCGCGGTGAACGCGTCGGTCGCCCAGGGCAGCTCGCGGCGCCGGGCGATCTCGGCGATCGCCTCGTCGACCCGGTTGCGGGGTACCGCAGCCGGGTCGGCGAAGCAGATCCGGATCAGCCCGGCGGCCCGCCGCTGCGGCGGCAGCGCGTCCAGCCGGCGCTGGGCGTACCGGCCGATACCGGGCAGCAGGAGGAGCGGCATGACGATGTCGGAGCCGCGCCGCGGCCGCAGCGACGGCATGGCCGGCGAGATCAGCGTCAGCGTGCGGACCAGGTCCGGGCGGGTGGCGGCGACCAGCAGCGCGGCGACCCCGCCCATCGAGTTGCCGACCAGGTGCACCGGCCCGGCAGCACGGTGCTCCAGGTACGCGACGACCGTGCGGGCCTGCGCGGCCAGCCCGTACCCGCCGTGCACCGGGGCCGGTCCGGACTCGCCGAAGCCGGGCAGGTCGAGCGCCTCGCCGTCGAGCCGGGTGGCCAGCAGCGCGGCGTAGTCGGTCCAGTTCGTCGACGCCCCACCGAGCCCGTGCACGTACAGGGCCGGCTCCCCGCCGCCGGGAGGCCCGGGCGTGCGCCGGACGAACAGGTCGAGCCCGCCGAGCCGGACCCGCTCCCCCGGCCAGGGCGGGATCGACGGGTCCACCGGCGGCAGCCCCGCGTCGGACAGCCTGGCGACCGGCACCAGCCGGGCCGGGCGAGGCGCGGTGGCGGTCACGGGGCTCCTCGGCGGGCTCACTTCCCCCGGCGGGGATCGGGTGGCGTGGCGGCGGCCGGGGTGTAGTCCGACCGTAGCTCGGCCAGCCCCTGCTCCCGGGTGACGTGGCCCTCGTAGCCCAGCTCCAGCCGGGCCCGCTCGTCCCGCAGCGTGCACTCCTCGCCGATGACGCGCACCGTGGCCAGGTCGACCGGCGGCCCGCCGGGCAGCCGCAGCGTCCGCCAGACCGCCCCGGTGCCGCCGGCTGCCGCCCGGGCCACGCGGCCGGAGACGCTGCCGGCGTCCGGCACGATGCCGCAGGTCGCCAGCAGGTCGGTGGCGAACACCCGGAACGGCACCGGCGCCCCGTCGGTGACGAAGTAGGCCTCGCCGCCGCGGCCGCGGTCGGCCGCCGCCAGCACTCCCTCGACCGCGTTGCGCACGTGCGTCGTGGAGGTCAGGTGGGCGCCGCCGTCGACCCAGCGCAGCCGGCCGGACCGGGCCGCGGCGGCCAGCCCGGGCAGCAGCCCGGTGTCCCCGCGTCCCCAGACCAGCCGCGGCCGCACCGCGACGGTGGTCAGCTCGGGCGTGCTCGCCGCCAGCACCAGCTGTTCGGCCTCGGCCTTGGTCGCCGCGTACGGCCCGACGTAGCGCTGCGGGTAGGGCGCCGACTCGTCCGCGGACACCAGCGGGCGGTCGCCGAGCACGACCTGCTCGGTGGAGATCAGCACCAGCCGGGGCACGCCGGCCGACCGGGCCGCCTGCAGGACCGTACGGCTGCCGTCCACGTTGACCCGGCGCAGCTCGTCGACCGCGGCCCAGCCGCCGCGCAGCCGGGCGGCGGCGTGCACGACCAGTTCGGCGCCGCGCATGCCGGCGGTCAGCGCATCGAGGTCGGTGACATCGCCACGGACGGGGACGGCACCGCGGGCGACGACGGTCGCGGCCGCGGCTTCGGACCGGGCCAGGGCGCGCACGTCCTCGCCGCGCTCGGAGAGCGCGTCCAGCAGTGCGCCGCCGAGGAAGCCGGAGCCGCCGGTGACGAAGACCGCGCGCATCTCACCTCCTCCCGCTCACGGCGCCGGTGCGGGTGGCCGGTCTCGCCGGGGCGGACAGTCGGTCCCGGATCGGGGTAATTCCGGAACCTGTCGATCCTCACCTTACGGCCGGGAGAAGCTTCTACAACGATTCCGTCTCCGGAACACTCCGACCGGCCGGAACGGTGCTCCGCCGTCCGCCGGAGCCGCTGCCGCAGCTGGGCTACTGCGCAGTAGCCCGCTACCGGCTGGAACCGGTCAGGGCTTCGGGAGCGCCGGCCGCCTGGTCGCCAGCAGCGGCTCGAACAGGTCGCCGTCGCCGATCCGGGCGAGCACGTCGGCCTGGGTGAACGACAGCGGGGCGCCGCCGGCCGCCTCGCCCACCTCGTCCCAGCTGACCGGCGTCGAGACGGTCGCGGTCGGCCGGGCCCGCAGCGAGTAGACGGTCACGGTGGTCTTCGCGGCGTTGTTCTGGCTCCAGTCGACCAGCACCTTGCCCGGCCGCAGCGACTTCGTCATCCGCGAGACCACCAGCCGCGGGTGCTCGCTCTCCAGCTTCTTGGCCAGCTCGTGCGCGTACGCGTTGACCGTGTCCGACGGGGTCTCCTCGATCGCCGCGTACACCTGCAGGCCCTTGCTGCCGCTGGTCTTCGCGACCGGGGTGAGCCCGACCGCCTCGAGCGCCTCCCGCAGCATCAGGGCGACCTGGCAGCACTCGCCGATCGCGGCCGGCGCACCGGGATCGAGGTCGAGCACCAGTTGGTCGGCACCGCGCACGCCGCCGCGGGGGCCGACCTTCCACTGCGGAGTGTGCAGCTCCAGCGCGGCCAGGTTCGCCAGCCAGACCAGGGTGGCCAGGTCCTCCACCACGATGTAGTCGATCTCGTCGCGGTTCTTCGTGCTGCCCGGAGCCGGCAGCCGCACGGTGCGGACCCAGTCCGGCGTGCCGCGCGGGGTGTTCTTCTCGAAGAAGAACGCGCCGTCGACGCCGTTCGGGTAGCGCTTGCGGGTCAGCGCCCTGGCCGCGAGGTGCGGCAGCAGCACCGGCGCCACGGTGGTGTAGTAGGTGATGACCTCGCCCTTGGTGAGCCCGACCTCCGGGTACAGCACCTTGTCCAAGTTGGACAGACGGAGGGTGCGGCCGTCGACGTCGACGGCGACGGTGTTACCGCTCACGGACGACCTCCTCCGGCCGCTTGTCGGAGCGGACGCCCTGGAAGCTGGCGAACCGCAGCCGACCGTCGACCGTCCACTCGGCGAACTCCACCTCGACCACCACCTCGGGGCGTACCCAGGTGATCGGCCGGCCCCGCACGTCCGGCGGCATCGCGACGAACGGCGACGAGGACAGCACGTACGGTCGCAGCCGCTTCTCCATGTTCCGCAGCGCCGCCGCGGAGAAGCCGGTGCCGACCTGACCGGCGTAGACCAGGTCGGACCCCTCGTACACGCCGAGCAGCAGCGAGCCGATCCCGCCGGACCGGCCGCCCTCGCCGTGCTCCCAGCCGCCGACGACGAACTCCTGCCGGTTCCACAGCCTGACCTTGATCCAGTCGTTGCTGCGGTGGCCGGGCCGGTAGACCGACGAGAGTCGCTTGGCCAGCACGCCCTCCAGCCCGTTCTCGGTGGCCGCCTGCGTGGTCGCCGGGCCGTCGTCGAACAGCGGGGAGACCGTCCAGTGCGGGCCGGCGACCTCGAGCCGCTCCAGCGTGGCCCGCCGTTCGGCGAACGTCCGGCCGGTCAGGTCCACCCCGTACAGCCGCAGCACGTCGAACGCCAGGTAGGTGACCGGAGCCTGGGCGGCGAGCCGGCGGGCCTCCACCGCCTTGCGCACGTGCATCCGGCTCTGCAGCGCGTTGAACGACGGCCGCCCGTCCACCAGGGACACGATCTCGCCGTCGAGCAGCACGTCGTCGGCGATCTCGGCCAGCCCGGCCAGCTCCGGGTAGGCGACCGTCACGTCGTTGCCGAGCCGGCTGGTCAGCGTGAGCCCGGACGTGCTCGAGTCGGCCAGGGTGCGCACGCCGTCCCACTTGAACTCGTACGCCCAGTCCGGCCCGGTGGGCAGGTCCCCGGCAGTGGCGAGCATCGGCTGCACGCGCCTCATCCTGCCCTTTCTCCGCGTGTTCCGGCGGGCGGCACTGGCACTGGCGCGCCGTAACCGGCAGGCTGATCGGTGTAGTGATGTCGACAAGGGGAGGCACGGCGTGCGCGCGATCTGGAAGGGCGCGGTCTCCTTCGGCCTCGTCAGCATCCCGGTCAAGCTCTACACCGCGACCGAGGAGAAGGACGTCTCGTTCCACCAGGTGCACCGGGAGGACGGCGGCCGGATCCGGTACAAGCGGGTGTGTCAGATCGACGGCGAGGAGGTGGCCTACGCGGACATCGCGAAGGGCTACGAGCTGCCGTCCGGGGAGACCGTGGTGCTCACCGACGAGGACTTCGCGGACCTGCCGCTGACCTCGTCCCGGGTGGTCGACGTGCTCTCGTTCGTGCCGCTGGAGCAGGTCGACCCGATCTACTTCGCGAAGAGCTACTACCTGGAGCCGGAGAAGAACGCGACCAAGCCGTACGTGCTGCTGCGCGACGCGCTGCAGCAGGCCGACTCGGTGGCGCTGGTCAAGGTCGCGATCCGGACCAGGGAGGCGCTGGCCACGCTCCGGGTGCGGGACGGCGTGCTGGTGCTGGAGACGATGGTCTGGCCGGACGAGGTGCGCACCCCCGACTTCGGCTTCCTGGACGAGGACGTGACGGTCCGCCCGCAGGAGCTGGCGATGGCCGAGTCGCTGATCGAGAGCATGACCGGCGACTTCGACCCCGACCTCTACCACGACGAATACCGGGAAGCGCTGGAGAAGGTCATCGAGGCCAAGATCGAGGGCCGCGAGGTGGTCGAGCAGCCGGTCCAGGAGGAGGACACCGGCTCGGTCGTCGACCTCATGGCGGCGCTGCGGGCCTCGGTCGCCGCGGCCAAGAAGGGCCGCGGCGAGGCCGACGACGAGGCGCCGGCCAAGAAGGCACCGGCCCGGAAGGCACCGGCGAAGAAGACCGCCGCCAAGGCGCCGGCCAAGAAGGCGGCCGCCAAGAAGACCCCGGCCAAGAAGGCGGCCGCGAAGAAGTCGGCGTAGCGGCCGACGGGCCGGGGCAGGATGCTCTCTGCCCTGTCCCCGACCCCTGTCCCTGTCCGGAACCACTGTCCCCGGACCCTGTCCGGACCCGGAGGAACCGATGAGTGAGATGCCGCCGGAGAGCCCGTCCGAGGACGTCGTCGAGCAGCGCACCGAGATCTACCCCGACCGTCCGAGCCGGACCGCGCTGCGCGACGGCCAGCCGTTCGAGGCCGACCCCGCCGACGCCGCCGACCAGGCGGACGAGCTGCCCCTCGACGAGGACGACTACCAGTAGCCCGGAGCCCACCGCCCCGGAACGGGCTGAGCCGTCCCGATCGTCGCCACGAGTAGTCTCCGGCTGACGGCAGGGAACGCGGGGACGCTCCGGGGGGCGGCGGCCACGCACACGCGTACGGACGGAGGCGAGCGTGGCGACTGCAGCCACCGGTCGCGCCGGTAACGGGAGTGCCCCCGACGAGCCGGGCGGCGACCCGGCCCAGACCGACGCGACGCTCACGCACAGCGACAACGCTGCGGCCAAGGCGTCCAACGGTGCCCCGGCCCGCGGCAGCCGGCTGCCCCGTTCCGCCCGCCGCAAGCAGCTGATGGCCGCGGCCCAGGAGGTCTTCGTCGCCAACGGCTACCACGCCGCCGCGATGGATGACATCGCCGACCGCGCCGGCGTCTCCAAGCCGGTGCTCTACCAGCACTTCCCCGGCAAGCTCGAGCTCTACCTGGCCCTGCTCGACGTGCACACCACCGAACTGGTCGGCGCGGTGCGCTCCGCGATGGCGGCGACCACCGACAACGCCCAGCGGGTGCACAACGCGGTCAGCGCATACTTCGACTTCGTCG
>Ga0207643_10000441_pt1 | contig 27157 bp, 20 predicted proteins | sample KBSMisM62_FD_184313 | JGI IMG/M metagenome (GOLD analysis project Ga0207643, IMG submission 184313) | Miscanthus rhizosphere microbial communities from Kellogg Biological Station, Michigan, USA - KBS Miscanthus M6-2 (SPAdes) (version 2) | ecosystem: Host-associated > Plants > Roots >... | reverse complement strand
CCACAGATCAGCGAGCCGACCTACCCGGTGCAGCTCTAGCCAAGCGCTGAGGCGATCTCCGCGGCCGCGTCGGATCCGTAGGCGTCGGACAGCCGCTTCACGGCGGCATCCTTGTCCCACGTCCACTCCTGCGGACCGGGCGCCTCCAGCACGAGCGTGGCGACCATCGACGCCAGTTGGGCCGAACGCTCGAGGCTCAATCCGGCGCTGCGGCCGGTGAGGAAGCCCGCCCGGAACGCGTCGCCGATGCCGGTGGGATCGTCCTTGTGGGTCTCGGGCACCACGTCGACGTGGACGAACGTGCCGTCGCGGCCGACGATGTCGACGCCCTTCTCCCCCAGCGTGGTGATCCGCATTTCGATCTGGCGCATCACCTCGGCCTCGGACCACCCGGACTTCTGCAATAGCAGGTCCCATTCGTAGTCGTTGGTGAACAGGTAAGTGGCACCGTCGATCAGCGCGCGGATCTGGTCCCCGGACAACCGTGCCAGTTGTTGGGACGGGTCGGCGGCGAAGGCCAGCCCCAGCTTGCGGCACTCCTCGGTGTGCAGGAACATCACCTCGGGGTCGTTGGCTCCAACGATCACCAGATCAGTTGTGCCTGTTCGTGATACGACGTCAGCGAGCTTGATGTCACTGGAAACGACGGGAGTTCATCTCATATTTGCAATAGAAGCTCTGCAGCTCCTGCACATCATCGCCCACAGAGAAGCCACTCACCTGCAGTACCTGGTCCTGATATTTGTTCTGCAATGCGGCAAATGCTTGCACTTCAGAACGGTAGTTGGCGCAACACCGCAATTACGCCAAGGACTCTTGCCTGGGCGTTCGGTCTCTAGGTAATTGGTGAGAGCGCTTGTTTTAGGCAGTGAATTAAAGTCGGCCGCGCCTATCCTCGTTGTGAATAGCAAGCCGCCAGTTCGATTAACCAAGCACTCACTCGCCGCGTCTACGGAACAAACGCCCCCGCTAACTGATTCCACAACGCGCTGTGGCCGACGACGATGAAAATGAATGACGCAACTACAACTGCGGAGTAGCCGATCGCATACCATCGACTTACCGCGCGTACCATTGCCCATTGGAGAACTAGAAACAAGGCACCCAGCACCAGCGCCGGACCGAGTACATACAAAGGCGGCATGATGGCAAAACGTGAGATGTAAGGGCAGCGGGCAAGGGAACCCGAGATAATCATTAATGATGCTAGGAGCATCATGGGACGGTGGATCTCAGCGCGGCGACGGTAAATGACAGCTATCGCCACCAGAGCGCCGAAGCCAAGCATCTCGCCGAGCATGGTCGCTAAGAAAAATCTCGCCCCGCCTAAGGGCTGGTAAACATCAGGATTGTGGTGGGTCGATAAGATGGCTGTGGCCGATCCGAGAATAACCATGACACCCGCGAGCGCAGCGCCGAACACACCGATGCGCATATGAAGTCGCCGGTTTCCGTTCAAAATGAAAATACTCTGAACGAGAAACAGGACGATCCAACTAAACATGGCAAGGCCATGTATAACGACCAGCGGAACAATCTGCCGGGTGATTTCTTCTCCTCCAAAACCCTTCCCTTGGGCAAGAAATAAACGAAATCCCGCCGTGGTCGCAATCAGCATCACGATTCCGGCAATCACATAGAAAAGGCGTTCGGACTGAACGGTTCGTACGACCGTGCTTTGAATCTGCGATTGAGTTGCTGTACCTGAGATTGTTTCTGACACGAAAGTTAGCCTCCTGCGATGCGCGTTGACTCTATCGTTCGCGGCAACCCCTTGAATCGCACGACTGCCACAACTCGGGCACGCTACTCGTGAACGGATATTCAGTAGGGACCGGAGATAGATTCTTGCTGCGAAGGCTATACCCGCCGCTGGCCGAGAAGCTTGAACTGAACTGGAGTTGCTGTCAACAGGAAGGTCGGTTTTTGGCAGAGATAGAAATTCTTTGCTGCGCGACTTGATGAAGATGCCCGCTGGAGTGAAACGCAACTTGCCGATTTCAACTCATCGAAGCCAACGCCCTTACCGCCACCGCCAAACGCAGCAACGTGCATAGGAGTGCAAGGCGAATCGCAATGCGAGGCTCGTCAAAGATGAAGAAGGCTGTTTTCCTCGTACTCCCGCTCGTACTCGCACGCTTTGGATGCGAGCTCTATGAAGAGCTTATTGTTCTTTGCGAGATCCTCTTTTGTCGGCGGGACCTCCGCCGATTCTTGACCGAACGTTCGCGTCACAGCAATAACAAACATCAGGAGTGCGCCAAGCAGGAATGCCGGCCTTGATTTCAAATTTTTCATTTCCAGTCCTCCCCCAGCCCGAATTACCGGCGTTACTTGCGCAACCTTGTCTTGTTTATCAACATCAAGGAGTTGACCAGGAGTACCGGTATGCCTCAGGTAACGATCCATAGCGGAATCACAACCAGAGAGGGCCACGAAGAAAAACTCACAGAATATTTATGTGATTGGCCTGGTTGTCCCAATATTGCCACGCAAGTGGTCGGGTGTGTGAAAGAGCTGGGCGTGGTCTCCGCATTCTGCAAAGAGCATGCGGGAAAACGACTCACCTAGATCACAGGTGCTGTAACTCTCCACCGAGTGTCATGTAATTACGCTTCGTGGTAGTCCGCACGAGAGAGACCGCACCAACAGCACACAGGAAAAGATCCCAAAACCACTCGTACCGCAAGACTCCACGACAAGAAACAGGGCCCACCCAATTACAAGCAGGCCCCGTTCCCCTTTAGCAGCGAAGACGCACCACCTTTATTGCCGTGCCATCGCCACGCGGACCGCTTCCTCGGGCGAGATGACGTGATCTCCTTCTTCAGCAGCCGCAGCAACAGCAATCTGCACTCCCTTCACACGGCCCGTGAATTCGTTCCCACGCGCGCCATATTCCGGCGACACCGGCGCCCCGGTGTCCTGGCCTATGTCGCAACCGTCGTCCGCAGAGAAAACCATCGCCGCCGAGGCAGCGATTCTGCCCTCGCCGTCTTTCTTGCCGTCCACATACAGTGCTGCCTTGCCACCTTTTCCGAGCCCGCCCCCGTCATAGGTGAACTCCATACGCACCTGATGTTCGCCAGGAGAAAGCGCCGTTTTGCCCTCGACATAGAAGTGTTGGATACCGAGCAGGTTGTAGCAATACTTCAGCTTGCCGTCCTTCGCATACAGTGTCCACCCTCCAATGTTTCCCCCTTGCGCGATGATGACTCCTTCCGCGCCTGACTTGGGTACTTCGATCACAGCCGTCACAGCGTGGGACTTATTCTTGACATTGATCACGGAGTTTTCCGACAACCGTCCCATGCTGCCAAATAGGATTTGCGAGTCGCCTTTTATAAGCACCGGCCGCCCCGCCGTATCCGGATTCATGCGCTCAGCGACCAGATCATCTAGAGGAAGTACGTTGTAGCGCGTCGCCTCAATCAACCAAAGCCGCTGCAGCTCGTGAAGTTTTTCCGGCATTTTTTTTGCAAGGTTATTGGCCTGGCTCCAGTCTTTCGTGGTGTCATACAGCTCCCAGTTGTCGTCGTCGAAGGGCACAGTTTTTTCGCCCACCAGAATCCAGGGAGTTTTGTGCTTCGTCACCGCCGTCCAACCCTTGTGATAAATCCCTCGGTTGCCGAACATCTCGAAATACTGTGTCTCGTGCCGATCAGCCGCCTTGGCATCGTTCAGGGAGTAGACGAGGCTGACGCCTTCGATCGGCCTCTGCTGAACGCCGTTGACCGATAGCGGCTCGGGCAATCCGGCGGCTTCCAGAATGGTTGGTGCGACATCGATGACATGGTGGAATTGCGAACGAACTTCGCCCTTGGCCTTGATCCCCTTTGGCCAGTGGATAATCGTCCCGTTGCGCGTGCCGCCCCAATGCGAGGCTACCTGTTTCGTCCACTGGTACGGTGTGTCCATCGCGTGGGCCCAGCCCACGGCGTAGTGGTTGTAAGATTCCGGCCCACCCAACTTGTCGATGCGCGCCTTTAAAAACTCGGGAGTCTCAAGGGCCGCTGCACCGTTGAAGTTGATCATCTCGTTGTAGGTGCCATGCAGTGTGCCCTCCGCAGACGCTCCATTGTCCCCAATGATGTAAAACACGAGCGTGTCGTCCAGAATTCCAGCGGCTTCCAGCGAATCGAGCAGCCGGCCCACGTGGTAGTCAACATATTCCAGGAAGCCCGCGTACACCTCCATCTGGCGAATGAGAACTGGCTTCAAATCGGCTTGCATAGCGTCCCACGCTGGAATCTCTTCGTGCCGCTTGGTTAGCTGGCAGTCTGGCGGAATTACGCCCAGCTTTTTCTGTCTCGCAAAGATTTCTTCGCGCAGCTTGTCCCACCCTTGGTCGAATTTGCCTTTGTACTTGTCCGCCCACTCCTTCGGAACATGGTGAGGGGCATGGGTCGCTCCCGGCGCGAAATATACAAAGAACGGCTTATCAGGAATGAGCGCCTTCTGCTGCCCGATCCAGTCGATCGCTTTGTCAGTCATGTCCGGCACGAGGTGGTAGCCCTCCTCCGGCGTCTTTTTTACCTCGATCGGATTCGTTCCTTCGTACAACGACGGATACCACTGGTGCGCTTCGCCGCCGATGAACCCATAGAAATATTCAAAACCCCCTCCGCCCGTAGGCCACGCATCAAACGGGCCGGCCGAACTCGTTTCCCAAACCGGCACCTCATGGCACTTGCCGAATTGGGCGGTGGCGTAGCCATTCAGCTTGAGTGTCCTGGCAATCGGGGAGCAGGTGTTCGGCAAGACTGAACAGTATCCAGGCGAGCCGCTTGCGATTTCCGTAATTCCACCCATCCCGACCGAGTGATGGTTGCGTCCGGTTAACAATGCTTGGCGCGTAGGTGAACACAGTGCGGTGGTGTGGAATCGGTTGTACTTCAATCCACCCGCCGCCAGACGTTCCGCCGCTGGCGTGCTGCATGGCCCCCCGAAGGCGCTCGAGGAACCAAAACCTGCATCGTCAATCAGGATCACCAGAACATTAGGCGCACCCTTCGGTGGGCGTAACTGGTTGATCGGGGGATACTTCGTATCTGGGTCCCGCGCATCGTAGGTGATCAAACCAGATCGTGGTCGGTCTGGGATCGGTAGAACATTGCGCGCAGTCTTGTCGTCAGCCATGCTTTTTCCTCCGTTTAACGCTCATTCGCCGGTCGAGGAAAATTATTAGCCACGCCGTCAGCGCGATACTGGCAGAAGTTACAGGGTGGCGATTGCTCCACTTTCAGTGCATTCCTCATTCGCTCCCTTAACAAGGTCTACCTCAGCTTGGGTATTCCGCGCCGGGGTTACCGAACACCGGTTACCGAAGTTTAGGCATTTCGCCGTCTTCGATAGCTATTCACCTCAAGCAGCGTTAAGTTCCTCAACCGCAGCGGCAATCGCCCATTTTGCCCCCGCGCATCAAGCCCGACAGCACGGGAAAGTATTGTTTTGGTGTGTTCAATATGAAACCATGGGCATAACGATTTCTTGATCTCAGTCGGAGACGCGTCTCACCCCCATGAGCACTGTCGTCATTACTATGGTGGTCATTCCCGGCGCCGTTGCGCTGCTCGTTTTCCTGCTGTTCACTTATCTTTTCGAGCAGAGCCGTAAACCATATTTCCGCGCCTGGCAATTGGGATGGGCTGCCTATGTTTTGCACTACGCAGCTGATGCCTGGAACTACTACCACACACCATCAGCAATTGTTTTTTTTATCAGCCTGTTGTTGATGGTTGTCATGGCGCTCTGCATCTTCGTTTCGACGCGCCTGATGCGCGAGCCTTTCCACATCATTTCTTATGACGTCGCTATCGCCGGAGCCGGAGTCGCGCTCGCACTGTGGAACGTTCACCTTCACATGGTCGACGGCGTATTCCAGCAGAACATAACTCTCCAAACTCCCTTTCGTTTGGAAGCCGGACTCGCTCTTGTCCTCTTATATTGTTCCGGTCACTACTATCTCTACGCTCATCGAAAGAACTCGCTCGCGTTCCAGTTGCTCGCAGTGGCTCTTGCACTGTGGGCTGTGCTGATGGGCCTCGGACAGTTCCGCAATCCCTTCGTTGAGTTGCTCGGCGACGCACAACACTTTTCTCTTGGCCCAATCCCGCAGATGCTTCTCGGCATCGCCATGGTCATGGTGATGTTCGAGAACGAAAGAAATGCTGTGCAGGAAAATGCTTTGGCGTTCTCCACGCTTGGCGTCGATCCGCGACGCGTGCTGACCGCTGAAAACCTCGTGCCCAGCATGCAAGCCATTCTCGATCGGTTGGTCGACCCGTTGCCCTCGCGGCGAGCGGTCGTCTACATCGCAGACCGATGGCGCAGGATTCTGCCTTCCGTGCAACAAGGCTTCGACCCTGAATTCCTCGCTGCTCTCGAAAACAATGGCGCTGGCGAATATCTCGCCGAGCTGGCTTATCGCCGGGGCGGATTCGTCACTTTTCGCAACATCACAGACATGCCAGAACCGTTGCCCGCAGGTCCTGGCGGTCGTTATGAGCAGTTCAAAACTGCCATGGCCGCCCAGAACATCCGCGACGTAACTGCTGTCAGCCTCCAGACTCGCGAACACAATTTCGGCATCATCTTGTTTCCACACGCTGAACGTCGCATGATCGGCTCGTCCAATCTCCGGCTGCTGATCGGCCTCGCGCTTCAGATCGGTTTGACGCTGGAAAACTACGTCGTCATGTACGACGCCCAGCGCCGCACAAAGGAGTACGAACTCCTCACTCAAATTGGGCAGGCAATCAGTTCGCACCTCAACCAGGACGAGATCCTTCGCACCATTCAGATTGAACTCGGGCAGATCTTTTACACCCGCGATTTCTATATCGCGTTTCAGGAAGGCGACGAAATTCACTTCGAGCTCGAAGTAGAGAACGGACAGATCCTGCCCAAGCGCTCCCGTCCCGTCAGTAACGGCTTGACCGAATACATCATCCGTACCGGCCAGCCACTCCTGATCCGTTCCCAGTTGGAAGCAACCCGTGAAAAACTCGCGCTCACCTTTCAGCCCGCGCGCGCTGCCAAATCATTTTGTGCCGCCCCGATCTTGCTGGCTAATAAGGCCGCCGGTGTTATGGCGGCAATGAGCCACGATCGCGAATATCTCTTCGAGCCTCGGGATCTCGAGGTCATGAAGACCGCCGCCGGGCAGGTTTCCGTCGCCGTCGAAAACGCACGTCTCTTTGCCGAAGAACAACGACGTTCCCATCATCTTTCCTTCCTTAACAATATTTCGAAGACCGCCATTTCGAGCGAAGATGCCGAGCAGATGCTCGACGAAATTGTGGTCGAGATTCAGAAAACGTTCCGCTTCGACCATATCGGCGTCGGCATTCTCGATTACGCTACGAAAGACATCGAGATCAAGGCGGAAGCAGGCACAGGCGTTGAAGCCCGTGGAAAGCGTTTCCCCCTTGGCACGGGCGTTCTTGGACGTGTCGCGCGCGCCGGAGCAACGCAGCGTTTCTACGATGCCACCGGCAATCTTGGCGGCGTGCTGCCTCAGGCGCGGTCCATTCTCTGTATCCCCATTTCCTACGGCGACACGCTGCTCGGCGTCCTGAACATCGAGAGCCTTCGCGAAAAAGCGTTCTCTCCCGACGACGAACTCATCCTCAACACGCTCGCCGACCTGCTTGCTACTGCTCTCCACAATTCGTTCGTCTTCCAAAAGCTGCAACAGCAGTCCATCACCGACGGTCTTACCGGAATAAAAACGCGCCGCTATTTCTGGGAGTCGCTCACCGGCGAATGGAAACGCGCTTCGCGGTCTGGGCGGCCATTCTCCGTTGTGCTGATGGACTTGGATAAGTTCAAAGAGGTCAACGACTCTCTCGGACACCTCGAAGGCGACCTCGTTCTTGCACGTGTCGGACGCTTGCTCGAACAAAAATGCCGCCAATCGAACGTCGTCGCCCGCTACGGAGGAGACGAATTCGTCATCTTGATGCCGGAGACCGGCGTCGAACAAGCCCAGGTTCTCGCCGAACGTCTGCGTATCTGGATCGCGACCGATCCCATGATTGCTGAGCATCAGATCACCGGAAGCTTCGGAGTCGCGAGCTTCCCCGTCCACGGATTCTCCGTAGAAGACATCATCCGCGTCGCCGATGCCGGCATGTACGTTTCAAAACATGCCGGTGGAAATCGCGTATCGACCGCAGAAGAATTCGGCGAAGGCGAGACGCTCGCCGTGCAGCGCCAACTCATCTCCGGATATATCGAAGGTTTCTTGCAACGCGAACATACCGGGCCGGAGCATCTCGAGGAACTTGTCGCCACCCTTCGCAAGCTTTGCGGTAATGAGGAAGACAACAATACCCAGGTTCTCCGTGACTCGATCGAAGCGCTCAGCCGCGCTGCCGAGATGCGCGAGCCTCACGCGTCCGGCCACGGCGAGCAGGCGGGACGCTTCGCAGAATTGATCGGACGCGCTCTCGGCTTGCCTCCGGACGAACTCACCGACCTCGTTTTCGTTGCGCGTGTTCACGATGTAGGCAAGATATTCATTCCCGAACGTGTGTTGACCAAAACGGGCGCCCTTACCGAAGAAGAATTTCGTCTGGTGAAGACGCATGCCACCGTGGGCGCGGAAATCATCGGCTCAATCCCCCGCAGTGAAACGTTGCGCTCCGCAATCGCGCATCATCACGAAACATTCGATGGCACCGGATATCCCACTGGCCTTCGCGGCGAGGAAATTCCGCTCTGGGCGAGAATTCTCTCCGTTGCCGACGGCTACGCCAACATGACTGCCGACCGAAGCTTTTCTCCTGCGAAGACCAGTGACCAAGCCCTTCAAGAACTCGAGCAGTTGAGCGGCACTCGCTACGATGGCATGCTGGTACGAATCCTGAGCCGCCAACTGAAGGCCGAAAAAGCCTCCAGCTGGGGCGCATAAACTAAGAACTTGTTCAGATCCCGAAGCATGCCCGTAATCTTGCACGGGCGCTCTTGCCACCGCGCTCTCAAACCGACAAACTAGTTCTCATGTCTATCCCCCTCACCCTCGAAAACAAGGTCGCTCTCATCACTGGTGGATCGCGCGGTATCGGGGCCGCTACGGTTCGCATGTTTGTGGCAGCAGGCGCGCGTGTGGTCTTCAACTACCAACGCGCCAAGGATCAGGCAGAACAACTCGCAAAGGAATGTGGCGCGTCAAACTGTGTCGCCGTTGCCAGCGACCTCAGTTCCATCGAATCCGCGCGCAGTTTGGTCGATGCCGCGGTGCGCCAGTTTGGACGCCTCGACATCCTCGTCGCCAACCATGGCGTCTGGCCTCCCGACGATGCTCCGGTCGAGCGAATGTCTGACGAGCAATGGCATTCCACCGTGTCTATCAACCTGGACAGCGTGTTCGGGCTCGTCAAGCATTCCGTCCACCAGATGAAGTCTCAGCGGCGTATAGGAAAAGCCGCCGGCAACATCGTGCTGGTGAGCTCCACTGCCGGACAGCGCGGCGAAGCCTTTCATTGCGATTATGCCGCCACGAAAGGGGCTCTCATCAGCATGGTCAAAGGTTTGTCAACCGAGCTCGCAGCATCCGCAATTTACGTCAATTGCATCGCGCCCGGATGGGTCAACACCGATATGTCCGCCCCCGCCCTGAATGACCCCAAAACGCGCGATGGCATTTTCAACAAAATTCCGCTAGGCCGGGTCGGCACTCCCGACGAGATCGCAGGGCCCATCCTCTTCTTGTGCACCGATTACGCCGGCTTCATCACCGGCGAAGTCTTCAATGTGAACGGTGGCGCAGTCTTAGTAGGCTAAACGCGGCAGTGATCGCGGGAGTGAATTCGATACCGGGGGGGCGAGCCAGGGGCGTGCCCCGTTCCTGGCGTACTTTGCAAGGGGCGGGCGAGATGCGACGGCCCTCAACCACTTAGCCCCAGTTCTCATTCCGTTCAACGCCGCCAAGCAGCTAGAATCTCCTTTTACGCGTCTAACCAGAAGACCCTATGCGCAGTTTTCTTATAGCCATCCTGCTGACTATCGCTGCTCTGAGCCAGACCCCGCCCGCACCAACTGCCGCCAAAAGCCCAGTTGAACAAGAAAATAGTGCCAAAGCCAAGCAAGTCATCGACCAGGCGATCGAGGCTCTCGGCGGTCCAACCTATCTCAGCGCCCAGGACGTGACCCAGGACGGCCGCTTCTACAGTTTCTTTCACGGAGAAAGCAACAGCGTTGGAATTCCCTACGGCTTGGTCACGAAGTATCCAGACAAAGACCGTTTCGAAGTCATCAAGATGCGCAGCTACCACATCCTTTTTTGGACCGTTGGCAACGTGCCCGTGAAAGACAAGGCCGACATCGTTCTCATTCACAACGCCAACAAGGGCTACGAAATTACTTATAAAGGGACAGCCATCGAGGAGCCGAAAGATACTGCTACCTATCTCCGCCGCCGCGAACACTCGCTGCCTCTCGTTCTGAGGCAGTGGATTCACGAACCCGGGGTCGCTTTGTTCTACGTAGGAACTGGCGTCGCGGAAGGTAAGCCCGCCCAGCAAGTGACCATAATGAATGCGCGCAACGAGTCTGTCACTCTATGGATCGATGACCACACTCATCTGCCCATCAAAAAGAGCTACTCATGGCGCGATCCCTCCGACAAGTTGCGCAACGTCGAAGACGAGGTTTACGACAACTACAAGCCCGTGCAAGGGATCATGACCCCGCATTCCGTCACGCGCTATATGAATGGTGACATGTCGAATCAGCGTTTCGTGAACACGGTCAGCTACAACCAGAACCCTCCCGAGTCGCTGTTCGAGGCTTCCGTCACCTACGATCCAAAGAAGCCGCTGCCCAAAAAGTAGCAGGTAATCTCGGCGGATACGTCCCAATCCCGCCACCACCCACATCCTATTGATACGGAGGCCCTTGTCAGCCATCGAGCCTCCGCGCAAGGCACGCCCGCTGCGCCACTGTGGCTTTTTTGCCACATACGTAGATGAACCGCCGACGGTAAGCTATACATCAGCCAATAGATAATCGAATTTACACTTGAAGCACGAGCAAACATTACGCGCTGCCGTCGGTTGTAAGGGAATCGGGCTCCACAGCGGAGCGCCCGTACATCTCCGCATTCTTCCCGCTCCTTCTGGATCTGGCATCATTTTTCGCCGCACGGACCTCGACGATTTTGAAATCGAAGCTAGCAGCCGCAACGTCGCGCGTGTGAGCTACGCCACCAGTTTGATGAAGAAAGGCGTGCTGATCTCAACCACCGAACATTTGCTCTCGGCGTTCATCGGTGCTGGTGTCGACAACGCGATCGTGGAACTCGACAATCTTGAGCTGCCCATACTCGATGGCAGCGCGCGGCCTTTCGTCGAAATGATTCACCGCGCCGGAATCCGCAAACAGCGCCGCGCCCGAACATATCTCCGCATCCGGCGCGAATTCGAATTGCGTGAAGGCGATAAATTTATTGCGGTTTATCCCGCAGACACCTATTCCGTCTCCTACACCATAAATTTCCCGCATCCGATGATCGGCAAGGAAGAATTTCGCGTCGATCTCTCCGACGGAAATTATCTGGAAGACATTGCACCCGCGCGCACATTCGGGTTCGTTCACGAAGCCGATGTTCTCCGCCAGCAGGGTCTCATCCGCGGCGCTTCTACCGACAATGCCATCGTCCTCACCCGCGACGGCGTCATGAATCCGCCTCTGCGTTTCAACGACGAGTTTGTCCGGCACAAAGTCCTCGACCTAATAGGAGACCTTGCCCTTCTCGGAAAGCAAATCCTTGGAAATGTCGTCGCGGATCGCGCCGGCCATGCCATGCACACCGCCCTCGTTTCACGTTTGCTCAAGGACGATTCACTCTGGGAGGAAACTACCCTAGAGGATTCAGCCGCCGCTCCCACCTGGAGCAAACCCCTGACCGCGGCGCACTCGGTCTAAATCAGGCGGCGACAGGAATGATGTGGAACGCTCCTTCGCGAAACAAAACTTCCTACGCTCCCTACGTCGTGTGCTTGATTAACAGCACTTCATTCCCCTTCTCGCTATAGATCAACTCGTCCACGATCCCCTTCGTGGCCAGAATCCCAAACCCTCCCGGCCTCATACCTTTGGCTTCGCGCAATTCAAGATGTGCCGTCGGCGCATCGGGTGGATTCGATACCGCCGCATGCGGAATTTCGTCCAACTGGAAACCGGCGCCCGGATCACGCACATAAAAAACGATCGCGCGCTCGGTGTGCACCGCTGACACATCAATCACCTTGCCGGGCTTGAATTCCGCGCCGTGCTCAATGGCATTCATCAGGATCTCCCGAAATGCCATCATTAATTGATCGCGCGGCCCCTCCTCAAGTCCCGACTGCAACTCCGTCAGAAACTCCACCAGCCGCTCCGCCGTGAGCATCTGGCAATTCACGCGCAGCGAAACCCAATCGCGATGTGCCGAAATCACCTCAATGCCCAACGGAGAATCCGCCGCTGTCCCCGCCTGACTTGCGAATTCGGCAATCTCCTCGGGGTCGAACGGCGCACTCTTCACCAGGAAGACTCGCGCTTTGAGCGCAGCAATGATTTCCTCCGGTGTTGAATGGTGCGTGAGAAGAATCACCCGCACTCCCGGCCGGATCGCCCGTATCTCCGACAGCAGCGCCAGATCTTCGTCAACGCTGTTCGAAGGGTCGGTAATCACAACGTCATAGGCCGTGCGCCTGAGTTGCCGCAAGGTGTCTGCGCTGCCTGCCGCATACTGAAACTTGCAGTTCCTCGACTCAAGGCCCTGCTCGAGCGCCTTCCCCAGTTCAGGGTATTTACCAATCAGGAGCACGCGCCGCGCCAGCTCTTTGCCGGCAACTTCTTGATTCATCGAAACAGGATTCGCTGCGGTCATATCGACACCTCAAAGCAAGAGCGCCTTGCGGAAAGGTCTATAGTCTACCCCGAGCTCGGGTGCTCCTGCGCGGCGGCCGTCCACCCTCGGCGGCGCCCAAAGTCTAGAATAACCACCGGCCCGAAGGAGGTCTTCCATCCCGCGTTCCTTCCAGAAACCGGCGCTGTTCTGGACCTTCCAGTTCTGCGGATGGCTCTTCTTCGGCATCGCCATGTTCGGGTGGGGCCTCGATACCCTCTCCATCCGCGAAGCCGTCATTAGCAAAGTCTTGCTCGTGCTAATCGGCTTTATTCTGACCCTGGCGCTACGTCTCCTCTATCGGATTGCGCGAGCGCACCGGATGTCGCCGCTTGCTTCCGCCCTTCTCGTCATCGCAGTTTCTTTCGCCGGCGCTGCTGTCTGGCGCGAAACCCACAGCATCTTTCTCCAGCTTTACTACCACTTCATCCGCCGCGAGATGCTTACGTTCTGGTTCCGGAGCATCCCGCTTGGGACCTTGCTCTATGACGGATTCGTCCTGCTCGCCTGGTCGTTGCTCTACTACGGCATCAACGATTGGATCGAACTCGAATCGCAACGTTTGCAGATCGCACGGGCAGAATCGTCCGCGCACTCGGCGCGCCTACGTGCTTTGCAATCCCAACTTGAACCTCATTTTCTCTTCAACACCCTGAACGCAATCTCAACCTTGGTGTCTGAAGGAAAGAACACCGATGCCAATCGCATGATCGCTCGCCTGAGTGATTTCTTGCGCCTCAGTCTTGAGACTGCCGACACTCCCGAAATCTCCGTCGCCCAAGAACTTGAGTTCGTCCGGCGCTACCTGGAAATCGAGCAGATCCGCTTCGCCGATCGCCTGCAGGTCAAGATCAACGCCCAGCCGGAAGCCTTGTCGGCCCTTGTCCCCGCCCTGGTGCTCCAACCTTTGGTCGAGAACGCCGTCAAACACGGTGTGCTGCCTCGCGAAAAAGGAGGCTCAGTAGCAGTGGCGATCCATGCCTCAGATGGAAGGCTTCATCTCACTGTCATCGACGACGGCGCTGGCCTTGCGCCTGCTGAGCAACTTGTTATGGGTATCGGACTTTCCAATACCAAGACCCGCCTCGCCGAATTGTACGGAGAAGACGCTCGCTTCACGATTTCTACCCCGCCCTGCGGAGGTGTTTTGGCGCTGATTGATCTTCCATTTCGCGTCACGCCCCACTCTCATGGAGCAGTGTCATGACGGTTCGCGTTGTTATTGTCGACGATGAAGAGCTGGCCCGGCGCGGCATCCGCTCCCGGCTCCGTCGCTTCGACGATGCCGAAGTCGTCGCCGAATGTCGCAATGGAACCGAAGCGATTGAGGCCATTCGGCGCAACTCTCCCGACCTTGTTTTCCTCGACGTGCAGATGCCTGAACAATCCGGTTTCGATGTGATTCAAACCGTCGGCCACACCGAATTTCCTCACGTGATTTTCGTGACCGCGCATGACCGCTACGCGATCCGCGCCTTCGAGGTCAACGCCCTCGACTATCTTCTGAAGCCGATCGACGATGAACGCTTCGACATCGCTTTTTCACGTGCCCGCGATTGCCTCACCCGCGATCGCGACGGCACGCTTGCTCGCCGCCTGGCGTCCGCTCTAAATGACATCGTTCCCGCCAGGACTGCGCGCCACACTCCAGACCGCATCGTCGTTCGTTCCGCTGGCCGAGTAGCGTTCGTCAAAACCTCAGACGTTGACTGGATCCAGGCGTCCGGTGACTACGTCACCCTCCACGCCGGCAAGAAAGAATGGTTGTTGCGCGACACCATCATCGAAATGGAAAAGCAACTCGCGCCGAAAGGCTTCGTGCGTATTCACCGCTCCACCATCGTCAATCTCGATCGCGTTACCGAACTACGCCCGACCGAGAACGGCGAATACCAGGTCATCCTCAACAGCGGCGCCGAACTAAAACTGACCCGCAATTACCGCGACGCCCTCGACCGTTTTCTAAAGTAGCAATCAACCATCGCCAATCAACGTTTCAAACATTCCCAGACGCCGTCGCGCCCAACCCACGGCTCACCGCATCTCTTGCTCGCTTCACCGCATACCAATTGTTGTCCCTCGGCATCACTCCTAGCTTCTCGTCATGCCCCGACATTGTCGCTGGCGGAAGCGCATTGGATTTGCCCTCCTGACACTGATCGTCAGCACGATGTCGGGCGCTCAGACCGCAATCCTTGAATCCACCAAACCCACCATCACGATCCAACGGGTCAATCATCCTCCGAAACTCGAGGACTTCCTCGATATGAAGCCGTCGGCATCAGCCCCTCCCATGACCAAGGTCAATAACTTCATCCAACGCGATCCAAAAGACGGCGCTCCTGCCCAACAGAAAACCGACGTCTACCTCGGCTACGACGCGAAGAATTTCTACGCAATATTCATTTGCTTCGACGAGGACTCGTCCCGGATCCGCGCCCGCATGACCCGTCGTGAAGACATCGGCCCAGCCAGTGAGCAGGACGTTCAGTTCGAGCACGATCAAGTCCAGCTCTACCTGGACACCTTCGCCGACCAGCGCCGCTCCTACGGTTTCATGACCAACCCACTCGGTATCCAATACGACTTCATCTGGACCGACATCCTCAGCTATGACCCCTCCTGGGACACCGTCTGGGATTCACGTGGGCGAATTACTTCGCAGGGCTACGTTGCGTTTATGGCGATTCCGTTCAAGAGCCTGCGTTTCTCGAGTGCCCGTGAACAAACCTGGGGCATCCTCCTTCAGCGGGTAGTCCCCCACAGCAACGACAACAGTTTTTTCCCGCACGTCTCCGCCAGCATCTACGGACGTCTCAGTCAGGAAAGCGAACTCCATGGCCTCGAAGACATTCGCCCCGGCCGCAACATCCAACTCATTCCCTACGGGCTCATCGATTCCTTTCACGCGCTCGACCAGCGGGATCCCTCGCATCCTTTCTTTACCGGCAAAAATCTCGGCGGACGCGCCGGCCTCGACGGCAAATTCATCTTGAAAGACAGTCTCGTCTTCGACTTCACCGTCAATCCAGATTTTCGACAGCTTGAAAGTGATCAACCGCAGAACACGGTCAACCAGCGCTTCGAAGTATTTTTCCCGGAGAAGCGTCCCTTCTTCCAGGAGGGTGCGAACTATTTTGAAACTCCCATAAACATGTACTTCACGCGCCGCATCGCGAACCCTCAATTCGGCGTGCGTGTGACCGGAAAACTCGGGCCCTATGGCATCGGGGTTCTCGTCTCCGACGACCAAAGCCCGGGCCTCATCGTTCCCGACAATGATCCACTGCACGGCAAACGCGCCTACTTCACCGTAGGACGTCTCACCCGCGAACTTTGGAAGCAGTCCCAGATCGGCATCTATTACAGCGACCGCGAAATGGACGCCGTCCCCGATTCCCTCTGCGCCACCAATGCTGTCAACACGACAGAGCAGATCGCCTGCGTCTCAAGGTCCAATCGTGTCGGCGGCCCCGACTTCACTTTCCATTTCGGGGATCACCTTCAGATCCGCGGACAAGCCCTCGCCAGCGCCACCGATCAAATCAACGAACTCCATTTCGCCGGAAGTCTTTTCGCCTTGACCGCCGAATACACCAGCCGTCACATCTCTTACACACTCGATGCGCGCGACATCACCTCCGGATTCGTAACGCTCATGGGCTTCTACCAGCGTCCCGACATCCGCAAGGCCACGAATACGTTGTCTTATTTATTCCGCCCCGAGGGCGCGATCGTCACTTCCTGGGGACCGCGCATGTTCCAGCGGACCACCTACGATCACGCTGGCAACCAGCTGGACGCGATCTACGAGCCATCCATCAATATCAACCTGCGCAAGAACACCAACATCTCAATTTACAGCGGACACTGGCGCGAACTCCTTCGCCCATCCGATTACTCGGTCCTAACCCACAACGCCGACTTCAACAAAGGAGATTACTTCGGGACTTCGGTGACGAGTTCCTACCTCGGATGGATGAGCGTGAATGCGAATTTCTTCACCGGCAAGAACATCAATTTTGATCCGCCCACCAACCGGCCGCCCGTCCTCGCAAACGAAACTCAACTGGTGGCAGGAATGACCGTCCACCCATTCAACCGTCTCAGCATCGCCAACGACTACATCTTGGAACGCCTCACCTCGCGCACGGAACACGCCGCCATCATCAACTCTCACGTCGTGCGCTCGAAGTGGAATTACCAATACAACAAGCAGCTGTCGTTCCGGGCGATCGCGCAATATGACGCGCTACTCACCAACCCGCAATACACAAATTTGGCTTCATCCAAGAACATCAACGCAGATTTTCTGATCACCTATCTCGTTCATCCTGGCACCGCGTTCTATCTCGGATACAACAGCAATCTACAGAATCTCGACCCGTTTACCCTCGCACGCACTCCCGGCCGCTACATCAACGATGGACGCACACTCTACGCCAAGATCTCCTACCTCTTTCGCTTCTGACGAGGCTCGACTTCCCTCTCCTGTGAGTGCAGCAGCCGCAATTTATGCCAAGCATGTATCCGTAGCCGAGGATCGACCTTCGACGAAATCGGCGCTCTGACGAGCAGGGATCGTCCGCACACTTCGACAGCGGCAAAGATCTTCCTGCAAGCCGAGCCGTTTTGTGACACTATTATTGTGAATGATTCTCAGGTGAAGGCAGATGAAAGCTCGCGCGATTTTTTGGACTCTATCGCTGGGGTATACCGGATTCCTCCTGACCGGCCAAGGCTTGCGCACATTCAACAGCCTCTCGATCACGGAAGGGTTTCTTGGAGCTTTGACAGGATTTCTTCTTGCTTTGATGTTCGCCCTTCGAGAAAAGCGCCGACAAAAACCCGTTTTTATTGCTCAGTCGTTTCAGCAAATACTGCCGGACTGGGGAATTCCCACCGTAGCTCGCCGTTCCCACCCGAAGGCAAAAGATTGATCCCAAAAGTCAGCTAAAGGCACGATCTTCCGGGAACCAACTCTTCCCTCTGAGCTATCCGTCAATGAGTGTTATCGCTATGGCCTTCGCTGATCCCAAACACGAAGTTCGGAGCGTGGCCGCTTCACCACACGCAAGATGCCTGGCCGAAACTCGTGGAAGAGGTTGCTCCCCGCGTCGCTGCCAATAGTCGCTCCAAAATTGTTGAAACTCCTCGAAGCGGATTGAGCCCAATACGGACGGTTAGCGGTCTGGATCGCAACCGAAGCCAGCACCCCAATGAAATAAGAGGTGTTCAGACTTTCCTTTCCGGAATCGTCACTCTTGATTAAGATGCGCGAAGCGGCGTAGGACACGCGGCCCACAAAGCTGCCGCTGGTCGAAGGGCGATAACGCGGGTTCCGCTTCAGCAACGAGGAATACACGTTCCTACTAAGAAAAGTGCTGGATTCTCTTGGAGCAAATACCAGTTGATAGGACGACATAGAACGCGGCGAGACTCCCCCAGTGACGTAGCCCACTCCTGCTTCGCGCAGTACGCCCGAAGTAACTCCGACCACGGGAAGTGTTAGAGGTGACCTTGCTTCATAAACAAACGTGTGAGATCTCTCTGCTGTCGTTGGACGCTGCACTGAGGACGGAGCATCCGGAAGTGAACTCCACACACGCGTTTGTTGGCCCTGCACTTCAGGTAAGTTTGCGCTATCAAACTGTAATCTCTGAAACGAGCCAGTTGACGGACGTTCGCTCTGGCACAACGCCGCACAAGCAGCCAACAGACAGAAGGAAATGACCCGGATTGGTGCGAGTTGCTTCGCCATAGCTCAGTCCTGCAAGCGGCAAGCGACCTTCCGACCCTTCGGCGATTCCGCTCGAAGAACACCTCAACCGTAGCAGTCCACGGGCCATTCGTCTGTTCAAGAATGCTCACCCCTGGGAGGTAAGGGGGGCCTGAAAGGGAGAGAAACCTTCATCTTTGGGGAGTAATGTTTGCACACACCGTGGTCGGGCATCCCGCTCCGCCGCACCGAGGAGCAGGTAACCTCCCACTACGAAGCCAACCTGCTCTCAGGTCGCACAAACCAGATATTTCCTGCATTGAATTCAAGAACGAGCAACGCCCTGCAATACGGACAGCGCGCATAATGCTTCGGCTTCGGTCCCCGCTGAAACCACACTTCGATCCCTCGTTCAGAATTGCCGCTCGCGCGACACGTCTCCGAACTGCAATAAACAACCTTCATAGCAGACGCCATCAACCACACCATCCCTGGGAAAATGTTCTTGTGAAATCAATCGGAACACAGCGTCGCGTGAGGAGAAATCGGGGGATTACCGTATCGGCGCGGCGCGATTCCCCCACGCCGCCCGACAGCACAAAAGTTTTCAACACGTTGACCGCTCCGACGCCACCGCTGGCCAGAAAAATCGCGGCTCGAACGGCGGCTACTTCAACTTTACAAATAAAAGTACAAAAATTGCCCACACTCCAACGGTCATCGGAAATTGGGCAGCTTGTGTGTCGCGCAACATTCCTCCGGTTGGAACCAAAAACGAAAGCACAAACATCGCCACAGCGGTAAGGATCCCGAGCAACAATTTGGTTTTCCAGGTCATTCGTTTGCCCTCGCTTCAGCTCCCGATTGACTCACTGCGGGGAGTGACAATGCGTCGCCCATGGTAGGCTGCCCCGGTCCGCCCGGTCAATCGCTATCAGAAAAAGCCGCATTCCCGGCGCGCCGGCGCCTTGCGTTTTTCCAGCAAAGCGGAAAACGACCCAGACGCGTTATCATCCCAGCGCAATGTCCGCGCCGGTCCACCCCCGCGTCGAAAATATCGTTCCCATCCTTCGCGTCGAAGATATGTCCGCCGCCCTCCACTTCTATGTTGACCTTCTCGGCTTCACCAATGCACCTTGGGGAACCAACGACTTTACCCAAGTATCCCGCGATGGCTCTTACATTTACCTCTGCCGGGGAGATCAGGGTCAAGGCCGCGCCTGGGTCTGGGTTGGGGTAGACGATGTTGAGGGTCTTCACCAGTCCTACCTTGCGAAAGGTGTCCCCATCCGCCTGCCGCCCACCAACTTTCAGTGGGCACTGGAGATGCAAATCGAGGATCCCGACGGCAACGTTTTGCGCATCGGCTCAGACCCAAAGTGAATACGCTCAAACCATCTTGCTCACGATTCGTACGAGCCCCACGTCCAACTTTCCAGAAATCAACCCGAATTCCAACTTGTCCCGAGGACATCATGAAATTTGCCGTTCTGCTCCTTCTTGCCGTCTCACTCAACGCCTCCGCTCAGGCCCAGAAAGATCAGAAGCCGACCACGCTCAAGGGCGTGCTGCTCGAACAACTCAAGACCACGCACAACGTAAAAGATTGGTTTGTCCCCGCCAACACCGCTGTCGAAGGACTCACCGCCGACCAGGCCAACTGGAAAGACAAATCCGGCAATCACTCTGTCGGACAGCTCGCCTATCATCTCGTTTTCTGGAATTCAGACCAGCTCGCAAAATTCAAAGGCGAGCCCGAACCAAAGTTCAGCGGCGACAACAACGAAACCTTCGACAAATTCGACAGCAAGAAGTGGGCCGACACCGTCAAGCAACTCGACACCGTCATGACCGAATGGGAGAAAGCCGTCGAATCAGCCGACGACGCCAAGATTAAGGAATGGGCGTCCACCATCGCTCACATCGGCGCCCACAACGCCTATCACATCGGACAAATGGTTTACGTCCGCAAAGAGCAAGGCTCGTGGGATCCCGAGAAAGGCGTCAAGTAACCCATCGCTGGCTCACAATCAGAAGTTGACCTTCAATCCGAACTGCAGCACGCGAGGATCACTCGCCGTTGACGTGATCGTTGCGAACGCGGCACTCCCCAGCACGCCATTCGGTTGCCCGAACGCTGGCGTGTTGGTCAGGTTAAAAACCTCGGCGCGGAATTCCAAGTCGGGCCGCTCGCCAATGCGAGTGTGCTTGATCAGCGCGATGTCCGCATTTCGATAGTTCGGACCGCGCACCGGGTTCCGCGACGCATTCCCAAGCGTGAATTGTGGCGCAACCTCGAACGCCGCTTTGTTAAACCACTGCGCCGGACTTCGTTCGTCCGAGGGCAGATCCGGCGATTCAACTACATTCGGCCGCTGCACGCCAAAACCCGCGAACGCATTGAAGTTTGTGGTCTGCGTAATTGCAAAGGGCATCCCCGACTGAATCGTCACAATTCCGCTCAACTGCCAACCGTTGCTCAACGCCCCCACAATGCCGTGCGGATTCAGTGAGTGCCCCGGTCCTACCGGAATCTCCCAAATCGAGCTAACCACAAAAACGTTCGGTATATCTCCGGTAGACGAGTCGCGCTCTCGGCTCAAATCGTAGCTATCGGCCACAGGAAAATTCGCAATCGGCCCGGTCAGGATCGACGCGTCGAACACCGAGGACGCCGTATCGATCAGCTTGGAATGCGTGTAGCTCACCAGGTACGAAAGCCCTTTGCTCAACCTCTGTTCCAACTTGGCCTCGAACGCGTGGTACACGGTGCTTCCTGTGTTGTTTCGATAGGGCGATACCGTCAGGAATCTTGGAAATGGCTTTAACAACTGCCCCGCGGCAATCGTCGGATCTCCAAGCGACGACGATCTTGGTATCTCCCCGAAGAATGGATTCGGCACTTTCTGTAGCAGCGGGCTCCCGATCGCCAACTGGTCCGTCGTCAGCTGGTTGATATTTACATCCGGTATGCCGACGTGAGTAATGTGCGATCCCACATAAGCCACTTCAAATGAAATGTTGTGAGTGAGTTCCCGCTGCACTGCAAGGTTCCATTGCTGTACATATCCGGAACCCAGATCCCGATTGACCGTAAACACGCCTTGCCCGAGTCCTGCATCCGGAGTCAGCGGAATCGGCGCCACGCTTGGGCCCGCCGACAACACGAACGCAGAATTAATGTTGTCGAGCGTTCGCTGGCTAGTCGTTTGTAAAAAAGGAAAGTACGGGGTAGTAAACGGGGTCGTGATACCCGTCTGCTCAATCCAGACCACTCCATACCCGGATCGGACCACCGTTTTGGGAGTCAACATGTAGGAAAGTCCAATACGTGGACCGAAATCGTGAAGGTGCAGTTCCCGCGCGCTTCGCGAATTTCCATCCTGCCCCAGATAGTCGAGTACCTGCGTCTGAGGATTGAAAACGGCTCCCTGGTTGTCCACTTCCGTCGATGGAAAATTCAGCGTCCACCGCAATCCCGCATTGATCGTCAACCGGCTCGTCGCTTTCCAGTCGTCCTGCGCGAAATATTCCTGGATGTGTGCGCGCGGGCGAATCACCTTATCCTGCAGGTCAATCGAGAACTGCTGCACTTGTCCAAGCAGGAAGCTAGCCAGGGGATCTCCCGTCCCAGCTACGCCCGGCTGGTTTGTGAACAGCTGAGAAAACTGGAATATACCGGTCGGGTTCGGCGGCTGTATTACATCCAAACGTTCCCAACGCAAATCGAAGCCAAATTTCAGCGAGTGCCTGCCAACTAGATGCGAAATGGTATCGGTCAGCTCGGTTACGTCAGTTCGGAAATTCGAGTTTGTGTTGGAAGGTGCGCCAATCTGCTGGTAGCCGGCAATCGAAAAAACCGGCAGTGCATTGTCGAAGGCGCCGTTCGAAGGAATTCCCGGAATACCTAGGTCCTCCGACGGGCTCGTATTCAGCAACACACCCCGACGCTGGAACGAACGCCGCGTGTATCCAAATTTGAAGTTGTTGAGTGTGCGTTCGTTGAACGTGTGAGTGTAGCTGCCCACCACTTGCTGGCCGAGCGTATCCGTCAGTCCAATGACTCCAGTCGTAATGTTGCCGCTCCCATCCGGCAGAAAGGGAACCGGCTGGTCCACGTCATGAAAGTACGAATATCGCCCGAACACCTGGTTAGTTACTGAAAAGTTGTGATCAAGTCTCCCATCAATCTGGTTCTGGTGATCTTCGTCGTTGCCGACCAGCGTAAAGTTGTTGGCCGTTCCAGATTTTGTCGGCAGCGGATAGCGGTTGAGCACGTTCAACGCAGCCGGATCAATCCGGTCGAGTGGAATGACGTTCGTCGGCGAAAACGGAGACCGGCTGAACGACGTTCCGTCCGGCACAGTCGTATTTGGATCAAATAAAACCGCCGTCGTGTCTCCATACAGTTCCGTGAAATTCCCCTGCCGTTCTAAAAGCGTCGGAACTGTTGACGTTCGAACCGTCCCAATCGCCTGTTTCACCCCCTGATAGTCTACGAAAAAGAAAGTGCGGTTCCTGATGATCGGTCCGCCGATCGCCGCCCCGTATTGGTTACGTCGAAACTCTGGTTTTTGCTGAGGGGGCCGCGCAAAATAGTTTCGAGAGTTGAGCGCCTCGTTTCGGAAAAACTCCCACACGCTGCCGTGAAATTCGTTCGACCCCGCTCGCGTCGAAAGGTTGATGACCCCTCCGTTAAACCGTCCAAATTCGGCAGACACGCCATTCGTCTGAATATTGAATTCCTGGATCGCATCAATGATCGGAAAGAGTGCAACTTGCCCCGGCTCTGGTTGAAGAGCGCTGATCCCATCGAATAGATATTCGTTCGTCCGCGGCCTGCCTCCGTTGATTCTCGGCAACAGCGTCCCCGGCGGTAGCATGACGCCGGGCGAGAGTGTCGCCAGTTGCACGAACGTTCGGCCGTTCAATGGCAGATCCACAACTTTGTCGTGATCAATTGACTGCGTGATGCTCCCCGACTCAGTCTGCAGAAGCGGTGCATCGGCCGAAACGGTTATGTTCTCCTTCACATCTCCCACCGCCATCTTCACGTCCACTCGAACTCGCTCGCCGGTCGTCAGCGTTACACCTTTCTGCACAAACGTCTGAAAGCCCGTCGCCTCTACGGACACGGAATATTTTCCCGGCCGCAAATTGTTGAACACGTACAAGCCTGCCGCGCTAGAGCTTGTGCGCGTCACGACACCCGCCTGCATTTCCGTGGCGATAACACTGGCATTGGAGAGCGCTGCTCCCGCGCTGTCCACCACTTGGCCTGTAAGTTCTGCGCTCCCAGCCTGCGCGCGCGCCTCCGCTTGCATCAGAAGAAACAAGATTGCAACCGACACCATCATTAAGAACGAACGAAACATGTCTCGACCCTCCCCATAACCTGGCGCGCACAATGGCCCATGGCCGTTCAGAGGACTTCGCATAGATAGAGAAATCCTCGGCCGCTGGCGGCAGCGCAAATTTTGTTGTGTTGTTGGCGCCGAGCGCGGCAAAGCTGGAGTGGGCTGCGCGAAAGCAGATCCTGCGTGCGCTCTACGTCCTTCCCATTTCGAGGAACACACGATTAAAGTCGCATCGCAATATCATGTCAACTCGACTTAAATCGTATTATCTGGAAATGGTTGAAAACGAATCGATATCTCAGTTAGTTCCGGGGGTCAGGTGCTCGAATCAGTGAGCGCCGGGGTCTACTTCGCCGCTTCACCTTCGAACGCAAGCGCAAGCACAACCCGGCGTCGAGAACGGGGCAGGTAAGCCGTCAACTGCAACTCGCCAGGACTCGAGGATTGATACTCGAAATCGCGCGTCTCCCCAACTGTAAGAACTATCTTCGCGTCAGCAGACAACCGCTGATCTTCCGGTAGGTCCGCGCCGTCTTTCGCCAACTGTTTCCATTGGACAGCGCGTCCTTCGTCTGATAACGACACTTCCATGTCAACCGCGTTTGCCGTGATGTTAATCAGACGAAATCGATACTTCTCTCCAACTCGCAATTTTTGCTGAGACGGCTGCGGGGTACCATTGATCAGCATCGTTTGTCCCAGAGGATCCGAAAGCTTTCCAAAGCTGATCAAGAAAATCTTGTCGTGATCAGGATCGTACTTCTCGCCTGGCTCCAGCACGATCAGCGGCCCGTAAATACCATTCAGCAGTTGATCTTCATCATGCCAGTGCGTGTGATAGATGAAAGTACCCGCGCGTGATGGCGTCATCTTCGCCACAAAAGACCCTCCCGGCGCAATGGCCGGAGTCATTTGGTTCGAGTCGCCCGTATAACCCGCCACCCCGTCGTAAAGATTTTCCAGTTCGATCCCGTGCCAATGAATGGTCGTCGCATCCTTGAGCGTATTGACGACTTCGACCTCTGCCGGCTGCCCGCGGGTAAGTACAATGCGCGGCCCAATCAGCGCGGGCACAGCATCATCCTTCCGCCTTGCCTGGCCCGCTTCTTCCAGGTCCATTCCAAATTGCGACAGCCCCGCTTGACGCTGGCTCAGAGTTAGTTTCAGGTGCCGAACGTCCGCGTTCTTCGCCGCCGCCGGCTTCGCGACGTTCCCTGTCACTCGTATACCGAGAACAAGGCCACTCATGCCGAGCGAGGTCGAATCGTGTTCTGCGTGCGCGGTCAACGGCTTCCCCTCCGGAACCGTAATGCGTCTCGACATGTGAATCATCATGTGACAGTGGAACAGCCAATTTCCCTCGCGTTCAGGAACCCACGTCATCGCCATCGTTCCACCCGGCGAGATCATCTGTGTCACCACCATGGGCCGCTTCTCACCCGAATAGGCCTCGTCATTTTCACCATTCCCTAAACTATTCACCCGAAAATAAAATCCGTGCATGTGCATCGAATGCGCTTCGGCGCTTCCGTTGATCACCCGCCACGACGCTGTTTCTCCAGCGCGCATCGACAATCGCTCCGTGTACGGCCAAGACTTGCCATTGATCGAAGAAACGTTCTTGCCAAACACCGCGGGATCCGGAAGCCACAGCCCCAACACGAACACTCGATCATCTGCAACCTTGCCCGGCGGATCCACAATGAATGCACCCGAGAGCTGGGTATCCTCAGTAAGCCGCTTGATGATCGGCGCGTTAGCGGTCGATGCCCAATACGTATAGGTTCCGGCCGCGCCGGCCTTGAAACGCACCTCACGCGTTGCTCCCGCAGCAACTTCAAAAGTGTCCGTGAGTTGGCCAGGACGTTCGTGCAACCCGTGAATCCGAACGTCGCTCTTCAGCAGGTTCGTCACGTTCACAACAATCTCGGTACCTACATTCACGCGGATAAGCGGGCCCGGAATCTGGGGCGCCTTTCCCGTTTCTCCGAATGCATGAAGGTCAATATGCGGATCAGTCTCCGCATCCGGAAACCATCGCGCCTTCCGTAGTTCGAGCCGGAGTGTCAGTTGTTGCCCTTTGAGTTGACCGGCAGCCGTGCGATTGTCATTGGCTACAACGTTCGGAAGCTCTGCCGTATCATCAGCAACCAGCGGGGCAGGCGCGAGCCATAAAAGAAGAAACGTCAGAGCGGCCGCAGAAAACAAGGGCCGGAAACGGATCACAGAAGAGTCTCCCAGGCAAGAAAGTTGACCGAGAATACCCTCGCCCGGCCCCCCGGTCAATGAACGCCCAATAGATCGGATCTCAATTGCTGACTCGAATATTCCGAGACGTCCCCAGCACTACCACAATCGTGATGTCCGGCGGGATAGAGATCTACTCCTCGAATGATCGTGGTTCGGTTAGAGAGTGTTGCGATAAGGCGAGGCCACGCGGGCAGACCAGTGAACCCGCGTGGCCTCAGAATTGTCGATCACCGTAACAGCACGCCGGTTTAGCGTCGCGCTCTGCTACCTTGCGACAAATAGGAAGAAGGAGGTATCGACGTTAGCACCAGCCGCATTCGTACATAAGATGAAAACTGCCCTGACATTGCCCGCGCGGTCTGCTGTGGTGCAACTGACTCCAGAAATACTGCCCGTGGTCAGTGTGTCTACCTGCACCCAGCGGCTGAACCCGTTCAGTGCTTGGACATTTTCATCGAACGTGACCTGATACGTGCCCACCCCCAGATGGATCGACGCGACAGCGCGAAAGCTCTGAGCCCTTGTCCCGTCGCTGTTGATGGAGGCTGTCTTGAACACCACACCTCGAGTCGGTGCGTTTAAGGCGATCGCTGGGCCTACTTCGGCCCCATTGGATGCTTGCTGCGCGAACGCTGTGGTGGTGAACATAGCGAGCGCGATGAGCGCTGCCAAAAATAGAATCTGAGTGCTCAGTTTCATATTGTTCCTCTTTTCGTCAGTTGAAATGTAACCCGTTGGTCAGAGGAAGTGGCATTCACAGGCAAAACGATGTGAGTGTCCCTGATATGTCCCTGGTTTGCTGGGCCGGTTCTGCTCGGAAGTTGCTCTGGCTAACTTTTCGCTCGAATCGCGCGGTTCCACGAGAAGGCCCGTGGCAAGGATTGGTACATGTCCGCAAAAAAACGATCCGCAAGACGCGGAATTGTGCTGCCG
>Ga0207643_10000433_pt1 | contig 27530 bp, 24 predicted proteins | sample KBSMisM62_FD_184313 | JGI IMG/M metagenome (GOLD analysis project Ga0207643, IMG submission 184313) | Miscanthus rhizosphere microbial communities from Kellogg Biological Station, Michigan, USA - KBS Miscanthus M6-2 (SPAdes) (version 2) | ecosystem: Host-associated > Plants > Roots >... | reverse complement strand
AAATCCTCAAGCGCCACCTGGTTCGTCACCAGGCGCGCTTCATCTACACGAACCCGACCTTTCAGAACCCGACCGGGGTTACGACGAGTGAGCACAAGCGCCGGGAGCTCCTCACGCTGGCACGCCAGTTCGGCGCTGTCATTCTCGAAGACGACCATTCCCCTGAGCTGCGTTTCTCCGGCGCAGCAGTGCCGGCAATTCGTGCGCTTGCGGACGAAGACGATCTGGTTCTATACGCGCGCGGTTTTGGCAAAGTATTCCTGCCGGGCCTGCGGCTTGGCTACCTCATCGTTCCCGACTCGATGCGCCGGAAGCTTTTGATGGCAAAGGCCAACACGGATTTGCATTCCAACAGCTTCATGCAAGAGGCCGCGGCTCGGTATCTTGCCAGGCGCAGCCATCCGGACCTGCTGGAGCGGCTGCGCGACAAATATGGGGCGCGCCAACGGCTGCTGTACAACAGCCTAGTCGCCGGCATGCCGGCGGGAACGACAGTGAGCCAGCCGGAGGGCGGCTTGAGCGTTTGGCTAACGCTGCCCGAAGGCGCCGATGTTTCCGAGCTCTATTTCAGAGCCGTTCGACGTGGAGTCGCGTTCGTGTCCGGCGAGGTCTTCTACGGATCGCCCTCCGACTCGCGATCCTTTCGAGTCAGTTTCGGCCTGAACCGGCCCGAGGAGCTTCACGAAGGCGTCGAGCGCCTTTGCTCGGTGGTCAGGGATCTGTTGAACCGCCGCAGCGCCCGTACGCCCGCCATGATGATGTAATTGCGACGCCGGTGCGGCTGCTCCTGGCGCCGCTGAAGCGAATCACGACAGGCTCGGCAGCTTGAGCCGGTGCTCGCGTGCGCAGGCAATGGCGTCTTCGTAGCCCGCATCGGCGTGGCGCATGACGCCGGAGGCGGGGTCATTCCACAGCACGCGCTCGATCCGCCGCGCCGCTTCCGGCGTGCCGTCGCACACCACGACCATGCCGGCGTGCTGCGAGAAGCCGATGCCGACGCCGCCGCCGTGGTGGAACGACACCCAGGTCGCGCCCGATGCGCAGTTGAGCAGCGCGTTGAGCAGCGGCCAATCCGACACGGCGTCGGAGCCGTCCTTCATGCCCTCGGTCTCGCGATTGGGGCTGGCGACCGAACCGGAATCGAGGTGGTCGCGGCCGATCACAATCGGCGCCTTTAGTTCGCCGCTCGCCACCATCTGGTTGAAGGCAAGGCCCAACCGATGCCGGTCGCCAAGCCCGACCCAGCAGATGCGCGCCGGCAGGCCCTGGAACTTGATGCGCGCCTTGGCCATATCGAGCCACTGATGCAGATGCGCCTCGTTCGGCATCAGCTCCTTCACTTTGGCGTCGGTGCGAAAAATGTCCTCGGGGTCGCCCGACAGCGCCGCCCAGCGGAATGGGCCGATGCCGCGGCAGAACAGCGGACGGACATAGGCCGGCACGAAGCCGGGAAAATCGAACGCGTCGGCGACGCCTGCTTCCTTGGCCATCTGGCGGATATTGTTGCCGTAGTCGAAGGTCGGCACCCCGGCGCGCCAGAATGCGAGCATGGCGCGCACGTGCGCCGCCATCGACTGCTTCGCCGCCCGCTCGACGCCTTTCGGGTCGTCGGCGCGGCGCGCGTCCCATTCCGCCAGCGTCCAGCCTGCGGGCAGATAGCCGTTGATCGGATCATGCGCAGAGGTCTGGTCGGTCACCGCGTCGGGTTTCACACCGCGCCGCACCAGCTCGGGCAGCATCTCGGCGGCGTTGCCGAGCAGGGCGATCGAGACCGGTTTTCGGTCGCGGCCGGCGCGGTCCATCATCGCCAGCGCTTCGTCGAGGTCCTTTGCCTGCGCGTCGAGATAGCCGGTCTTGAGCCGCATCTCGATGCGTGACGGCTGGCACTCGATCGCCAGCAGCGAAGCACCCGCCATGGTGGCGGCGAGCGGCTGCGCGCCGCCCATGCCGCCGAGCCCGGCGGTGAGGATCCATTTGCCCGCAAGGCTGCCGCCGTAGTGGCACCGCAACAGTTCGGCGAAGGTCTCGTAGGTGCCCTGCACGATGCCCTGTGAGCCGATATAGATCCACGAGCCCGCCGTCATCTGCCCGTACATCATCAGGCCTTTGCGATCGAGCTCGTTGAAATGGTCAAGCGTCGCCCAGTGTGGGACCAGGTTTGAATTGGCGATCAGCACTCGCGGCGCGTCCGCATGGGTGCGAAACACGCCGACGGGCTTTCCCGATTGCACGCACAGCGTCTCGTCCGCCTCCAGGGCGCGCAAGGCCGCGACGATGCGATCGTAACTCTCCCAGTCGCGCGCCGCGCGACCGATGCCGCCATAGACCACGAGCTCATGCGGCTTCTCCGCCACCTCGGGGTCGAGGTTGTTCATCAGCATGCGCAGCGGCGCCTCGGTCAGCCAGCACTTGGCCGAGAGTTGCGTGCCGTGTGGCGCGCGAATGACACGGGCATTGTCGAGACGGGTGAGCATCGGGTTCTCGTACCTCCATGCCCGCACTGCGTAGGGCGGGCCAGCCGTCTTCACCGTAGCCCGCTGCGGCAAGACCGGCGCACTACGCTACGCTATTGCGCCCTAAGGCTGAACTCCTAGTGCGGTGGATTTGAAGTTCCTATCATTATAGCCGCGCGTTTGTGTAGGAACTTCAAATCCAAAAACCGCACTAGGAATCATAGATTGCTAGTGTCCCTTTTTGATTCCGAAGTTCGCAAACGAGCGTGCCGCGCAATGATGCGAACTTCGGAATCGGGACACTAGCGCATCACCCTCGTGCAAAGGCGAGGCAGTCTTCGAGCACGGCGCGCAGTGTCTGCTGGATCGGTTTGGCGAAATCGGGGTCCCATGGCGGCGGGTCTTTCTCGTTGGGAAGGTAGCCGCGCATCGCAAGCTCCATCTGCACGGCATGGACGCCTTCGGCAGGGCGGCCATAGGTGCGGGTGATCCAGCCGCCGGTGAACCGCCCGTTGACCACATGCGACCACGGGCTCGCGGCGCAACGGCGCGCCACCGCCGCTTCCAGGGCGGAATCGCAGCTCTTGCCTGAATTGGTGCCGATGTTAAATACCGGAAGTTCGCCGGAAAACAGCCGCGGCTCGACCGAACGGATGGAGTGGCAATCGTACAGCACCACGCGCGGATGCAGGGCGCGCAGCCGTTTGATCTCCCCGGCGAGTGCGCGATGATACGGCGCGAAATAGAGCGCCTTGCGCCGTTCGATCTCGTCCGGTGTGGGTGCCTGTCCAACGCGGTAGAGCGCTCGGCCGTCGAAGGTTTCCGTCGGCACCAAGCCGGTGGTTGTTTGTCCCGGATAGAGCGACGCGCCGGAGGGATCGCGATTGACGTCGATCACCGTGCGCGAGAGCGCCGTATGCACGGTGGTGCCGCCGAGTTCGGTTGCAAAGGCGTAAAGCTTGTCGATATGGCGATCGGCGTCGTGACGCGCCAGCGGGAAGGATACCAGCGCGGCCGCGCACTCCGCTGGAACGCTCAGGCCGGTATGCGGGAACGACACCAGCAGAGCCGTATCGCCCTGCTTCACGGTGAGCCACGGCTCGGTCATGCATTCCGTCCTTCGATGCCGGGGAGGTCCAGGTCCGTTGCGGCGGTGAGTGCGCCGGAGCGCACGAGATCGGCCGCCGTTGCAATGTCGGGAGCAAGGTAGCGATCGTGCTCGAGCCGCGGCACGCGTTCACGCAGCCGCATCCGTGCCCGTTCGAGCGGCGGGCTCGATGTGAGGGGCAAATGGAAGTCGCAGCCCTGCGCCGCGGCAATGAGCTCGATGGCGATCACGTTGACGGCGTTCTCCGCCATGGCGGCGAGCCGGCGCGCGGCATGCGCCGACATCGACACGTGGTCCTCCTGGTTCGCACAGGTCGGGATCGAATCGACGCTGGCTGGATAGGCGCGCTGCTTGTTCTCGGACACCAGCGCCGCCGCCGTCACCTGCGCCAGCATCAACCCGGAATTGAGGCCGGGCCGCGGGGTGAGAAAGGCCGGCAGTCCCGACAGGGCGGGATCGATCAGCATGGCTACTCGCCGCTCGGCGAGCGAGCCGATCTCGCAGGTTGCGATCGCCAGCATGTCGGCGGCGAACGCCACCGGCTCGCCGTGGAAATTGCCGCCCGACAGCGCCTCGCCGCCGCCGGCGAAAATCAGCGGGTTGTCGGAGACGCCATTGGCCTCGGTCGCCAGCGTCGCCGCGGCCTGCCGGGCGAGGTCCAGCACGGCGCCCATCACCTGCGGCTGGCAGCGCAGGCAATAAGGGTCTTGCACGCGGTCGTCGTTGACGAGGTGCGAGGCGCGAATCGGGCTGCCAGCCATCAGCGTGCGCAGGGCGGCCGCGACGTCGATCTGGCCGCGATGGCCACGCAGCGCATGAATGCGGGCGTCGAACGGCGTGTCGGAGCCTTTCGCCGCGTCGGTTGTGAGCGCGCCGGTGATGAGCGCCGCGTGGAACACCCGTTCGATGGTGAACAGACCTGCCAATGCTTCAGCGGTCGAAAACTGGGTGCCGTTGAGGAGAGCGAGCCCTTCCTTGGGGCCGAGCACAAGAGGTGCGAGCCCGGCGCGCCCGAGCGCTGCATCGGCCGGCATGGCCTCGCCGGCGAACCGCGCTTCGCCGATGCCGAGCATCGCCGCCGCGAGGTGGGCGAGTGGGGCGAGATCGCCCGATGTTCCCACCGAGCCCTGGCTCGGGACCACGGGCACGATGCCACGTTCCAGCACGGCCTCCAGCATGGCGATGGTCTGCGGCCGCACGCCAGAGGCGCCGTGGCCGAGGCTCGCGAGCTTGAGCGCCATCATCAGCCGCACATTCGCGTCCTGCATCGGCTCGCCGACGCCGGCGGCGTGCGACAGCACGATGTTACGCTGCAGCATCACCAGGTCTTCCGCGCCGATATGCACGCTCGCGAGTTTGCCGAAGCCGGTGTTGATTCCGTAGACCGGCGCGCCGCGCGCGACGATGGCGTCGACCGTCCGGGCGCCCGCTTCGACGGCAGGGAGCGCCGCCGGATCGAGGCGGACGCCCGCGCCGTCGGCAACCGCGCGCCAGTCGGCAAGCGTTGTGCGTCCCGGCGTCAGCGTGATCATGCGCCTCTCCGCACGCGCGCATGGAGCGAATTGAACCCGATGCGGTAGGCCAGCTCTGCCGGCCGTTCGATGTCCCAGACCGCGAGGTCGCACCATTTGCCGCGCTCGAGCGTGCCGATGTCGCCGAGCCTGCCGAGCGCGCGCGCGGCTTCCCGCGTCACGCCGGCGATGGTTTCCTCCACGGTCAGGCCGAAAAGCGTCGCCGACATGTTGAGCGTCAGAAGGAGCGACGTGATCGGTGAGGTGCCCGGATTGCTGTCGGTGGCGATTGCCATCGGCACGCCGTGGCGACGAAAGTTCGCGATCGGCGGCACCTGCTTCTCGCGCAGCACGTAGAATGCCCCGGGCAGCAGCACGGCGACGGTGCCGGCGCGCGCCATGGCCGCAACGCCATCCTCGTCGGTATATTCGAGATGGTCGGCCGAGAGTGCGCCGTGTGTGGCTGCGAGCCTGGCGCCATGCAGGTTGGAGAGCTGATCGGCATGCAGCTTGACCCGCAGTCCCGCAGCCTGCGCGGCGACGAACACGCGCGTGGTCTGCTCGGACGAGAACGCGATGGATTCGCAGAACGCGTCGACGGCATCGGCAAGGTTGTTGCGGGCGATGGTCGGGATCAGTGCGCAGACCTCGTCGATGTAGCGCTCCTTGTCGCCGTCCGCTTCCGGCGGCAGCGCGTGCGCGCCGAGGAAGCTCGTGACCACGTCGACGTCGCGCACGCGCGCGAGACGCCGCGCGGCGCTCAGCATCCGCATTTCGGTCTCGCGCTCGAGCCCATACCCCGACTTGATCTCGATGGTGGTGACGCCTTCCGCGAGCAGCCGATCGAGGCGGGGCAGGCTCGCGCGCACGAGATCGTCCTCGCTTGCCGCCCGCGTCGCCTTCACGGTGGAGACAATGCCGCCGCCCGCCCGCGCGATCTCCTCGTAGGAGGCGCCCGCAAGGCGCAGCTCGAATTCATGCGCCCGATCTCCGGCATAGACGAGGTGGGTGTGGCAATCGATCAGGCCGGGCGTGATCCAGCGCCCGTCCACGGCGATGCGATTGGTTGCATCCCAACCGGTCGGCAATTCCGCCATCGGACCTGCGTATGCAATACGGCCGGCCGCAGCCGCAACTGCGCCGCGCTCGACAACGCCCAGACCACCGCGATCAGGCGAGAGGGTGGCAAGACGCGCGTCGAGCCAGATCGTGTCGAACCGCATGACGTCCTCGCACAGCCGATGCTCTATACATATTGCCGCCACGGCGCATATGGTCGAGAAATATTCCACCTTCCAGGCCGGCGGGGCGGCGAGCGAATTTGCGACGCGAACTCTTTTTCGACCACGCTTTGCTGCCGTCCGGATGGGCGCGCGACGTCCGCATCACGGTCGCCGACGGTACCATCGCCGCGGTTACGGAAGGAGCGCTGCACAGCGGGGCTGATCGCGTTTCCGGAATTGCCGTCCCCGGTCTCCCGAACCTGCATTGCCACGCCTTTCAACGCGGCATGGCCGGGCTCGCCGAGCGCCGCGGTCCGACCACCGACAGCTTCTGGACCTGGCGCGAGGTGATGTACCACTTCCTTCAGCACCTTTCGCCCGACGACGTCGAGGCCATCGCCGCGTTCGCCTATCTGGAAATGCTGGAGGCCGGCTTCACGACCGTCGGCGAGTTCCATTATCTGCACCACGACGTTGACGGCAGGCCCTACGCCAATCCCGGTGAAATGGCGGAGCGTATCGCCGCGGCCAGCGCGCAAAGCCGCATTGGCCTCACGCTGCTGCCGTCGTTCTACGCCTATGGCGGCTTTGGCGGCGCGGCGCCGGCTCCCGGCCAGCGCCGTTTCATCAACGATCCCGAGCGCTTCCTCGATCTGGTCCGGCGTGCGCGGGTAACGGTGGCAAGATTGCCGCAAGGACGTGTGGGCATCGCGCCGCACTCCCTGCGTGCGGTGACGCCCGCGACGCTCCGGACGATTTGCCAGGCGACGCCCGAGGGGCCGATTCATATCCACGCCGCCGAGCAACTGCGGGAAGTGGAGGACTGCGTCGCGGCCCTCGGTCGGCGCCCGGTGGAATGGCTGCTCGAGAATGCCGCGCTTGATGAGCGCTGGTGCGTGATCCACGCCACCCACACGACTCCGGCGGAGATAGCGGCGTTGGCTGCCTCGCGCGCGGTGGTCGGTCTCTGCCCGCTGACCGAAGCGTCGCTTGGTGACGGCATCTTTGACGGCGCCGCCTATCTCGCGGCCCGCGGCCGCTTCGGCATAGGGACCGATTCGAATATCCAGATCGACGCTGCCGCCGAGTTGCGGCAACTGGAATATGGGCAACGTCTGGCGCGCCGCGCCCGCAACGTCATGGCGGTGGATGAGGGGGAATCGACCGGACGACGGCTATACGCCACGGCGCTGGCCGCGGGCGCGCAGGCACTGCAACGGCCAATCGGCGCGCTCGCCGTCGGCTCGCGTGCGGATGTCGTGCTGCTCGACGACCATCATCCGGACCTCGCCTCGCGTCATGGCGATCAATGGCTCGACGCCTGGATTTTCGTCGCCGGACGCAGCGCGGTCAAAACCGTGCTGGCGGGAGGAGACAGCGTCGTGGAAGCGGGCCGCCACACCATGCGCGCAACCATCGCGGCACGCTACCGGGCGGTCATCGCCAAACTTGCGATTGCGTAAAGCGAATTCATGTGCGTCCACGTTCTCACGGGCGGTCAGGGCTCGTCTTGCCCGCCCGCGGCGCCCTCGGCGCGCGGCCGAAACAATGCTGAATTGAGCGCGCCGCCATAGACGAAGATCGATGCCGTCCAATAGAGGAACACGAGCGCGATCATGGCCGAGGCGAGCCCGGCGTAATAGCTCACATAGGCGAACGAGAACTCGGCGAGATAGCGGCCGAAGGCGACACCGGCAATGAGCCACAAGATCAGCGTGGCGATGATGCCGGGCAGGATCTCGATCATCCGGCGGCGGCCGGCCGGCAACCACTTGTGGGCGACGAACAGCGCGATGGTCAGAACGACGACCGCGATGCCGAAGCGGAAGATGGTGAAGGTGCCCTCGAGCGGCTCGAGCCATGGCGCATAGCGCAAGGCGGTGTGGAACAGGAGTGGCCCCAGCACGATGAGAAAACCGAGCGCCAGCAGCCCGAGCGCGGCCACCAGCACATAGGCAATGGATTCGAGCCGGAGCAGAATCCAATACCGCGTCTCGAGCACGCCATAGGCCCGGTTGAGGCCGATCCGCAGGCTCTCGACACCGCTCGAGGCAAAATAGATGGCGAAAGCGGCGCCGAGCGTGAGCGCGCCGGGATGAGTGGTGGTGAGCACGTTCTGGATTTCCCGGGCGATCGGGCCGGCGACCTCGTCGGGCCAGGTCGCGAGCATGAGCTTGGCCACCTCGTCGGCCAGGTCGCTGGAGCCGAAGAAGCCGGCGAGCGATGTGAGCACGATGAAGAACGGAAACATCGCCATCAGGGCGGAGAGCGCGATGTGGCTTGCGATGGCCCAGCCGTCGTCCGCAAGAAAACGCCAATAGGCATCAAGGGCGATGTGGAAGGCGCGTCGCATCGAGGGAATCCAGATCTGCCCCGCTCAATCGCCTTGACGCGCGAATTGCAACCTGCAGTCCGGCCGGGAGCGCGCTGGCGTGCCGTGGGCGAATCATAACATCGTGACGCCGCCCATGCTCTCCCAGCGTCCGACCCCATTCCTGATCCGCGCCGCGCCGCTGACGTTCGCATTGTTATGGTCGAGCGGCTTCATCGTAGCAAAATATGCTGCACCGGACGCGGATCCATTCACCTTTCTCTCCGTGCGCTGTGGGAGCACAATCGTTGTACTTTTGTTGATCATTGTTGCAAGCCGCGCGCCGTGGCCCGCAAGCGCACATGAGGCTTCCCACAGCATCGTCGCCGGTATGCTGCTGCATGGCGGCTATCTGGGAGGCGTGTGGTGGGCGGTCGCCCAGGGTCTGCCCGCCGGCATTGCCGGATTGATCACGGCCGGCCAGCCCCTGCTCACGGCGATCCTTGCCGCGCCGCTCCTGGGCGAGCGGCTCAACCGCCGACAGTGGGCCGGGATCGCCGGCGGCTTGGTCGGCATCGTGCTCGTGCTCGCGCCGCGCCTGACCGGCGTCGACATGACTGCGCTCGGCGCCGTCGCGCTGCCGATGATCGTCAATTTCGCGGCCACGGTCTCGGTCACGCTGGGCACGTTCTATCAGAAGCGCTTTGTCCCCCGCACCGATCTGCGCACCGGCACCTGCCTGCAATTCGTCGGCGGGCTGGCGGTCGTGGCGCCGCTCGCGCTGTTGACCGAAACGTTGCGGTTTGATGCGACCGCGACCCTGCTTGCCGCGCTCGCCTGGTCGGTGCTGGTCATTTCGCTTGCGGCGATCGCGCTCCTGCTGCTGATGCTCCGGCGCGGGGAAGTTTCGCGGGTGGCAGCGCTGATTTATCTGGTGCCGCCACTCACCGCGCTCGAGGCGTTCATCCTGTTCGGCGAAAGTCTGAGCGCCGTGCAGGTCGCCGGCATGGCCGTGACCGCGTTGGGCGTGTGGCTGGCCACGCATCGGGGATAACCACGTGCGCAGGCGACGTGTGGATGGCGGCGCCCGTCCGCCCTGCTTATCATCGATGGATGAGCCGCGGGCCTGGTGGCACGCTCGCGCTTGCGCGCGAGATGTTCTATTTCAGTGCGCCGCGTAGTTCGAGGCAGTGATCAGCAGCGCGAAGCAATCACGGCCGCGCGATGACGTGCGCTTGCGGTGGAGGGGCCATGCGTGTCGCTCTCGTCAATATCGCGACCATCGTCTCGGGCGATCTCGACGAGCCGTTCGTCGCAGGCGATACCATCGTCACCGACGGCGACCGCATCGTCGCGGTCGGCACCGCATCGGCGAGCGAGGTCGAAGCCTGCGACGTCGTCATCGATGCCGGCCGCACGACCGCCATTCCGGGGCTGATCGATTCGCACGTGCACATCACGTTCGGCGATTTCACGCCGCGACAGCAGACGGTCGGTTACCTCGAGAGCTACGTGCATGGCGGGGTGACGACCGCGATCAGCGCCTCGGAAGTCCATGTGCCCGGCCGGCCAAGGGATGCCGAAGGGGTGAAGGCGCTCGCCGTCGCCGCGCAGAAATGCTTCGAGCACTACCGCCCGGGCGGAATGAAGGTTTACGCCGGCTCCGTCATTCTCGAACCGACACTCAACGGCAACGACCTCGGTGAGATCGCGAAGAAAGGCGTGTGGCTGGCCAAGGCCGGCTTCGGCGCCTTCAAGACCGCGTTCGAATATGCACCGCTGGTCGCCGCGGCGCGCGCGCACGGCATGATCACTACCTGTCACACCGGCGGGTCCTCGATCCCGGGCTCCGGGGCAATCACCGGCGACCATTTGCTGGCGATGAAGCCGCACGTATCGTTCCACGTGAACGGCGGGCCGACCGCCATGCCCGACCGGGACTTCGAGCGGATCATCGTCGAAGGCGACATGGCCTTGCAGGTCTGCACCGCGGGCAATCTGCGCACCGCGCTCCTGTGCGCGACGCTGGCTCAGCGCCACGGTGCGTTCGATCGCCTCATCGTGGCGACCGACACGCCAACCGGAAGCGGCGTCATGCCGCTCGGCATGCTCTACACCATGTCGCATCTCGCGAGCCTCGCCGGCATCGCGCCCGAACTGTGCATCGCCGCGGCGACCGGCAGCAATGCGCGCGTCTACGGGCTCGACTCCGGCCTGCTGGCCGCGGGCAAGGCGGCGGATGTCGTGCTGCTGGATGCGCCGGATGGCGGCACCCAGGACAATGCGCTCGCCGCGATCAAGAACGGCGACATCGCAGCGGTCGGCGCGGTGATCACGGGCGGCCGGCCGCGGTTCGTCGGCCGCAGCCGCAACACCCCGGCAACGACGCGAACGGTGCGCGTGGCGAGCTGCAAGCTCCCGCAGGATTTCTCGGGCGTGCCGCACTAGGCGGGCGCGGCAGCGGCAGAGAACCGCGACTGTTCAATAATGCAGCATGAGCTGCGTAAACCGCCGGCAATGCGGTCGAACTGCGCGTTGCAGCGTTGCATTTGTGCAATGCACGCGTAGTGTTGCGGCGAAGGCTTTGGAGGCCGAGTGGATACCGATGAGCGGGACGCGCCTGGAGGCGCTGCCGCGCGGAGATCGCCGATGCTGGACCAGGCTCAACGCTCCGACGCCGCGCCGAAGCTTGTCGCTCTCGCGCGGGAGGCGACCCAGGCGGCCGATGCGCTGCTGGCGGAGGCGACGGCGGCGGTGCGCCGACGGGTGATGGTCGACGAACGTATGGTCGATGGGCTGCTCGATCGCGAGCAGCGTGCCACCCATGGGCTGGCCTGGCTCGCGACTTACGTCGAATCCGTGCGGCAGCTCGCGGCTTACGCGGAGCGGATGCAGTCCGCCGGCGGGCTCGGGGAGACCGAGCAACTGCTCGTCGAGATCGGGATCGGCGAATACCTGGCTCAGATTCAGGGCGGCATTCCCATGAGCCAGGGCGAAATCGTGCGTCCTACCGACATCGGGCTCGCCGGTGAGGCAGTCGCAACGCGTGTCGCCGGGCCGCTGCGAGAACTGAACGCTGACGCGAATGTCGAGCGCCGCGCGCGCCTGGTCGAGCTGATGCGCGCGCACCACGGCGCCACCGTCGGCGATTGCGGTCTCGACGACACGCTGACGACGATCCGCGATGAGATGCGCAAGTTCGCCGACAGCGAGGTGGCGCCCCAGGCGCACCAGTGGCACCGCACCAACAGCTACATCCCGCTCGATGTCCTGACGCAGATGTCGGAGCTCGGCGTGTTCGGCCTCACCATTCCAGAAGAGTACGGCGGCCTCGGGCTCGGCAAGGAATCCATGTGCGTCGTGTCGGAGGAACTCTCCCGCGGCTATATCGGGGTCGGCTCGCTCGGCACGCGCTCCGAAATCGCCGCCGAACTGATCATCGGCGCCGGCACCGAGGAACAGAAGCGCAAGTGGTTGCCGAAGCTGGCGTCGGGCGAAGTGCTGCCGACCGCCGTGTTCACCGAGCCCAACACCGGCTCGGATCTCGCGTCGCTCAAGACGCGGGCGGTGCGGCAAGGCGACGTCTACAAGGTCTACGGCAACAAGACCTGGATCACGCACCCTGTACGCGCCGACCTGATGACGTTGCTGGTGCGCACCAATCCGAACGAGCCCGGTCACCGCGGGCTGTCGATGCTGCTGGCGGAAAAGCCACGCGGCAAGGATGAAGATCCATTTCCGGCTGCCGGCATGTCGGGCACCGAGATCGAGGTGCTCGGCTATCGCGGCATGAAAGAGTTCGAGATCGCCTTCGACGGCTTCGAGGTCAAGGCGGAGAACCTGCTCGGCGGCGTCGAGGGGCTCGGGTTTCGGCAGCTCATGCAGACATTCGAATCGGCGCGCATCCAGACGGCGGCGCGCGCGATCGGGGTCGCGCAGGCGGCGATGGAGCAGGCGCTGACCTATGGCGAGCAGCGCCAGCAGTTCGGCGAGCCGATCATCAACTTCCCGCGCGTTGCCGACAAGATCGCGATGATGGCGGTCGAGATCATGATCGCGCGCCAGCTGACCTATTTCGCCGCGCGCCAGAAGGACTCGGGCAAACGCTGCGATCTCGAGGCCGGCATGGCCAAGCTGCTCGCCGCCCGCGTCGCCTGGGCCAATGCCGACAATGCCGTGCAGATCCACGGCGGCAACGGGTTCGCGCTTGAATTTCCGATCTCGCGCATTCTCTGCGACGCCCGCATTCTCAGCATTTTCGAGGGCGCGGCGGAAATCCAGGCGCAGGTGATCGCGCGACGGCTATTGAGCGCGACAAACTGATCCGAACGGAATCGCCTCGCCGGGCGTTTGCCCTTCGAAGAAAATTGATCGAGAACAAGGACGCCACGGCCGTGCCGCGGCATGATTGCGGCTGGAGCGGAGAGGAACTGAATGCAAAAGCTGAAAATCCGGCAAGGCGATTGGGTGATCGTCTGCGACGGAAAAAAGGCGTTGATCCTGGAGAATGCCGGGGACGAAAAATTCCTCAACCTCAAGACCAAGGAGGTCCAGGAGCATGCCGATCCGAAGACGTCCGATCTCGGCACCGATGAGCCCGGCCGGTCCTTCAGCTCCGTCGGAAGCGGACGCAGCGCGGTCGAGCAGACCGATTGGCACCGGCAGGAGGAGGAACGATTTCTGCAGAAGCTGGTCAGCCAGCTCGACCATTCCGTGAAGGTCGGCGAGGTCAAGTCACTCGTCATTGTGGCGCCGCCACGGGCGCTCGGCGTGCTGCGTCAGGCCTATTCCCACATTCTGCGGGCCGCGGTACACGCTGAAATCGACAAGGACCTCGTCCGGCTTCCCGTGCACGAGATCGAAAAGCATCTCGCGGGGTGATGCGTTTCCCCGCAACTGTCACGCCCCGCGAAGGCGGGGCATCAGTGGATACTGCAGCGCGGGCTCGTGAGGCCGTGGCCGCTACGCCGCCTTCGCCGGCTGCTTCAGCAGCTTGCTCACGTTGCCGGACAGGATCGCGTCGCCGTCCTTGCCGAACGCGCGCAGCTCCTTGACGAAGTCGCGCACCGCGGCGCGCTCGCGAATTTCCTGCGGATAGTCGGTGGCGAACACGATGCGTGAGGCCGGGATCTCGATCAGCGCGCCCTTCACGGCGCCCATGGCGCCGCAGAAGCCGGCGGTGTCGAACACCATGTTGTTCTGCAGATAGTAGTCGAAATCCTTTTTCGGCTTCATGCCATGACGGGCGTTGCCCAGCGTGCCCCAGAAGTCCTTGTCCTGATACGAACGAATGCGGCCGAGCAGCGCGGAAAGCCCGCCGCCGAGATGCGACATGTGGATCGTGAGGTTGGGGTGGCGATCGAACACGCCGGCATTGATCAGGCGGATCGTCGCCATGACCAGGGAGAACTCGCGGCCCACCGAGCGCGCGGTGTCGTAGCCGTCGAACTGCTTGGTCTGATTGAGCTTGAGCGCGGGGTGCACGAAAACGAACAGATCCAACTTCGCGCATTCGGCCCAGAACGGCTCGAACTCGGGGGCGTCGAGATAGAGGTCGTTGGTCTCCGAGGTGATCACCACGCCGGGAAAGCCGAACTCGTGCTTGCAGCGGGCGAGTTCGCGAAATGCATCGGCACCGCCGAGCGGATTGGCATGGGCGGCGCCGATGAAGCGGCCGGGATAATCGCGTTCCGCTTTCTTGGCGCTGGCGTTGCACAGGCGCGATTTGTCGAGATCAGCGCACATGCCGGCCGCGCTGGTGAGAAAGGCAACGTCGATCCCGGACTCGTCCATCATCCGGATATGCTCGTCGAGATCGAACAGCATCCAATGCAAGATGAAGCTCGGCGCGCCATGCTCGTCGTAGGATACGATCTTGCGGCGACCGAGATCCTTGGGCATCAGCTCATGCGGCGTGAAGTGGTGCTGGAAGTCGACGATCATCGAAAGCGTTCTCCCTCGCAGAGGTCGGTTGGCGCGCGCACCGTGCGTCAAGCGCTTGCGCGCAGATCCTGTAGGGCGCGTGCGACTGCATCGTCAAGCGGCGTATGCGGGACGTCGCCGATCGCGGCCCTGAGCTTGCTCCCGTCGATCCGGTGCGGCTCCCGCCAGAGATACGCCATCTCGGACAACTCCCGACACAGCGGTACGAACGGGCGCAACGCATGGATGAGCCACCATGTCATGCGCTTGATCTGAAGCTTGCTGGCGGTCGCCCGCGCGATGGTCGTGGTGAAGTCGCGGCCGGTCACCGCGTGCCCGGGGAAGCCGAACGTCGCAAACGCGGGCAGCGTCTCGCGCATCCCGGCGAGGAGCACGAGGACCGAGACCAGATCGGGCAGATAAGCCCATTCGTGCACCAGGTCGATCGGCCCGGGATAGGTCAGGCGGCCGCGGCCGATCTCCTTGAGCAGCACGAGATCGAGCCATGATCCGCGTCCGCCGCCATAGAAATCTCCGGCGCGCAGAACGATCGCGCGCATGCCGCGTTCGGTGGCTTCGGCCATGCGATCTTCCATCGCCACGCGCATCTGCCCCTTGCGGGACGACGGCCGCATCGGCGTGGTCTCATCGATCACCGGCGGCATGGGCGAACCGTAATTGTAGAGATTGCCGGGAAACATCAGCGTGGCGCCGGTTGTCTCGGCAGCGGTGATGGCGGAATAGGCGAGCGGCAACGCAAGCCGCGACCAGTCGGTGTAGAACGGATTGAGTGCGTGCAGGATGACGTCCGCGCCGCACGCGGCTGTACTGACCGCGGCATGGTCGAGCGCATCGACCTCGATCGGCTGGGTGCCGGCCGGCGCGCGCGCGGCGCGGCCCGGCCGCACCAGGCTGATGACGGTCCAGCCGGCGTCCCGGAACGCCTCCGCCGCCTTGTGGCCGAGCCGGCCGCCGGCTCCGAGCACCAGAACACGCGAGTTCATGGCTGGAGATAGGGGCGAGACCGCATGGGCATCCGCCGCTGGTCAACCGAGGACCGCGGGGAGGCAGAAAGGAATATCGGCGGGCAATGTCGCATTCGTGTTCATCCTCGGCGGGCGGGCCATCGTAAACGCGAGACTGGCGATTTCAAATCCCGCAGATTTGAACGGTCGAGGCCGATATCTTGCCGGTCCGCAATTGAAAGTCGGGCAATGGCCTTACCATCTTGAGGGTGTTAAGAGGTCGCCCGATGACCGAAGTCTTGGCTTATGCTTTCGTGCCGATCGCGATCGGTGCCGTCGCAGTGGTGCTGGTCCTCGGCCTCGTCAACATGATGCGCGGCGGCTCGCCGCACAAATCGCAGAAGCTGATGAGGCTTCGCGTGCTGCTGCAATTCATCGCCATCATCGTCATAATGCTGACGGTCTGGGCGATGGGCAAATAGAACGCAAACAGGGCCTGGTGCGAAACGGGACCTGACGCGAATAGGACTTGGTGCGAACAGGATCTGGCGCGAATAGGATCTGGGGCGATGGTCGTTCTCAACAGGATTTACACCCGCACCGGCGATGACGGCACGACCGCGCTCGGCAGCGGCGAGCGGCGCAAGAAATACGATCTGCGTGTCTCCGCGTACGGCACGCTGGACGAGGTCAACGCGGTGCTCGGGCTGGCGCGGCTCCACACCGGCGCCGACCACGCCCTCGATGCCGTGCTGGCACGCATTCAGAACGACCTGTTCGACGTCGAAGCCGACCTCTGCCTGTCGGCGAAGGGCCCCGGCGGCGCCCGTATGACCATCACCGACGCGCAGGTGCAGTGGCTGGAGCAGCAGATCGATCATTTCAATGCCGACCTCGCGCCGCTGCGCTCCTTCATCTTGCCGGGCGGAAGTTCCACCGCCGCGCACCTGCACCTCGCCCGCACTGTCTGCCGCCGCGCCGAGCGGCTGATGGTCGAGCTCAACGACCAGTCGAGCGAAGGGGTCACGCCGGCAGCGCTCAAATACGTCAACCGCCTCTCGGACTTTCTGTTCGTGGCAGGGCGGCACGCCAACGACAAGGGCGCGTCCGACGTGCTGTGGCAGCCCGGTCAGAACCGTTGACGGGGACGCCCCGCTAAATGGTCGTACCGCTCTACGACGACAATCCCTTCGCCGCGCCGGTGAAGCCGGTGGTGACGTGGTGTCTGATCGCGGTCAATCTCGCCGTCTTCTTCTATGAAGCGGGTGCAAGCCAGCTGGCGCTTGACCAGATGATCGACACCTTCAGCCTCACGCCGGCGGCCTTCACCGGCCACATGCCGGCGCGCGGATGGGTGCCGGCGTTCGCGACGATCGTCACCTACCAGTTCTTTCACGCCGACATCGCGCACCTGGTCGGCAATATGGTGTTCTTGTGGGTGTTCGGTGACGATGTCGAGCGGGCGATCGGTCGCTGGCGCTTCCTGGCGTTCTACCTTCTCTGCGGCGTGGCTGGCGGGCTCGTCTTCATCGCCATCGATCTGCGGGCCGGAATCGAGCTGATCGGCGCATCGGGCGCGATCGCCGGCCTGGTCGTGGCCTATGTGATGCTGCGTCCCTGCGCCAAGATCACGGTTCTGCTCGGCATCATCCCGCTGCGGATCAGCGCCTATTGGGTGGTCGGCCTGTTCGTGCTCATCCAGCTGTGGAATCTCGGCGCCTCGTCGAAGAGCGAGGTGGCGTACTGGTGCCATTTCGGCGGCATGGTGGCCGGCGGCGTACTGTTTCCGCTGATCAAGCCCCGGTGGGTGAAGCTGTTCCAATGCCGGCAGCGGGTTCCGGACACCGTCGTCCAGATCGGGCCCAATCCCGTTGCCCGCGCGGCAAGGCTGGACAACTTCCGTTGACACTGCAAGGTAGCGGCCATTAGGTTGCCGCCGTCCGTCAGCGCGTGAACGCGCGGTTTCTGCGCGCTACGGCCAGGCGCCTGGGGGGCGTCCGCTTGTCATCGCGAGAGCGAACTGCATGAAAATTCTGGTGCCCGTAAAGCGGGTCGTCGACTACAACGTCAAAATCCGCGTCAAGAGCGACGGCAGCGGCGTCGAACTCGCGAACGTCAAGATGTCGATGAATCCGTTCGACGAGATCGCGGTCGAAGAGGCGCTCCGGCTCAAGGAAAAGGGCCAGGCCACCGAGGTCGTTTGCGTGTCGATCGGCCCGGCGCAGGCCGCCGAAACCATTCGCACCGGGCTCGCCATGGGTGCCGACCGCGGCATCCTGGTGAAGACCGACAAAACGCCCGAACCGCTGGCCGTAGCCAAGATCCTCAAGGCCATTGTCGAGGAGGAGAAGCCTGGTCTGGTCATTCTGGGCAAGCAGGCGATCGACGACGACTGCAACCAGACCGGCCAGATGCTCGCGGCCCTGACCGGTTGGCCGCAGGGCACCTTCGCGTCGAAACTGGTGATCGAGGGCGACAGCATTATGGTCACCCGCGAGGTCGACGGCGGCTTGCAGACGGTCAAGCTGAAGGCTCCCGCGATCGTGACCACCGACCTGCGTCTCAACGAGCCGCGCTATGCCAGCCTTCCGAACATCATGAAGGCCAAGAAGAAGCCGATCGATGAGAAAACACCGGAAGCTTACGGCGTCGATGCCTCGCCGCGGCTCGAAGTGCTCAAGACCGGAGAGCCCGCGGGCCGCAAGGCCGGCGTCAAAGTGAAGACCGTCGGCGAGCTCGTCGACAAGCTCAAGAATGAGATGGGATTGATTTGATGAAGTCCATTGACGCGGCCGGAACACGCAGCGAGCCGTCGACATGACCGCGCTCCTCCTGGCCGAGCACGACAACAAGACGCTCAAGGACGCCACCCACAAGGCGCTGACCGCGGCGAAGGCGCTCGGTGCCGACGTGCATGTGCTGGTCGCCGGCAAGGGGTGCCGGCCGGTCGCCGAGGCCGCCGCCAAGCTCGACGGCGTCAAGAAGGTCCTGCTCGCCGACGGCGCCGCCTACGAGCACATGCTGGCCGAGCCGGTGGCCGCGCTGGTCCTCTCGCTCGCGCCCGGCTATGACGCGATCGTCGCGGCGGCCACGACGACCGGCAAGAACGTCATGCCGCGCATCGCCGCTTTGCTCGATGTCATGCAGGTCTCCGACATCGTGAAAGTGATCGCGCCCGACACGTTCGAGCGCCTGATCTATGCCGGCAATGCGATCCAGACCGTGCGTTCGAAGGACAAGATCAAGGTCATCACGGTGCGCACCTCCACGTTCCAGGCGACCGGCGAGGGCGGGTCTGCTCCGATCGAGGAGGTGGCGGCGGTGGCCGATCCAGGCATTTCCACCTTCGTCGGCGAGGAACTGTCGAAATCGGAGCGGCCGGAGCTTACTTCGGCAAAAATCATCATTTCCGGCGGCCGGGCGATGCAAAGCCGGGAGAACTTCACCAAGTATATCGAGCCGGTCGCAGACAAGCTGGGCGCCGCCGTCGGCGCCTCGCGCGCGGCCGTGGACGCCGGCTATGCGCCGAACGATTGGCAGGTCGGCCAAACCGGCAAGGTGGTGGCGCCCGAGCTCTACATCGCTGTGGGGATTTCAGGCGCGATCCAGCACCTAGCCGGAATGAAGGATTCGAAGGTGATCGTGGCGATCAACAAGGACGAAGACGCTCCGATCTTTCAGATCGCGGACTACGGGCTGGTCGCCGATCTCTACCAAGCGTTGCCCGAGCTCGCGGCGGAACTTGGCAAGGTAGGGCGTTGACCATAATGGCAAGAGCGACCATCGGTCCGTGGTGTCTGGGTCCAGATCGGCGTAAAACAGGCGAAAGAACATGATCGAGGTCAAAGAGCGGCCGAAGGTCCGTTCCGGCAGCATGGCAGCCCATATCCGAAAAATCGGCGTGATCGGCGCGGGCCAGATGGGCAGCGGCATAGCGCATGTCAGCGCGCTCGCCGGTTTCGACGTCAAGCTCAACGATCTCTCGCCCGACCGGGTGAGGGCCGGGATCGCGACCATCAACGGCAACATGGCGCGGCAAGTCAGCCGCAAGCGCATCACCGAAGAAGAGCGCCAAGCCGGGCTCGAACGCATCACCGCGGCGGACACACTGGAGGCATTGGGCGATTGCGACCTCGTGATCGAGGCCGCGACCGAGAAGGAAGACGTCAAGCGCACGATCTTCGCCAGCCTCTGCCCGGTGCTCAAGCCCGAGGCCATCGTCGGCAGCAATACCTCGTCGATCTCGATCACGCGCCTGGCCTCGTCGACCGACCGGCCGGAGCGCTTCATCGGCATTCACTTCATGAATCCGGTGCCGCTGATGGAGCTGGTCGAGCTCATTCGCGGGATCGCCACCGACGACATGACGTTCGATGCCACCAGGCAGTTCGTGACCAAGCTCGGGAAGACCATCGCGGTCGCCGAGGACTTCCCCGCCTTCATCGTCAATCGGATACTGCTGCCGATGATCAACGAGGCGATCTACACGCTCTACGAGGGCGTCGGCAACGTCGAGGCGATCGACACCGCGATGCGGCTCGGTGCCCACCATCCCATGGGGCCGCTGGAGCTTGCCGATTTCATCGGGCTCGATACCTGCCTCTCGGTCATGCAGGTGCTGCACGAGGGCCTGGCGGACTCCAAATATCGCCCGTGCCCGCTGCTGGTGAAATATGTCGAGGCCGGCTGGCTCGGCAAGAAGACCCAGCGCGGGTTCTACGACTATCGCGGCGAGAAGCCGGTGCCCACGCGCTGACGGCGCTTGGGCCTCCCGCTTTACCGGACCGTCTCAGCGTTTCGGATAGGAAATACTCAGCGTCCCGACGAAGGGTTCGACCGCGCGCATATCGGCGTTGTCGGAGAGGAACTCGCCGTCACCGGTCACCTTGGCCAGATTTGCCTCCGGAGAATCCTCCGGGTGAACGAAATCCACCCCGAGCAGACATCCGCCCGGCTGCGGCTTGCTCAGCTTGCCGTCCTGCCAATCCGTCACCCTGCCGCCGTAGTCCCAGTCGAAGCCGGAGAGCTTGAATGGCTTACCGTTCATCTGCTCGATCTCGGCGAGCGCCGTGCCGATGCGGATGCCGTTGGCGGTGGCCCAGGCCGATTGATCCGTCGCCCTGATCAGCGTCGGACGGCGGCGCGCCTTCTCGTCGCTCCAGACGAATTCCAGCCTCGCCTTTGGGTCGTCGGGATAGAGCACGCTCGCTTTGATCTTCTGGCCTTCCACACCGTCGATCTCCTGGTCGACGACATTCTTGCTGCCGAACGCCTTCACCAGATCGGAGTGACCGGCATTGCGACCGAACGGTCCTTCGCACTTGATCAGGCGCGACGAGGCGGCGGACTCGGCCGATGCGGCCGACGAGGAGAGCGCGAGCATTCCCGCCACCAGGCTCATGCGTGCGGATCGCGCTTTTACCGGACAGGTCATCGTTTCGTGCTCCCTAGGGATGAAATCCAAAATGCGATCGAAGCGCTATTGCTTGAGTGCCGCGCTCACCAGCTTCACGGCGTCCTCGCTCGCCCATTCCGCCGGCCCAGCGACCGTGCCGAGCTCGCATCCCTCCGGATCGACGAGCAGCGTGGTCGGCATTCCGGCGGCGCGACCTACGATCTTCAGGTCCTGAAACACCTTGGCGCTGGGATCGGCAAAATAGGCGAGCCCGCCGATGCCGACCTCCTTGAGCCAGGTGCGCGCCTTCTCCGGATCGCGGGTGTCGATGCTGATGGCGACCACTTGGAAGCTCGGCCCGCCGAGCTTGCCTTCGAGCGCATCAAGGGCCGGCATCTCCTTGCGGCAGGGGACGCACCAGGTGGCCCAGAGGTTGAGCAGGACCGTGCGCCCGCGCCAATCCGCGAGGTGGCGTTCGGCGCCTCCGGCGTCCCGGAAGGCAAGGTCGGGCAGCCGGACCGGCTGGTCGGCGACCGCGAACGCCGCCACATCGCCATGCGCGAGCGGCGCCAGGCGCTGCGCCAGCGCGGCGGCGCCGGCGCAGGCGGCGTCTCCTGCGTTGCGCTGGATCGTGTTGATCCCGTATACCGCCGCCAGGGCGACGGCGATGCCGGCAATACCGCCGGCTACGACCATGACCAGACGCTTCACGGCGTGGGTTCGCGCTGCTTGTTCGGGACCGGTCATACGCGGCGAAACCTCGGTAGATGTGCCATGGGCAATAAGATGTGGGGCGGGCGCTTCAGCACCAGCCCTGATGCCGTCATGGAGGAGATCAATGCCTCCATCGATTTCGACCGGCACCTGTTCCGGCAGGACATCGCTGCGAGCCAAGCCCACGCCGCGATGCTCGCCAAACAAGGCATCATCACGGCCGACGATGCCCGCAAGATCGCGCGCGGTCTAGACACGATCCTGTCAGAGATCGAGAGCGGCAAGTTCAAGTTCAAGCGCGCGCTCGAAGACATCCATATGAACGTGGAGAGCCGGCTCGCCGAGCTGATCGGCCCGGCGGCGGGGCGGCTGCACACTGCGCGCTCGCGCAACGATCAGGTAGCCACCGATTTCCGGCTTTGGATCAGGGAAGCGGTGGATGCTGTCGACCAGGCCCTGGGCGCTTACCAGCAGGCACTCGCGGAGAAGGCATTGCAGCATGCCGCTACCGTGATGCCGGGCTTTACCCATTTGCAGATCGCCCAGCCGATCACGTTCGGGCATCACCTCCTGGCTTACGTGGAGATGGCCGCGCGCGACCGCGGCCGGTTCGCCGATGCGCGCAAGCGGGCGAACCAGTCTCCCCTCGGCGCCGCCGCGCTCGCCGGTACCGCCTTCCCGGTCGACCGGGCGATGACCGCCAAGACGCTCGGGTTCGAGAAGCCGATGGCGAACTCGCTCGACGCCGTCTCCGATCGCGACTTCGTTCTGGAGGCGCTGTCTGCCGCGGCGATCACGGCGGTGCATCTGTCGCGCTTCGCCGAGGAGATCGTGATCTGGTGCTCGCCGCTGGTGGGCCTCATCGCGCTGTCGGACCGATTCACCACCGGCTCCTCGATCATGCCGCAGAAGCGCAACCCGGATGCCGCCGAACTGGTGCGCGCCAAGACCGGCCGCATCGTGGGCGCGCTCGAAGCGCTGCTGATCGTGATGAAAGGGCTGCCGCTGGCGTATCAGAAGGACATGCAGGAGGATAAGGAAGGCGCCATGGACGCGTTCTCCGCCCTCATGCTGTCGCTTGCCGCCATGACCGGCATGGTGCGCGACATGACGCCCGATGTTGCGCGCATGCGCACAGCGGCGGGTGAGGGCTATGCCACCGCGACCGACCTTGCCGACTGGCTGGTGCGCGCTCTCAAGATGCCGTTCCGCGAGGCGCACCACGCCACCGGCCGGATCGTGGCCGCCGCGGCGGCCGAAAATATTCCGCTGCACGAGCTGCCGCTCGCCGCCATGCAGGCGGTCGAGAAACGCATCACCAAGGACGTGTTCGCGGTGCTCTCGGTCGACAATTCGGTGAAAAGCCGGAGCAGCCTGGGGGGCACTGCGCCCAAGAACGTGCGCCGGGAAGCAAACCGGTGGCTTAAGGTCTTGGCAAAAAGGCGCCGGTAGTATCCTTGTCCCGCGGGCGGCAGGGTTGTCATGCTGTCGCCTCTAACCTGCGATCTGCTATGGTGCCGCCGGTTCAGGAGTACCCGAATTGAGTTCCATGCCCGACCCGCGCCTCGTCCGGATTGCTGTCATCGGCGCCCTCGTCGCAGCGCTCGGCCTTGCCGGCTGCGGACGCAAGGGCGGGCTCGACCCGCCCCCGGGCGCGACCGCCGCCGCCGAGCAGAGCGCGCCCCCGGGTGCCGCGCCGCCGGCCTCGCCCGACGCGCTGCCGCCGCCCACACAACCGCTGCCGCGCCGCACGCCGATCGACTGGCTCATCGACTGAGCCGCACCGAGCGTTCCATGCACCACTTTGACTATCGCCACGGCGTCCTGCACGCCGAGGCGGTCGATCTCGCCGATCTCGCGACTGTGGTCGGCACCCCATTCTATTGCTACTCGACCGCGACGCTCCGGCGGCATTACGAGATCTTCGCCCAGGCCTTCGCCGACGTGAAGGCGCTCGTCTGCTACGCCATGAAGGCGAATTCCAACCAGGCGGTGATCAAGACGCTTGCCGAGCTCGGCGCCGGCGCCGACGTGGTGTCCGGCGGCGAGCTCAGGCGCGCGCGGGCGGCCGGCATCACGCCGGAGAAGATCATGTTCTCCGGCATCGGCAAGACCGCGGATGAACTGGCGCTTGCGCTCGACGAAGACATTCTCTGCATCAACGTCGAATCCGAAGCCGAGCTTGAACTGCTGTCGTCGATTGCCGTGGGCAAGGGTCGTACCGCCCGCATCTCGGTGCGCGTCAATCCCGACGTCGACGCGAAGACCCACGCCAAGATCGCGACCGGCAAGGCCGAGAACAAGTTCGGGATTCCGATCAGCCGCGCCCGCGAGGTCTACGCCCGCGCGGCAAAGCTCCCCGGTCTCGCGGTTACCGGCGTCGACATGCATATCGGCAGCCAGATCACCGAGCTTGAACCGTTCGACGATGCGTTTGCGCTGTTGTCCGATTTCGTGCGGACGCTACGCGCCGATGGTCACGCGATCAGCCATATCGATCTCGGCGGCGGCCTCGGCATTCCCTATCGCGAAGACAACGACCCGCCGCCGCACCCCGACGCCTACGCCGCGATGGTCAAGCGGGCCACGCGCGATCTCGGTTGCCGGCTGATCTTCGAACCCGGCCGCCTGATTGTCGGCAACGCGGGTGTCCTGGTCACGCGCGTGCTCTACCTCAAGCGCGGCGAAGCCAAGACCTTCGTCATCGTGGACGCCGGAATGAACGACCTCATCCGCCCGACGCTCTACGAGGCCCACCACGCGATTCGTCCGGTGCGGGAGTCCCCGCCGGGCGCCGTGCGCGCCCTCGCGGATGTGGCCGGCCCGGTCTGTGAGTCCGGGGATTTCCTGGCGCTCGACCGCGACCTGGTCCTGCCCCAGGCCGGGGATCTGCTCGCGGTCATGACGGCGGGAGCCTATGGCGCGGTCCAGGCCGGCACCTACAACACCCGCCCGCTGGTGCCGGAAGTGCTTGTTCGGGAAGCGGAATGGGCGCTGGTGCGGCCGCGTGTGGAAGTGGTGGACCTGATCGCGCTCGATCGCCTGCCGCCCTGGCTTTGATCCGGGGTTGATCCGGCGAACGGATGAACCATATCGCGCTGGCGCTGTTTTGATCATAGGTGCCTTCCTTTTGCCCGCTAGCGCCGGTCTAGTTGCGTGTTAATATCGGCAATCGGCCGGATTCCCTTTGCTGGAGACATACTTGACCGATCGGTCCCCGGACGCGCCGAACCCACCCACCGCGCCACCCCGCCCCGCGCCTACGCGGGCGCCGTCGGGCGATGCCGTGCTGACGCGGGCGCTCGGTCGTGCGCGCTGGACGATTTTCTGGGAACGGATGTGGCCGGCGCTGGCGTCGGTCGTCACAGTGATCGGCTTGTTCCTGGCCGTGTCCTGGTTTGGGCTGTGGCTATGGCTGCCCCCGATCGGGCGGGCGATCGGTCTTGGTGTATTCTTTCTGCTCGCCGCCGCGGCGTTCGCCCCGTTCCTGATGCTACGCATCCCGAGCCGGATGGACGGTCTCCGGCGGCTCGACCGCAACTCCGGCCTGCCCCATCGGCCGGCCACCGCGATCGCTGACGAGATCGCCGCTCCGACCGAAGATTCGTTTTCCATCGCGCTGTGGCGTGCCCATGTGGAGCGCGCGTTGCGCGCGGCCAAGACGCTCAAGGCCGGGACCCCGATGCCACGGCTGGCGCGGCGCGATCCCTTCGCCGTGCGCGCTCTCGTGGCGGTGCTGGTCGTTGCGACGTTCTTTGCCGCGGGCGGGGAACGCATGAAGCGCGTCGCTGCAGCCTTTGATTGGCAGGGCGTGATGGTGCCGGCCAATTTCCGCATCGACGCCTGGGTCAGCCCCCCGACCTATACCGGCCGGCCGCCCGTGATCCTGCAGGGATTGCGGCCGGGCGAGCCGGTGCAAACCGCCGCCACGCTCTCGGTGCCGGCAGGAAGCACCCTCGTCATCCGCGCGACTGGAATCCACCTCGACGTGGTCGCGAGCGGCGGGCTCGCCGAACCGCCCGCGTCAGGCGCGCAGAACGCCAATGCCAAGGGGACCGAGGAACGCCGCTTCGTGATCAACGAAGCAGGGGCGGCAACCGTGCGCGGCGCCGCCGCCAGCGACGTCACCTGGCAGTTCACCGCCATCCCGGACAAGCCCCCGACCATTGCGCTCGCCAAGGACCCCGAGGGGCAGGCGCGCGGCGCGCTGCAACTTTCCTACAAGCTCGAAGACGACTACGGCGTTGTCGGCGCCCAGGCGAAGTTCAAGCTGCAGAATAACGAGGGCACCAACGGTCACCCCCCGCGCGCGCTCTACGATGCGCCTGATTTTCCGCTGGTGTTGCCGCAGGCGCGCACGAAGAACGGCGCCGGACAGAGCACCAAGGATTTGACGGAGCATCCTTGGGCGGGCGTGGACGTGGCCATGATCCTGACCGCGCGCGACGAGGCCGGCAACGAAGGCCAGAGCGCGGGGTTCGAATTCCGCCTGCCGGAGCGGCCGTTCTCGAAGCCGATGGCGCGTGCGCTGATCGAGCAGAGGCGAGCGCTTGCGCTCGATGGCGACGCTCAGGCCAACGTCCTCACTGCCCTCGATGCGCTCACCCTGGCGCCTGAGCGCTTCAACATGGAGAGCAACGTCTATCTCGGTCTGCGCTCCATCTTCTGGCAGTTGGCGCGCGCAAAGAGCGATGACCAGTTGCGCGACGTCGTTACGCGCATGTGGGACATGGCGGTGCATCTCGAGGACGGCAGCGTCTCCGATGCCGAGCAGGCCCTGCGCGCGGCGCAGGAAGCGTTGCGTCAGGCGCTGGAGCGCGGCGCGAGCGACGAGGAGCTCAAGAAGCTCACCGACCAGCTGCGCGCTGCGCTCGACAAGTTCCTGCAGGCCCTGGCGGAGCAGATGCGCAAGAACCCGCAGCAGCTCGCACGGCCGCTCGACCCCAATACCCGCCAGCTGCGCCCGCAGGATCTGCGGAGCATGATCGACAAGCTCGAGCAGATGGCGCGATCCGGCGCCAAGGACGCGGCGCGCCAGATGCTGCAGGAGCTCCAGCAGATGCTGGAGAACCTGCAGATGGCTCGCCCCGGCCAACAGATGGATGGCGACGGCGACGACGACATGATGTCCGCGCTCGATGAGCTCGGCGACATGATCCGCAAGCAGCAGCAGTTGCGCGACAAGACGTTCCAGCAGGGTCAGGATCAGCGGCGTGACCGCCAGCGGGGGCAACGCGGGCAGCAGGGTCAAAAAGGGCAGCAGGGCCAGCAAGGCGAGCAGGGCGACCAGATGGGCGACCTGCGCGAGAACCAGCAGGGTCTGCGCGACCAGCTCAAGAAGCTGATGGAAGAGTTGCGCAAGAAGGGCTTCGGCCAGGGCCAGCAGGGTCAAGGCGAAATGGATCAGCTCGGCCGCGCGGGCGAAGCCATGGGCGACGCCGAGGGCCAGCTCGGCGAGGGCAACGCAGACAGCGCCGTCGATTCGCAAGGCCGCGCGCTCGAAGCCCTGCGCCGGGGCGCCCAGAACCTTGCCCAGTCGATGCAGCAGCAGGGCATGATGGGTCCCGGCCCCAACGGCCAGCCCGGTCGGCTCGGCCCCCCGCGTGCCCAGCAGGAAACCGACCCGCTCGGACGGCCGTTGCGCGGGCGCGACTACGGCGACGACACCACGGTCAAGGTGCCGGGGGAGATCGACGTGCAGCGCGCGCGGCGCATTCTCGAGGAACTGCGCCGGCGCTTCGGCGAGAATTTCCGCCCGCAGCTCGAGCTCGAATATATCGAGCGGCTGCTGCGCGACTTCTAGATTTGCCGCGATCCGACGTAAGCGTGGTCGACCGCTAGTGCGCGCGCCGCGGCGGGGCGGTGAGCGCTTCGTTGACCGCCCGACGCATGGCGCCAAGCGAGAACGGCTTGGAGATGACGTCGTGG
>Ga0207643_10000423_pt1 | contig 27902 bp, 19 predicted proteins | sample KBSMisM62_FD_184313 | JGI IMG/M metagenome (GOLD analysis project Ga0207643, IMG submission 184313) | Miscanthus rhizosphere microbial communities from Kellogg Biological Station, Michigan, USA - KBS Miscanthus M6-2 (SPAdes) (version 2) | ecosystem: Host-associated > Plants > Roots >... | reverse complement strand
GCGGAGATCATGTCGACCAGCCGTTGCCGCTGCCTGCGGGAGTCTCAGATCTTGCGGTTGGCGTGACGAGAGGCCCGGAGCCGGAGTTTGTGTGGGTCTGCGCGATCGCGCTGGCAATGTTTGCCGGCATGAGCGTCTTGCGCACGCGCCGGCAGCGGGGAGTCATGTCGTGAAGACGAAACTGGTCGCAGTGATCGTCGTGGCGCTGACCGTGTGGGGCCTCAAGCGTCACTACAGCGACGCCGGGGCTGATGACCTCCGCTGGATGTTGAGTCCAACGGCGTGGCTGGTGAGTACGGCAACCGGAACCGCGTTCACGATGGCACCTGGAGAAGGATATGTCTCGCACGAACGTCTGTTTGTGATCGAGAAAACATGCGCTGGAGTCAATTTCCTGGCGGCGGCGTTCGGCATGGTGGCGTTTGGCTTCATGCATCGAGTCCGGTCGACCGTTTCGTGCGTGAGCGTGCTTGGCGCGAGCCTGATAGCGGGCTATGGCGCAGCCGTTGTGGTGAATGCCGTGCGCATTGTGATCGCCATGTGGCTCGCCACCCATCCGATCACACTGTTTACGCTGACAGCGGGTGACGTCCATCGGTTCGAAGGGATTGCCGTGTACTTTGGCGGCCTGGTCGTGTTGGCTGAACTCGCGCGGCGAATCGATCGCAGCGCGTTTCTCGCCAGGTGCGGACGATGAACCTCGGTATACGAGCGGCGATCGTCCGCGCCTTCCGGCGGGCGGCGCTGCCGCTTGCCTCGTACTACGCCGTGACGCTTGCGCTGCCCCTCGCCAACGGTGCTGCGCGGCCGGGAACCGCGTTCGTGGAGCATGCGCTGGTCGTTCTCGTCGTGCCACCGTTTCTGATCGTGCTGGCATGCATGACCCGCGGAATAGCGCGAGGGCTCCTGTGCGCATGCCGCCAGATCTCGTACTGAATCAACGAATCTCTGAATCGATATTCCTCGTGCAAGGCATGCCGATTGCACTTACACTCCCTCTTGCTGCTGGATTGCCCGCGGGCATCAACGACCCCAAGAGGACATTCGTGATCGAGAGTCGACGTCCGCGTGTGTTGTTAGCCGACGACAACGCGGGCATTCTCCTGGCGTTCGATCGATTGCTGAGGTCGTCGTGCGATGTGGTGGGTCGGGTCAGCGATGGCGATGCATTGATCGACGCCATCACCACTCTTCAACCCGACATCGTCATTCTCGATCTCTTCATGCCCGAGATCGAGGGACTGGAGACCTATTCGCGCATCCTTCAACTGGCTCCGCAGACGAAGATCGTCGTCGTGACGGCTGCTGATGACGAGTCGATCAAAGAACAGGTTCTCAGCGCGGGCGCGTCGGCGTTTGTAACGAAGCCCCGCGTTGTCGACGACCTCCTGCCTGCTATTCAGCGCGTGCTTGCGAAGTCCGCTTCGACGGTTGATTCGTAAAGCGGGTCCACAGAACAGGACCCGCCCTACGCTCGAGACTACTGACCTGGCGTGACTTGTGGGTCCTCGCCTAACGCGAAGAGTTCACTTTCGGTGTCAAATGGATCAGCGCGCCCGCATTCGCGTCTTCCAACAGCCACAGTGAGCCATCGGGTGCTTCGGCGACATCGCGGATACGCTTTTCCATATCCCAGCGTTCGGCGAGTTTGGCACCGCCCTGCCCATCGAAGATGACGCGCGTCAGCGATCGGGTTCCCATCCCCGCGATGAATCCGTTGCCGTCCCACTGCGGGAACGTTTGCGTGCCGCGGTAGAACATCAGATTGCCCGGCGCGATTACGGGGACCCAATAGATCGCGGGCTTCGCAAACTCAGGTCGGGTGTCGGGATGCGGGATCGCCACGCCGTTATAATTCGGGGCATACCCGACGAGCGGCCAGCCGTAGTTCTTTCCCTTCTCGATCAGGTTTAGTTCGTCGCCGCCGCGCGGACCATGCTCGATCTCCCACAGTTCGCCAGTCGGAGAAAACGCCAGGCCGTACGGCGTGCGATGGCCCATGGTCCATGTTTCAGCCGGCGTGTTGTTGGGCCCCTGATACGTATAGGTGGTCACCACCTTCGCGGTCTTGGCGGCCTCGGTGTCGCTAGGCGGATCGATCAGGGAAACAGTAGCAGCGCCGGTCTTTCCAAAGTTGGGATTGCCGGGGGCCGGTTTGCCATCGAGCGTCAGGCGCAGAATCTTGCCGACGGGTTGATCAGGATCCTGGGCCGGTGTCATTCGCTGCCGGTCACCAACGCTCAGGAACAAATACTGGCCGTCAGGTGAGAACGCCACCGCAGCACCTTCCTGGCCGCCTCGACCTCTCGGCAACTGACGCCAGAGCACTTCGAAGTTCTGAAGGCTCGCAGCAGTCGGCGTCATATTCAACCGGGCACGAGCCAGTGCCAGGCCGCCGCCGTAGTCTCCCGGCTCGACATAGGTGAGATAGATCCGCTGATCGGTCGCGTATGTCGGCGAGAGGTACACGCCCAACATGCCGTTCTGTCCCTGCCAATAGACCGGCGGCGTACCGGTGACCATGGTCTTCTGTCCCTGTTGAGTCACCAGCCAGACAGGCCCGACCTTCTCGGTGATCAGCATGCGGCCGTCCGGCAGGAAAGCCATGCGCCAGGGCAGGGTAAAAGTCGCCACCGTGGTCATGTTGAAGGGCACGCTGGCTTCCGCCTTCTGGTCGCCCCCATTGACCTGAGCCCATGCTGTTGCCGACATCAGGGCAAGCAGCAACGTCCCTGTTGCCAATTTCATGTCCAAGTCTCCTTCGTTTCTGATTCGCATCAAGACTGATTTCATTTCGGATTACACGTTACGACTTGGGAACAAGCTTGAGGATGCGGCCCTTGGCGTTGTCTGTCAGGAGATAGATCGCGCCGTCGGGACCCTGCCGTACGTCACGGAATCGCTCGCGGTTCGGTCGCAGGTCCTGCAACAGGCGCTCCTCACCAGTAACCTGTTCACCTTTCACTGTCAGTCGCACGAGGTTCGTGCTGCCGAGACCACCGATAAAGAGGCTGTTCTGCCACGCGGGAAACAGCTTGCCCGTATAGAAGATCATACCGCTCGGCGCGATGTTCGGATCCCAGTAGTAGCGCGGTTGCTCCATGCCTTCCTGCTGTTGGATGCCGCCGGTGATGGGCGGGCCCTGATACTCGATGCCATAGGCGATCGTAGGCCAGCCGTAGTCCTTGCCTTTGCGCGAGATGTTGACTTCGTCACCGCCGCGGGTGCCGTGCTCGACCTCCCACAATTCACCGGTCGCAGGATTCAGCGCAGCCGCCTGTACGTTGCGATGACCGAACGACCAGATCTCGGGTCGCACACCCTCTTTGCCGACGAACGGGTTGTCCTTGGGGATCGAGCCGTCCGGATTCAGTCGAACGATCTTGCCGAGCAGTCCGTCCATGCGCTGCGCCTGCATGCGGCCTTCGGTGATCGAGCGTTCACCAAGGGTGATGAACAGCATGCCATCGCGGCTGAACACGAGACGCCCGCCGAAGTGGAGCGGCGAGGCAAGCGATGGTGCCTGATGGAAGATGACTTGGACGTTCTCGACCTTCGGCGCCGGCCCGTCGACGAACTTCCCTCGGGCAACCGCGGTGTTGTTCATCATGTTGTCTTGCGGTTCGGCGTAGCTCCAGTAGATCAACTGGTTCTTCTGGAACGCCGGGTCGAGCGCAATGCCGAGCAGGCCGCCCTGTCCACGCGAATCAACCGCGGGCAGTCCGGCCACCGGCTCCGACATCTGTTTGCCGTCGGCGCTGACGACGCGCAGACGTCCGGGACGTTCGGTGACGAGCATTCTGCCGTCGGGAAGGAACTCGAGGCCCCACGGGTTGACGAGCCCTTCGGTGATGGTGACGACGTTGAACGCGACGGCGAGCTTCTGCTCGGGTGCGCGCGTCTGTCCCGGGAATGCCGGCTTCTGAGTCGGGGCGTTCGGCGGGCGAACGTTCAACCCATCTTCGGGTCCGCCTCCGGGAGGACCACCTCGCCCCCCGCCGGGTGGCGCGCCGGCCGGTGGCGCGCCAGGTTGTTGAGCGGTGACGTACGGCGTGGAACCGAGTACCAGGGCAACTGCCGCAGCGAGTACGACTCTCTTCATCATCTGTCTCCGTATGAGAACAAGCGCACGATCATGTCACGAGTGGCCGGCCATCGATAACTCCCAACGCCCAACTCCAATTCCCAACGCCCAACTCCCAATTCCCAACGCCCAATTCCCAAAGCCCAACTCCCAAATCTCCAATTCCCAAGCGCGAGGTTTGGGAGTTGGGAGTTGGAGATTGGAAGTTGATCTGGATTGATCACGCCGTCAAGTCGAGCGCCTCGTCCGTTTACGAGGACTCGCCGTCCGCTCTGGCGCGGCCTTCGCAATCATGACTTCGGTCGACTTGACGATCGCCAGCGCATCATCACCACGGCGCAATTTCAACGCACGCACGGCATCGGCGGTGATCACGGCCGTCAATGACTGATCGCCCACGCGCAGCCGTACCTGGGCGAGGAGGCCGTCGATGCGCACTTCCTCGACGAACCCGCTCAGGCGGTTGCGGGCGCTGAGGCCTTCGATCGATTCGGTGCCGGTCGCCGACGCGGTGCGGCGCTTCGACTCGGGTTGCTGACGGGTGAGGAGCCGTTCGATTTCAGACTCTGACACGCGATGGTGGCCGCCCTCGGTGCGCGTCGTCCGCACCTGACCGGTGTGAACCCATCGCTTCAACGTCGAGTAGGCGACGCCCAGTTGTGCGGCCGCGGCCCTGACCGTGAGGAGCGCCATGCGCCTTATTCTATGTCTCGAGGTTGAATAGGTCGATACGGTCCGCTCGGTGAGTCGATTTGAAGCAGATTCTGAGTAAACTAGGTAATAGAGTCCATGCCGCGTCGAGCCCTGCGCAGCCTTGTCTTCGTTGCCATCGTAATCGTCGCCTTCTGGGCCGGAGTGGCCGCTCAGCGGCCTCCCACGATCGCCGCAGCGGCCAATCTCAACTTCGCGCTCAACGAGATCAAGGATCGATTCGTGCGCGAACGTGGCACCCCCGTGGAAATCGTGTTCGGCGCATCTGGAACGTTGACGCGGCAGATCCAGGACGGCGCGCCGTTCGAGTTGTTCCTCGCCGCCGACGAAGCGTTCACGAGCCGGCTCACGGTCGCCGGGCTGACTCGCGATGCCGGTGTGGTGTACGCCCTCGGAAGGTTGGTCGTCTTCGCACCCAGGGGCTCACCGTTGACCGTCGATCCACGTCTCGACGGCCTGGCTCGCCTGGTCAAGGCGGGCAAGGGCGCGCTTCCGGGCGGCGGGAAGTTTGCGATTGCCAATCCCGACGTCGCTCCCTACGGCGAGGCTGCAGAAGCCGTCCTGCAGAAACACGGGTTGTGGGACGACCTTCGCCCGCAACTGGTGCTCGGCGACAGCATCGCGCAAGCCGCCCAGTTTGCGACGACCGGAAACGCGATCGGTGGCTTGCTCGCGTATTCACTCGTTGTCGGGCCCGGCTTCGCCCAACGCGGCACCTACGCCCTCATTCCCGACAGCGATCATTTGCCGCTGCGCCAGCGGATGGTGCTGCTCAAGCGCGCGAGCCCGACGGCCACGCAGTTCTATAACTACCTTCAAGGGCAGACCGCACGCGAGATTTTTCGCAAGAACGGATACGGAGTCCCGCCGGTGGCGGAACCTCGCTAGCATGGATTGGGATGCGCTTCGCGTCTCCCTCTGGCTTGGAGCCGGCACCATCGCGGTCCTGCTGCCGTGCGGCATCTGGTTCGGGCGACTGCTGGCGATCCGGCAGTTTCGCGGCAAGTCCCTGGTCGAAGCGCTCGTCACCGTACCGCTTGTGCTGCCACCGACGGTGCTGGGGTTCTATCTTCTCGTCGCGTTCGGGGCGCGCTCGCCGCTCGGGCAGGCGTTTCAAACACTGGTCGGTCAGTCGCTGCCGTTTTCTTTCCAGGGTCTCATGCTCGCGTCGGCGATCGCCAACATCCCCTTCGTCGTTCAACCGATCCAACGAGGCTTCGAAGCGATTCCCTCCGACGTTCGTGATGCTGCCGCGTGCTGCGGCCTGACACCGTGGCAACGGTTTCTGAGGATCGAAGTGCCGCTCGCCTGGCCCGGGATCCTGACCGCGGCCATTCTCACCTTCGCGCACACACTCGGAGAATTCGGCGTCGTCCTGATGGTCGGCGGCAACCTTCCCGGTCAGACGCGGACTCTCAGCGTCGCCATCTACGATCGGATGCAGGCCTTCGACGATCGCAGCGCGGGCATCATGGCGGCCACCCTGCTCGTTATCGCCGTCGCCACGCTGATGCTGACCACGACGTTGTCTCGCCAGGTGAGCCCGCGACGTGGCTGATCGGCGTCTGTCCGTCAGCCTCCGGCAACGCACGCCCATTCCGCTGAACGTGGAATTCACGTGCGATCCCGGGCAAATCCTGGCCGTCTTCGGACCATCGGGCAGCGGCAAGACGACGATCCTGCGCAGCATCGCGGGCTTGTATTGCCCGGAACACGCCTACATTCGTTCGGGCGTCGAGATCTGGACCGAGACATCGACGCGGACCTTCGCACCACCCCATCGTCGCACCGTTGGCGTGGTCTTTCAGGAGTACGCGCTCTTCCCGCATCTCACCGCGAGAGGCAACGTGATGACGGCGCTCGGCCATCGGCCCGCGAGGGAGCGTGCCACGCGCGCCGACCAGTTGCTCGACCTCGTGCATCTGTCCACTCACCACGACCGCCGCCCGCAGCAGCTCTCTGGTGGCGAGCGTCAGCGCGTGGCGGTTGCGCGCGCACTTGCACGTGAGCCGGCAGTATTGCTCCTTGACGAGCCGTTTGCCGCAGTCGATCGCACGGTGCGGCGGCGTCTGCAGGACGAGATCGACGAACTGCGCCGTACGCTCGAGATCCCGCTGGTGCTCGTCACGCACGATTTCGACGATGTAGTCCGCCTGGCGACGCATCTGTTGATTCTCGATCGCGGCAACGCGGTCGCGAGCGGCGCGCTGGCCGATCTGACGAGCCGCCCCGATCTGTCGTGGCTGAGAGACGCCGTCGGCCTGGGAAGCGTGTTCGAGGCGCGGGTCGTTCGTCGAAATCCCGAGCGCGGCCTTCTCGAGCTGGCCTTCGATGGAGGAACACTGCTCGCTTCCGATCGCGTGCTGAACGCCGGAGCGACCGTGCGAGTCCGAATCGCGGCGCGCGATGTCATCCTGGCGACGAGCGAGCCACGGGGGCTCAGTCTCCACAACGTCCTGGCAGGCAGGGTATCGGCGCTGAACGCCGATCCAGCGTTCGAGCACATCATCGTGCAGATCAACCTTGGCGGCGTTCATCTGCTGGCGGAGGTCACGCGAGATGCCATCGCCAGGCTAGACCTCGTGGGCGGCAAGCAGTTGTATGCCCTCATCAAGTCGGTCTCGATCAACGTCATTCCGGAGTTCCGCATGCCGCCGGACCAAGGACCTGGACCAAGAACCAAGAATTAAGCACCAAGGACTAAATAAGCCGGCTTGAGTCGATTTGATGATCGCATCAAAGCGATCTACAGTTTCTGTGCTCAGTGCGCTCGATACGCGATGAGCGTGGGTAAGAGCGTGGGTGAGGAGAGCGTGCCCGGCAAAATGCGTGTAACCCGAAGAGGACTAATCTCGATCTACCTCATCATCCTGTATGTGTGCTCCGCAGGAGCATTGTCCCTCCGTGCGCAGGTGGCGGCCGGGGAAATCACGGGCGTTGTGAAAGACCAGGGCGGCGCCGCTGCTCCCGGAGCGACCATTACGGTCACGGAGACACGGACCAACCGCCAGCGAATCGTCGTTTCCACTGAGGGGGGCGTCTACACCGCCGCGATCCTGGCGCCGGGGGAGTATCGCGTCGATGTCGAACTCTCGGGCTTCACTCCGGTACGACGCGAGGGCATCCGGATTACGACAGGTGAAAAGGCGCGGATCGATTTCGACCTCATTGTCGGAGGCGTTCAGGAAAAGGTGACGGTTGTCGGCGACGCGCCGATCGTGCGTTCCGAAACCGCGAGCCTCGGCACGGTCGTCGAGAACGAGCAGGTCGAGCGGCTGCCGCTGAACGGACGGTTGTTCATCATGCTCGCCACGATCGCCCCTGGCGTGGCTTTGCCGCCCAATTCCGTGTTGCCCCGCATCAACGGCGGGCGGCCGCGCACGAACGAGTATCTGTTCGACGGCATCTCGGTGCTGCAGCCCGAGCCCGGGCAGGTCGCGTACTATCCGATCATCGATGCCATCCAGGAATTCAAGATCGAAAGCAACAGCCCGCCCGCGGAGTTCGGCCGGTTCAACGGCGGAGTGGTGAACCTCACCACCAAGTCAGGCGGCAACGCGTTCCGCGGCACACTGTTCGAGTTCTTTCGCAACGAAAACCTGAACGCCAGGAACTATTTCCAGAAGTCGAACCCGGTGAATCCCGAGTACCGCCGGAACCAGTTTGGCGGGGTGCTCGGCGGACCTCTCGCGAAAGACCGGACGTTCTTCTTTGTCGATTACCAGGGTCAGCGCCAGGCGATCGGGCGAACGGTGACGTCCGTTGTTCCCACGCTGTTGCAGCGGCAAGGGGTCTTCACCGAGGCGATCGCGGGACGGGTTCCGACCATCTACGATCCGCGAACCACAGTCGGGTCGACTCGTCAGCCGTTTGCCAACAACACCATTCCGAGAGGCGCGATGGATCCGATCGCGCTCTCGTTACTCGATCGTTATCCATTGCCGACGTCTGCCGGAACGTCGAACAACTACACCCGAACGGCGAATGAACTCGACAATCAGGATCAAGGCGACGTGCGCCTCGATCACAAGTTCGCTTCAGGCCAGGATCAGGTGTTCGGACGCCTGACGTACTTCAGCGGCCAGGCCGAACCGGTCGCGGCGTTTCCGGATGGCAGCGGGACCATTCTGGCCGGCAGCGTCGCGGTGGGGCCACAAAAGACTAGCGCCTGGGCGTTCGCCTCGAATTACCAGCACACGTTCTCGGGCACCCTCTTGAACGAGGTACGTGTCGGGGATACGCGTCGCACGGTCGAACGGGGCGCCGCGGGACTGCCCTCGCCGGCGGGGAGCGCGCTGAACATTCCTGGAATCCCGGTGAATGGGGCGTTCGCCGACACGTTACCTACCTTCGCTCCCAACGGCTATCAGCAGATCGGATCTCCGACGAACACCGCGTCGGACTTCGGCACGAGTGTCACGGAAATCGCCGATTCGCTGACCTGGCTGAAGGGCCGGCACACCGTGAAGATGGGCCTCGACTGGCGCTGGGAACGGCTCAACGTGATCCAGCCCCCATGGCCGACCGGCAACTTCACATTCAGCACCGTCGGGAGCGATCTACCTGGGGTAACTGGTACCGGGAACGCATTCGCGAGCTTCCTGCTCGGCCAGGTACAGAACTTTGCGATCTCTTTCCAGCAGGACCAGATCCAGGAACGCGCGCACATTCAGGAGTACTTCATCCAGGATGACTGGAAGATTTCCGACCGCCTGACGATCAATCCGGGCCTGCGCTACACGTTGAACTTTCCATCCAAGGAGATCAACGGCCAGACAGCGGTCCTCAACCTGGAGACGCGGGTGCTCGAATATCCGGGCGACGAACCGGTGCGGCCGCTGAAGAAGAACAATTTCGGCCCCCGCTTCGGCGCCGTGTACCGCCTGACAGATCGCACGGTCCTGAGCTCGGGCTACGGGCTCGTCTGGATCGAAATGGCCGGGATCACCACGCCGTTCACGACGCCGACGTTTCCGTTTCTGCAGGAAGCCACGCTCCGAACCCTCGACAACATTTCGCCGGCGTTCGTCCTGGCGAACGGCCCGACGACGGCACCGATACAGCCCACTCCGACCGCGGGCCTTGGGCAAGGTGTCTTCACGGTCGACGCCGGTCTCGGGTCAGGGTACGCGCAACAGTGGAATGCGTCGGTGCAGCGCGAGCTGACGACGAACACGGTGGTCGAAGTGTCGTACCTCGGATCGAAGATCACGCATGTGGGGATCCCGGACAGCAACATCAACCAGTTGACCGAGGAACAGTTGGCACTGGGCCCGGCCCTCCTGGTCAGGGTCCCGAATCCCTATTTCGGAATCGTTCCGCGTTCATCGTCGATTGGCGACCCGACGGTGACGCGTGCGCAGCTCCTTAAGCCGTTTCCGGAGTACACCGCCGTCAGCTTCTATCGAAACAATGTCGGTGTGACCAATTACCAGGGCGTGGCGTTCAGCATCCGCCAGCGCTTTTCGAAAGGGTTGACCTACTCGGCCGCCTACACCTACTCGCAGCTGAAGGACACGGCCTCGTCGGTGTTCGACGCGTCGATTCTGACCGGGCCGCTGACCAACGCCGCCGTCGCGGACAGTCACAATCTGGATCGCGACTACGATTACTCCACGGGCGATATCCCGCACTATTTCGGCGGCTCGGTCGTCTGGGATCTGCCGTTCGGTGAGGGCCGCGCCAACCAACCGCGAGGCGTCGTCGGAATGCTGGCCAGAGACTGGAGTATCGCGACAGTGGTGACGTTGCAGTCAAGCGTGCCCGTTGCCGTGACGCAGGCAAATTCGCTCGCGTATGCCGGCTTCACGACGCAGCGGCCGAATCTCGTTGGCGACCCCGAACTCCCGGCTGATCAGCGGACGCCCGATCACTGGTTCAACACAGCGGCCTTCCAGACGGCGAGCCAATTCCAGATCGGCACTGCATCGCGCAACCCCGTGCGGGGTCCGTCGTATCGCGACGTCGATCTCGCCGTAATGCGTCTCATTCGTGTCGGGCGCGATCGTGCGGTCGAGCTGCGAGCCGAAGTGTTCAATCTGCTGAACACGGCGAATTTCGGTGCGCCGGCGACGACGCTGGGCGCGGCGAACTTCGGAACCATCACGACCGCTCTCGATCCACGGGTCGTGCAACTCGCAGTGAAGTACTCGTTTTAGCGGCGCGAACGCCAACCCTTTCCAGGGCGGCGCCGTCGAATGTCACGAATGCGGGCGTCTGATGCCGACCCGGCACCGGCCCCCCTCGACCGGCGCGCCCTACCAGCGCTCTGGCAGGAATCATGGACACGACTGCACAGGAACTGCGTCACGCCGTACGACGGTTGACGCGCACGCCAGTCTTCACCGCCGCTGCTGCGACGACGCTGGCGCTGGCGATAGCAGCCAACGCGGCCATCTTCACCCTGGTTTATCGCGTCGTTCTCAACCCGCTGCCCTTCCCCGACTCGGAGCGCCTGATCGCGCTCGACTATGGCATCCCGGAGCGCAATGTCCCCTCCGGCGTGCAGGTGATGACGTGGCAGCTCTATCACCAGCTCGCGGACAACGCAAGCACACTCGAGGCCGTCGCCGGGTACTTCGGGAGCGGCGCCACACTCACGGGCGGCGGCACGCCGGAGCGTGTTGCCGTCACGCGTGCCACGCCGTCGTTGACGTTGGTGCTGCGCGTCACACCGGCGATCGGCCGATGGTTCACGGACTCGGAGGGGATTCCGGGCGCACCAGCGGTCGCCGTGCTGTCGCATGGCCTCTGGGTACGGCGCTTCGGAGCGGATCCGCTGGTCGTCGGGCGTACCATCCTGATCGACGGCGTTCCTACAGATGTCGTCGGTGTCCTGCCTGCCTCGTTCCGCTTCGGTACGGGACCGGCGGCGGACCTGTGGCTGCCGGCACAATCGACGCGCGCGTCGGCGTCGTTCCTGTTCACCGTCCAGGGCGTCGCGCGGTTGCGCGACGACGCGACGGTCGCCAGCGCACGTGCGGAGATCACGAGTCTGATCGAGGACCTCGCTCGCAGAGCGACGAACCAGGTGGGCCTCGTATCTACAGCGCTCCCGCTCCAGGACGCGGTGGTGGGCAACATCGCGGGTGCACTCTGGATCCTGCTCGCGGCGGTCGGCCTCGTCCTGCTGGTCGCGTGCGCGAATATTGCCAATCTGTTCCTCGTGCGCTCGGAGTCGCGCCACCGCGAAGTGGCGGTGCGTCGCGCACTCGGCGCCGGGACGCGACGGCTGGCGCGCTATTTCCTCGCGGAGAGCGTACTGCTTGGAGTGGTGGGCGGCGCTCTCGGCCTCGCGCTCGCCTGGGCCGGCGTCCGCCTGCTCGTTGCGTTCGGTCCCGTGAACCTGCCTCGACTCAACGAGGTGCGTATCGATGCGGTGGTGGTCGTCTTCACTGCCGGTCTGAGCCTGCTTGCGGCCTTCGCCTTCGGCGCAATTCCGCTGCTTCGTCTCGCACCGATGACGGCCACCTTGCACGACAGTGGTCGCGGTCAGACCGCGACGCGCGGACAGCATCGCGCGCGGCATGCGCTCATGACGTCGCAGGTCGCACTGGCCCTCGTGCTGCTGGTTGCCTCCGGCCTGATGGTGCGCAGTGTGCAGCAACTCCGCAGCATGGATCTCGGATTCAATCCAGCATCGACTCTCGCCTTTGGCCTCGCCCTGCCAGACCGCGCCTATGAGACGCGCGAGCGTGCGGCGAGCGCGCATCGCGCGATACTCGAGCGTCTCAGTGCGCTGCCGGGAGTGATCTCCGCTTCGGCCTCGAGCAGCCTGCCGCTCAGCGGCACGAATTTCGGCAACGGCCTCGTCGTCGAGAACGAGCTCGACAATCCGCAGCAACTGCGCCGGCAGTTCGCGTGGTTCCGCGCGGTTGCCGGCGGATACCTGGAAACCGCAGGCATTCGCCTGATCCGCGGGCGCACGATCACGCGGGACGATGTCGATCGCCGGGCGCCTGTCGTCGTCATCGACGAAGCGCTTGCCGCGATGTACTTCCCAGGGCTGGGTCCGATCGGCAAGCGTGTGCGATCGGCAGCGAGAATGGATCCGAAAATGCCCACGCCGTGGCTCGAGATCGTCGGGATTGTGGCCAACACACCAGTCGGTACGCTCACCGCGCCGCCCTTGCCACAGTTGTATATGCCGATGTCGATCGCAGGCGGCCCGGACATCCCTGCCCAGGCGCTCGTCGGGCCTGACATCGCGAGGATGAACTACGTGGTGCGAACCACGCACGATCCTGCCGAACTCGTGAACGCGGCACGTGCGGCAGTGGAGGGCGTCGATGCAAACCTGGCAATGGCGCAGGTGCGCACGCTGCAGGAAATGGTCGATCGTGCGGGGTCTCAGATGTTGTTCACGATGGTGCTGCTCGGCATCGCGGCCGGCGTGGCGTTGCTCCTCGGCGCCATCGGCATCTACGGTGTCGTGTCATATGTTGCGGCGCAACGGACGGGTGAGATCGGCGTTCGCCTTGCGCTCGGCGCCGAGCCCGCCGGCGTGGCAGCACTGATCCTGCGTCAGAGCGCCGGCGTGACGATGATCGGCATCGGCGTCGGGCTGGCCGTGGCGTTGGCGGGTGGCAGGCTGATCGAAGCGCTGCTCTACAACGTGAGTCCGCGCGACCCGGTCGTCCTCGGCGCGGTCACGCTGCTGCTGACGGCTGTTGCCGTCATCGCATGCTGGCTGCCCGCGCGCCGCGCGGCGCGCCTCAGCCCGCTCGAGGCGTTGCGCATCGATTGAAGGTGGACGGTCGTTTTACCGCGCGGCCCTTTGATGAGCGGGCTTTTTCGCATGTGCCAGGTTGTGCGCGGAGTTCACGAGCGCGATGTGCGAGAAGGCCTGCGGGAAGTTGCCGACGAGACGGCTCGCCTTCGTATCGTACTCCTCGGATAGCAGGCCGACATCGTTCCTCAAGCCGAGCAAGCGCTCGAACAGCCGTCGCGCCTCACCGACGCGACCGCACAGCAGCATCGCGTCCGCCAGCCAGAAGCTGCAGGCGAGAAATGCGCCTTCTCCAGGCGGAAGACCGTCCTCGCTCGTGTGTGTGTTGTAGCGGAGGACGAATCCATCGACGAACAGGTCCCGCTCTACTGCTGCGATCGTTCCCTGTACTCTGGGATCCGACGGCGGAAGAAAGCCGGTGGTGGGCAGGAGCAGAAGACTTGCGTCGAGCTCCTTCGAGCCATACGACTGGACGAAGCTTCCCATGTCCTGGTCGAAGCCGCACGCGCAGACCTCGGCATGGATGCGGTTCCGGACATCGCGCCATCTATCCACCGGGCCTTCGAGTCCCAGTTCCTCGAATGCGCGAATGCCACGATCCAGCGCCACCCACGCCATGATCTTCGAATAGGTAAAGTGCCTGGGGCCCCCGCGTATTTCCCACATGCCCTGGTCGGGGTGACTCCAGACCTCCTCCAGGTGCTCGAGCACCGCGCGCTGGAAAGCCCAGTCCGCGTCTCGCGTCTTCAGGCCTCCACGCCGCGCGTGGTGCAGTGCGTCGCTCACCTCACCGAAGACATCGAGCTGAAGTTGCTCGTGGGCGGCGTTGCCGATGCGGACCGGCAGAGAACGCTCATAGCCTGGCAGCCACGTGATCTCGTATTCCGACAGGCGGCGCTCACCAGCAAGCCCGTACATGATCTGGATCTGCGATGGCGATCCAGCAGCGGCACGCAGCAGCCAGTCACGCCAGGCCTGCGCCTCGTCGTAATAGCCGGCGTTCATGAGTGCGAGCAACGTTAACGTGGCATCGCGAAGCCAGCAGAAGCGATAGTCCCAGTTCCGCGGCCCGCCGAGTTGTTCGGGGAGCGACGTCGTCGGAGCGGCGACGAGGCCGCCGGTGGGCGCATAGGTCAACGCTTTCAAGGTGATCAACGAGCGCGTCACGTCGTCGCGCCACTCGCCGTGCGACTCACTGCGTTCAGCCCAGTCCAGCCAGAATCGCTCGGTCGTCAGGAGCGAGTCTTCAGGATCGATTTCCTGCGGGGGAGGCAGGTGCGAAGGTCCGTGTGTCAGGACCAGGGGCACCACTGCTCCCGCGGCCACGTCGAATGTCGCGACGGTTTTGAGGTCTTCGCCGCGCAGGGGGACCGGCGTGTGCATCACGACCATGTCCGGTCCGGCAATTGCGCGGAGCGTGCCGTCTGGCAGCCGGCTGACCCAGGGGACGGTGCTGCCATAGTCGAAGCGCAGGACCAGCTCCGTGCGCATCGCGACGCGCCCGCGATCACCACGAACGAGCCGGACGATGTCGGAGTTCTGCCCGCGTGGCGGCATGAAGTCGATGACGGTCACCGCGCCCTCGCCGGTGTCGAAGGTGGTCTCGAGGATGAGGGTGTTGGGGCGATAGCGGCGGGAGATGCGCGCCCGGGAGTCTCTGGCTTCCAGGAGCCAGCGGCCGTGGTCCGGGGTCCCGAGCAATGCGGCAAAGCAGGCGGCCGAATCGAACCGCGGCCAGCAGAGCCAATCGATCGAGCCGCCGCGCGACACCAGCGCGGCGGTCTCACAATCACCGATGAGGGCGTAGTCTTCGAGTGGCGTGCTCACGAGTGGCAGTCATCCCTGATCTGCTGCCACGATCGCGTTCGCTGTCAAGCCCGGCCGGTTCCGGTGGGTGTCAGGCAGTGAATCGTGAACACGTGGACGGTGTCAGGCAGTGAATCGTGACCGCAGACCTTAGCCTCATCCGCGTCTGTGCCGTTCGCAACCCCGGGTCGTTCACGATTCACTGCCTGACACCAAGCTCCCCCCCAGGCTCCTTTCACGATTCACTGCCTGACACCCGTTCAGCGTTCACGATTCACTGCCTGACACCAATGGCTCTAGTGCACGGTGCTTCCCCAGACCACCGTGTCGTCCATGCTCCCCCACACCACGGTGTTGGGTCCGAGCACGCCGCTTCCATCTGACGTCTTGAGCAGGCCGCTGCCCCAGACGACGGTCTGGCTCCAGATTGACGTGTTATCCCACACGAGATCCGTGCTGCCCCAGACCACGGTGCTGCCCCACACGACGGTCGATCCCCACACGACAGTCTGTCCCCAGGCCAGATGGTTCTGCTGCAGAAGCGTGCTGCCCCAGACCACGGTGCTGCCCCAGACCACGGTCTGTCCCCAGACAACTTGCTGCCCGTCGATTAAGGTCCACGGCGTCACCGGTCCCGTCATCCACCAGTCGCCGACCGGCCGGCCCGGGTCGATCGTTTCGGCGAGTTGCACCGCGCCACCGCCGTTCAGTCCGCCTGCTCCCTGGGTCAACGGATCCGCCGTGTAAAGCGGCAGCGCCGTGTACTCGAGGATTGCCTTGACCGCATTCGGCGTCAGCGGTGCATCGAACTTGGCCTGATTGGCCTCGACCATCAGTGCAACGACGCCACTGGTGACCGCGGCCGCCATGCTCGTGCCGCTCAGCCTGAAGTAACGCGCCTTCTTGTCGCGACCGAGAACTCGCCGTTCGGCATAACGCTGATACAGCGTTCCGCCGTACGCACCCACCGCGACGAGACGATGACCTGGCGCAACCAGGTCGGGCTTTGCCAATCCGGAATACCAGGCCGGTCCACGCGAGCTGTACGGCGCTACGGTATCGTCGCTGCGATCCGCCGTGTCGTGCATATCGACCGCGCCGACGGTGATCGCGGACGGCGCATTGCCCGGTGAGGTGATGCCGGCGTACCCGACCTCGCCGGTCACCTGATTCATTCCATAGTTGCCAGCCGCGGCAATGACGACGATGCCGGAGCGTGTGGCGTCTTCAACCGCGCGCACGAGCGGATCGGTCTCCGGAGATTCGTAGATGGGATGACCGAGCGAGAGATTGATGACGGAGATGTTCAGCTTGTCGCGATTGTCGATCGCGAACTCGATGGCTCGCAGCACGGAGCTGGTATAGCCGGCGCCATTGGCGTCGAGCACCTTGAGGCTGATGATGCGCGCCTTCGGCGCAACGCCGCGATACGGTGCGATCTTGATCTTGCGGCTCTTGCCGTTCTCGAGCACTTCGACGTCCCGTTCGGAATCCTTGCCCTCGCCGCCGATCAGCGTGGCGACGTGCGTGCCATGCCCGTAGTCGTCGTACGGATGCGCCGCGCGTCCGTCACCGGTGAAATCAAAAAAACGATCCGCGCGGCCGCCATCGAGGTCGCCGCTTTTCTCGAGACCGGAATCGATCACGGCGATGCTGACCTTGTCGCCATCGTAGCTCGTGCCGTCCAGACCGAGCGTCGACGCGAGCAGGCTGTCAACCACTGCAGCCGTTTGCCCGGTGTCAGACGCTGTCTCACCATCGGCGGAGATGATGGCATCGACCGACAGACCCTCCACGTCGGGGTCGGCCTCGAGCACGCGCAGATCCTCCCCGTGCACGGTCGCCGTGAACGAATTGAGCCTGGGATGCGCTGACTCGACGTTATCGCCATGTCGCTTCAGGCGATCGGCGACATCTGACAAATGATCCTTCCGCGTGCGCACGATGACACGCTGTGCCGATTTGTCTCCGGCGTCGGCTGCCTTCCGCAACACCTTATCGAGCTTGGTCGGTTTGTCTTTTGGCGCGCCGCCTCCCGCATGATTCACCGCGGGGTACGAAACAACCGCGACGAGCAACGCCGCCGCGAGTCGCACGCGCACAGACCTGATTCGCATGCCCGAGCCAGGGTTGGCGAGCATCGAGTGACGCATCTCTAAGCCTCCATGCGGCCAAGCGCTTCGCGCCTGGCTCCGTTTCTGTAACCGACCCACACCAAACCGGTAGACAACTTGCAGTTGACCAGTGAGCAAGATTCGCACCCTGGCTGATCAAGAAAGTAAGTCGCTGAATGCGAGCGGGTTGTGCGGCCAGCGTCGGCGACAGACGTAATTCGATGTCTTGGGGTGGAACAAACGCAATGATCGAAGTGGGACACGCATCGTGAGGGCGTGCGAGTGACACAGCAAACACCGGCAGAACGTGCTGCAATTCGCGACATACCGGCGGGCAACGCTGCGGGGCTTCATCCCACGGCGCACTCCCGCACGATGTACGCGCGCCTGTACGTCGTCGCTGTGTTCGTCGCGGGGTGTTTCGTTCTCGCCCAGTCGGTGTGGACGCTAAGCAGCATTCAACCGCCGTTGCAGTGGTGGGCAGTTGTCGCGCTGACACTGATCAGCGGATCGGCCGTCCTCAAGATTCCGGCGGTTTCCGTGAACTTCTCGATCTCGGATGTTTTCACGCTCACGGCCGCGGTCGTCTTCGGCCCGGCGGCGGGAACGGCGGTCGTGGCGATCGACACCCTGGTGATTTCCGCGCGTTTGAAACGGACGACAGGGCTGACGCTGGAGAAGTTTCTGTTCAACGCGGCCGCGCCGCCAGTTGCCATGTGGATTTCGGCAGTGGTGTTCTTTCGCGCGTCAGGGATCCAGCCACTCTACATGCAGCCGCTCGGCCTTGACGTCGTTGGCCCATGGTTGCTCGCGTTTGCGGCGCTCTACTTCTTCCTGAACACATTTGCCATTGCCGTCATCGTCTCGCTGAAGGAGCGAGCGAACGTCATTTCGATCTGGCGGAAATACTTTCAGGATCTCTGGTTCACATTCATCGGCGGCGGGCTCGGCGCCGCCTTCGTTGTCTTCGCGCTGCAACTCGGGACCTATGGGATGGTGATTCTTGCGCTCCCGCTGCTGCTCGCGGCGATTCTGCACTTCGCCTATCGCAATGCGACGGGCCGTGTCGCCGACCAGCTGCATCACCTGGCCGAAGTCAGTCGCCTGCACCTGTCGACGATCGAAGCGCTGGCGCGCGCGGTCGATGCGAAGGACGGTGTGACCCATGATCACATCCGCCGCGTGCAAGGTGCCGCGCTCGCGCTGGCCCGGCGCCTTGGTGTGAACGACGATCGGGAGCTCCGCGCGATCGAGGCGGCGGCCCTGCTGCACGATGTCGGCAAGCTGGCGATACCGGAACACATTCTCAACAAGCCTGGCCGATTGACGCCCGCGGAGTTCGAGCGAATGAAGTCGCACGCCCGCATTGGTGCCGAGATCCTCTCGGAAGTGGACTTCCCGTATCCCCTCGTGCCGATCGTTCGTTACCATCACGAGAACTGGGACGGAACCGGTTATCCCGAGGGGCTGAAGGGCAGTGAGATTCCGATTGGTGCGAGGATCCTCGCCGTCGTGGACTGCTTCGACGCCCTGACTTCGAATCGTCCCTATCGGCGTGCCCTGTCGATGGCAGGAGCGCTCGAAATCATCGACGCGCGGCGGGGAAAGATGTACGACCCGGCGGTCGTCGACATGTTCCATCAGATGTGTGAATCCGGCGCCGTGACGCCGGCCGATCCGGTCCCCGATGACGTTGACGCGCAGGCCCACGCGGCGCCTTCGAGCGAAGCGTCGTCCAATACGGGCACTACGGAGGCGTTTGACGATATGCAGGTGGCGCTCGAACTCGGGGCCACGCTATCGCGCGTCACAATTGGCCAGCGCCGCTGGCCGACGCTGGCCGCTGCGTTGTGTGAGCTGCCGGGTGTAGATGCCGTCGCTGTTTTTGTCGCGGATGAGACAGAGGAACAGATCGTCGCTAGGCATGTCAGCGGATCGCACGCGCAACATCTCGAGGGGCTTGCCATTCCGGTCGGTGAGCGGATGAGCGGATGGGTGGCCGCGTCGGGGCAGGCGATGATCAACGCGGACGCCGCTCTCGATCTTTTCGATTTACAGGCCGGGGAGCTGCGCAGCGCGCTCGCCGTCCCCGTTGACGGCCCCGATGGCCATCGAGCCGTCATTGCCCTGTATTCGACGCGCGCCAGTGTCTTCAGCTCACCGCATCAACGCCTGGTGGAAGCAGCCGCGGCGCATGTGACCGATCAATCGACGAGTCCCCAGGTCGTCAACATTTCTCAGACGCAGCACCCGACGCGTCGACCGACGCCGTTTCCAACTCCTAGGACTGCGTCCCTGCCGACACCGCGCGCTCGAGCTCGCTGATATCGATCTTCTTCATACGGAGAATCGCCTCCGTCGCGCGCCGCGCGGTCTCGGTGGTGTGATCCTTCATCAGCTCCTGCAGCATCGTCGGTACGACCTGCCACGACAGACCGTAGCGATCCTTCAACCAGCCGCATTGCTGCGCCGCGGGATCGCTACCGTGTGACAAGGCCTCCCAGTAGTAGTCGATTTCCTTCTGGGTGTCGCAGTTCACTTGCAGCGAGATCGCCTCGGTGAACTTGAAGACGGGACCGCCGTTGAGGGCGGTAAACGACTGTCCGTCCAATTCGAACGAGACGACCATCACCGATCCGGGAAGCCGTCCGTGAATCTCGCGGCCCGCCTCGCTGTAGCGCGACACGCGGACGATTCTCGAGTTCTTGAAGACGGACACGTAGAAAGACGCGGCCTGTTCAGCCTGATCGTTGAACCATAGGCACGGTGCGATGCGCTGTGTGATCGACATCAGCTGTCTCCTCTGCCATCTCATCGGGCGGTAAACATGCCCTCTTCCGATTTCGTTCTACGCTGAAACCTGTGTCAAGCACGACCAGCCACAACTCGTCCGTGACTGCACCTCGTCCATAATGGATAGCTATCCGCATGGCATATTTCCGTCTACGTATTTCGGGTCTCGCTATCGCTGTGTCCGTCGTCGGACTGATGCCGGCATCAGCTCAGTTACCCGCTTCGTCGCCTCTACCGTTGAACGTTCCCGGTCCACGCCTGATCGCGACCGCGACAAAGGTCAGCGAGCCCCCGGCGATAGACGGGCTGCTCAATGAAGACATGTGGCAGGGAGCCTCGACTTTGGGCGGCTTCGTGCAAGCAGAGCCACTAGAGGGACTGCCCGGCTCCGAAAGCACCGAGGTCCGTCTGCTCTACGACAACGAGGCGATCTACATCGGCGTCACCCTGCACGACCGCGATCCCTCGTTGATCGTTACGACGGAAACACGGCGCGATGCCAATCTCGAAGAGATGGACTCGTTCCAGCTGATCTTCGACACCTTTCACGATCGACAGAACGGATTCGTCTTCGGTACGAACGTGGCTGGCGTGCAGTACGACGCGCAGGTACGCGACCAGGGCGACCAGGAGTCGAACTGGGATGGAAGCTGGGACGTGCGCACCAGCATGTCGCCGACGGGTTGGAGCGCCGAGTTCAGGATTCCGCTGCGCACGCTGCGATACGGACCGGCGCCGCAGACCTGGGGCGTGAATTTCCTTCGCACGATTCAACGGACGCGCGAGCGAACGTACTGGTCGCCGCTCGAGCGCGTGTACGACCTGGGCCGGTTGTCGTCTGCTGGCGAACTGCGGGGTCTCGAGCTCGAGACGCCCCGCAATTTCAAGATCCTGCCGTACGTCGTTGGCTCCGCGGACCGGAGCTTCCTCCCGGGCGCAACAACGAAGAGAGACGGCGACTTCGGTGGCGATGCCAAGTTCGGGTTGACGCCGAGTCTCAACCTCGACCTGACCTACAACACCGACTTCGCCCAGGTCGAGGTCGACACCGAGCAGATCAATCTTTCGCGCTTCAACCTGCGTTTCCCCGAGAAGCGGCCGTTCTTCCTCGAGAACTCCGGTCTCTTCACGATCGGCAAGGGCGACGAGCTGGATCTGTTCTTCAGCCGCCGGATCGGTCTCGATGAAAACGGCGCCATCGTGCCGATCATCGCGGGCGGGCGTCTGACCGGCAAGATCAGCGGGTTCAACGTCGGCGTGCTGGACATGCAGACGGAAGACATCCGGCTCGTGCCGGCTAACAATTTTTCCGTGATGCGCGTCAGCCGCGAGCTGCCGAACCGCTCTGGCATCGGCGCGATGTTCGTCAACCGGTCGGGTACCGGCAGTCTCTCAATGTCTGACGACTGGAACCGGACGTGGGGCGCCGATGGCCGGCTCGGTGTTGGTGAGTACTTTACGATGGCCGGCTTCGCGGCGCGGACGGAAACACCCGGTCTCACCGGTCGCGACTACGCATACAACGTCGACTCCGAATACAACAACGGGACGCACCGCGTTGGTTGGCAGTACGGACGCACCGGAGAGGACTTCAATCCCGAGGTTGGATTTCTCGAGAACGAGGATGGCTATAGCCGCATCCACGGCCGGTATCACCTCACGATGCGGCAGCAGACGATTCGCGACTGGGGATTTCGCGAGTGGCAGCCTCACGTGCAATACACGCGCTGGAACTACCTGGATGGCGGCCTGAATCGGGCCGAGCTCCACGCCGACAATCACTGGGATTGGGAGAACGGCAACCGCATCGACACGGCGGTCAACGGGACGTGGGAAGGATTCCGCGAGCCTTTCCAGATCTACCCGGGGGTGATCGTCCCCGTTGGCGATCATGGCGGGCTGCGCTTCCGGATGCGGGCGAATACCGATCAACGCAAGTGGCTGTCAGCGGAAGGAGAATGGAATGTAGGCCGGTTCCTGACTGGCAATCAGAACAGCCCTACGCTCCAGGTCGTGATTCGCGACGGCGGCCGCTTCGCGATCGACGCGACGTGGGCCTACCGCTCGATCGATCTGCCGGAAGGCGCTTTCGATACGAATCTGGGAAACATGCGCGTGACCTACAACTTCACGCCTTCTGTCTTCGTCCAGAGCCTTGTGCAGTTCAACGATCGAACCAGCCGGTGGTCGACCAACCTGAGGTTCCACGTCCTGGAAACCGCGGGTACAGGTCTTTTCATGGTGTACAACGATACTGAGAGTCTGCTGGGGCTCGGCCCGATCAACCGCGCGTTCATCGTAAAGTACGTACGGCAGTTCGACTTGCTTCAATAGACGATCAATTTGCAACTCCCAACTCCCAACTCCCAACTCCCAAACGACCTTGCTGAGACACCGCGTATTTCTTTTATCGCCGGCCAATTGCGGAGGCATCCGAGCCCGCCGTGTCGTGTCCGAGGCAGCTCGGTTCGCGCTGGCGGAGCAGTTGCGCACGCCGGCCGGCGCTCCGCTCGGCGACGTCTTCAGCTTCGTCAGCGGGCTCTACTTTCGCGGCAAGCTCGCGTACGCACGACGATTCAGTTGCCCACCGGATCCCGCGGATCGATTCGTCGCCAGCGGCGTGCTGGTGATCACGCCCAACGCGGGTCTGCGTGCGGCCGACGTGGCCGTCACTCGAGAATCCATTCAAGCATTTGCCGGCGAGCCGATTGACCTCAGCAATCCGCACTATCGTCGCCCGCTCGAGCAGGGCGCTCGCGCGTTAAGCGCGAGCCTCGGACCCGAGTGCGACGTCGTGCTGCTCGGCAGCATCGCTTCCGGCAAGTACGTCGAAGTGTTGCTGCCAATCTTCGGCGATCGGCTGCTGTTTCCTCCGGCCTTCATTGGCCGAGGTGACATGAGCCGCGGCGGGCTCATGTTGCGCTGCGCCGCCAGCGGCGAGGAACTGGAGTACACAGCGATCGCCGGCGCGATCCGTCAAGGACGTCGCCCTCCCAAGCTCGATCCCGCGACACGTGTGCCCTACGATCGGGGATCGACGTAGAGCGGTGCGATGGAGCGACGGTGCGAGGGTGCGAAGGTCCAGTGCGACGGTGCGAAGGTCCGGTGCGGCGGTGCGAAGGTCTCGCGCGCGACACAGTTCTGGCGGCTCGTCACACCTGATGTGCATCAAACGGCGGAACGTTCGGACCCTCGGATCTGATCCTCGCCCTTCGGACCGCACCCTCGCCCCCTCGGACCGGCCCCTCGCCCCTCGGACCGGCCCCTCGCCCCTCGGACCGGACCCTCGCCCCCTCGGACCGGACCCTCGCACCCTCGCACCTCGCACCGTCGCACCGTAGCTATACAAGCGAGTGCGCATGCACTCGTTCGGCACGTCGCTCCAGCACCAGCGCGCCGGCGCCAAGGATGAGAACGATGGCCGTGAAGGCCAATCCAACTGCCGGCAGCGTCATTCCGATCGAGATGATGAGCACGCCCAGGATCATTCGAATCCAGACCGATGACTGCATCCGGTGGAGGTGCGTCAGCAACCAGTCGCCGGTGCGGTAGGACACGAAGACGCCGGCGAGCAGCAGCATCGCGATGTAGAACGCGAACAGAACGAGCGCGAGAGGAAGCCCGACGACGGTTACGGCCAGCGCCGCCGCGACGATCGGAATCACGAGGAGCACGAAAATTCCGCTCAGAACGGATGCCCCGGTGCGCGCGCGCATCGTGCCCGCCACTCGCGCCGGCCATGCGGGCGCGAAGATCAGTGCCGCGATCCCCAGGATGAGCAACGCCATGAAGCTGAAGAGCCACGTCGCCGGCCACGTCGCCCAGCGCGTGGCGTTGACGTCTTCATAGTGAACCTGGCCGAGGATCTGCGCCTGCGGCGAGATGTCGGGAGGTCGATTGGCGCGCACGAACAGGTCGCCTCGAATCATGGCGCCCGGCAAGATGCTCACGTTCTCCGCGCGCGCATCGACTGTCCCTCCAACCTCGCCGCCGATGCGAGCCGTCCCGGCCCCGATCCGGAGATTGCGCTCGACTCGACCCTGCGCCGTGACAGTGTTTCCAGCGAGTCGCGCGTCGTGGCCGATCACGGCCTTGGGGCCGACGCTCACATCACGACCGGCAAGCATGGCGTTGTTGCCGATTGTGTTGTCCACGGTGACTGTCTCCCCGGCCGCCCAGACATCGTTGCCCACGCGTCCCCCGATCGTGACCGCTCTACCGGCGCTCATTACGTAACCGTTGACGGGGCCATCGATCGTCACTTCCGCACCAGCAGCGGCGACGTCGCCGTCCACGTGGTCTTGCACGTGCACGATACGGGCGGCGACGTGAACGTCATCCGTCGTGTGCTGCACACCCGCTCGAGACTCGTCGCGTGTCGATGCGGTCTGGCTGGCAGCGATGGGCGTGAATCCGATGAGCATGAGGATAGTGGCAGAGACGGCTGCCACGTGTGTTGTGACCATAGGGCTCTCCCTTTGGAACAGGTGGATCACGGCCACCTATTTCAAAAGACGCTCCAACGAGGCGCCGAGCCTCTACAGGATGAGCCGGACCAAGCGCATTGGTACGAGACTCGCCGCCTAATGCGCAGAAGGAGTCGTTGAGCGAGTAAGCTACGCGACCTGGCTTTGAGCACCCAGTTCAGCGAATAATGCGGCCGACCGCGCGTGTCGTCGCGGATTCACTGAACGGGGTCGGAATGGATTGGAATCGAATCATTCGAGGGTCGATTTGTCTGCTCGCACTCGCGGTGTTCGCGACAACAGGTGACGATGACGATCTGATTGGCCGGGCACAGAGCGCGCAGGTGCCGATCTTTGAATATGACCCGACGTTTCCCAAGCCGCTGCCGGAAAACTGGGCGATCGGACCGATAGGTGGCCTCGCCGTCGATCGCCAGGATCATCTATACGTCGTGCAGCGTCCCGGAACACTGCTGACAAACGAGCGGTTCTCAGGGTCGGATGAAAAGCCGCCGAAGGCAGACTGCTGTATCCCGGCTCCTCCGGTGCTCGAGTTGGATCAGACAGGAAAGCTGGTGAACTCGTGGGGAGGTTCCGGTGCGGGCTACGACTGGCCGCAGTCCGAGCATGGTGTCTTCGTCGATCACAAGGACATCGTGTGGTTGGCGGGAAACGGCGCCAAGGATCATCAGCTCCTGACCTTCACCAGGCAGGGAAAGTTCCTCCGGCAGTTTGGCAAGGCAGGCATGAGCAAAGGAAGCGCGGACACCGCGAACATGCGCGGCCCTGCCAATCTCGTCGTCGATCCCGCCAGCAACGAGGTGTACGTGGCCGATGGCTACGGCAACCGTCGCGTCATCGTCCTGGACGCCGAGACGTTCGCGTTCAAGCGCATGTGGGGCGCATACGGAAACAAACCGAGTGACATGGATCTCGGGCCGTACGATCCCGATGCCCCTCCGGCGCAGCAGTTTCGACTGCCGCACAACATCTCGATCTCGAAAGACGGCTTCGTCTACGTCGCAGACCGTCCGAACAATCGCATTCAGGTCTTCAGAAAAGATGGCACGTTCGTCAAGGAAGCGTTCATCTCGAAACGGACGCTGCTGCAAGGGGCCGCATCGGGCTTCGCGCTCTCGCCCGATCCGGAGCAGCGTTTCCTCTACATGATTGACGGCGCCAACCATCACGTCTGGATCCTGAATCGCAGCACGCTCCAGGTGATCGCCCGTTTCGGCCAGCAGGGGCTGTGGGGCGGATCGCTCAACGTCCCGCATGCGATCGCCGTCGACAGCAAGGGGAACATCTACGTCGGTGAGAACTTCGATGCCCGCCGGTTCCAGCGCTTCCTGTTCAAGGGACTCGGGACACCGAAGGCGGGCACGATACCGCCCACGACGATCGTGCGATAACTGAACAGGCCGCCGCGCGAGTGACGGCTAAGGCGGTACGCATGTGCTGGCTCACGACGGCTGCGTACGCATTCCGTTCTCGAGCACCGAACGGACGGCGGGGTGCATGGTGAAGAACTGGCGCCCTTCGCCCTGCCTCTCGAGCACCGGCAGCCCGCCCATCACGCGGACTTGATCGAGCACGTCGGCGAGGAGCTTCACCTGTGCCTCGTCCAGCAGATGTCGCAAACTCGCGATGTCCCGTGCGGAGCGGACGTCCACGCCGACGGTTGCCAGGATTGGTCCGGTATCGACGCCTTCGTCAACGACGTGCACGGTGCATCCCATGGGGAGCCCGAGGAGCCGGCTCCACTCCGCGACGTTCATGCCTCGCGCGCTGGGCAGAATGCCCATGTGCGCGTTCAAGGTTGCGATTCGCGCCGTGTCGAGAATCGGCTTTCGCACGATACCGACGCCTGCCAACACGAGCACGTCCGGCATTACGGCTCGAAGGGCGGCAAGCGTTTCCGCTGATTCACGCGAGCCCGTCCTGATGGTGGGAACGTGCGAATGTCTCGCCGATGCGCCGTCCGTATGCTCGTTGTCGGGTGCGGCGCCAACCAGTAATCCGAGTCCCGACCGACGGAGGACCGCGCCGAGCAACGATCCGATGCCGCGCTGCCGGACGACCGCAAGCGCACGCCGCATCGCTGGCGCGTCGGGCTCCGACGTAATCAGGACAGCGTCCGGCTTCCAGCCTCGGGCCTCGAGCGCGCTGACGAACTGCGCGACTTTTTGGCTCCACTCGTCGGCGAGTAAGACGACTCGCGGAGGCGGGCCTGCGGCACGGCCAGGCAATCGCGGTAGAGAGTGCCCAGTCGCGACGGTTTGGACGGGCACGCGCATCGCGCTCAGCGCGGCGCGCTTGGCGAGCAACGCGTCGATGAAGAACTTCGGAGCCCAGTTTGGAAGCGCGAGCCTGAGATACTCTCCCCAAATGGGATCGGAGCCGGGAATCCCACCCCGAATGCCCGTGTTCGCGACGTCCAGAGGTTGCGCTCGCTTGACGAGATCGAGTGCTTTGCACGCCGCGCTGATCAGAGTGGGGTCGGGCTCGATCTCGTTCAACGCAAACCAGATGAGCGCCATCTGGGCGTTTCCCGTCATGCAAGCGTACGGCGCCTGACCTCGCCATTGTGAGTCGAGCATGCCAGGAAGCCAGCGGGAGAGTTCGAGCCGTCGAGCCGTGGCGTAAGCCGCGTGGCGGGCCGCCTCGAGGCCTTCCCGATCGGCGGTGATTCGAGCGAGCAGCAGCATGCCCCAGACCGTGTATGCGATCGTATGCGTCATGCCACGCCGACCCGCGTGATCCTCGGGGTAAAATCCGCACCCGTCAATCCAGCCGGTATCTGGATCCACGCGCCCAAGAACCCACCGAAGGTGTCTGGCGCCTGACTCGATATACGCATCGTTGCCGAGGGTTTGCCCGAGCTGCGCGATCCAACAAGCCCCGTGGGTCATGTACGTATGCGGCATGCTGTCCAAGTACAAGAACCGCCGCCAGGCGCCATCGGCGTCTTGCTGCGAGACTACCCAGTCTGCCGCGCGCCGCGCCGCGCTCTCGGCGGTGGAGTCGCCCGTTTCCAGCATCCACGCCCGAAGTCCGCAGATGACTTGTCCGGTATTGAAGATTGACGGCTCGGTCCTGTTCTGTGCGATCTCCATTCCAGGGAACGCGCCGCTGGGCAGTTGTACTTTGAGGAGAAACTGGATCGCGCGCTTGGCGCGGTCTCGCCACGAATCGTCATT
>Ga0207643_10000418_pt1 | contig 28078 bp, 23 predicted proteins | sample KBSMisM62_FD_184313 | JGI IMG/M metagenome (GOLD analysis project Ga0207643, IMG submission 184313) | Miscanthus rhizosphere microbial communities from Kellogg Biological Station, Michigan, USA - KBS Miscanthus M6-2 (SPAdes) (version 2) | ecosystem: Host-associated > Plants > Roots >... | reverse complement strand
CAGGAAGGAGAACACCATTCCAAGCGTGGTGATGACGGGCAGCATGGCGTTGCGGAACGCGTAGGTGATGACCACAGTGAACGGCGCGAGCCCGCTCGCGCGCGCGGTGCGCACGAAATCGGAGGAGAGCACGGCGAGCATTGAGGCGCGGGTCATGCGCGCGATCGGCGCGAGCGAGAAGATGGCGAGCGTGAGCGCCGGCAGGATGAGCTGCTTGAGGGCGGCGACGAACACCTCCCCGTCGCCAGCGATGAGGCTGTCGATCAGGTAAAAGCCGGTGACCTGCGGCGGCGGGCTGAAGAAGATGTCAAGCCGGCCGAGCGGCGGCGGCGCCCAGCCGAGGTGGTAGTAGAAGACGTAAATCAGGATCAGCCCGGTGAAGAACACCGGCAACGACACACCGGCGGTGGCGATCACACGGCAGGAGTGATCGATGAGCGAGTTCGGGCGCGTGGCGGCAAGGATTCCGAGCGGCACCGCGATCAGCACCGACACGATCAGCCCCAGCAAGGTGAGCTCGGCCGAGGCCGGCAGGCGGGTCTTGATTTCCTGCCCTACCGGCTGGCCCGTGGTGAGCGAGTTGCCGAGATCGCCGTGCGCGAGATCCTCGACGTAGCGGACGAACTGGATGTAGAGCGGCTTGTCCAATCCGAGCTTCACCCGGATCTGCTGGATCGCCTCGGTGGTGGCGGCGGGACCGGCGAAATAGGCCGCGGGGTCGCCGGGCAGCGCCCGCGTCAGCAGGAAGGTGACGATCACTACGCCGATGAGGCTCGGCACCGCCATCATCATGCGCTTGAGGATCATCATCAGCATGGTTGGTCTCCCATCCGCGTGTCCCGGCCGAGCGCGCACTGGTGCGCGCGAGCCGGGACTCAGGGGTCACAGGCGCCGGTGTTGCGCTTCGCGAGAGTCACGATCGGTGACTCACCCCTTCACCAGGGCGCGGTAATCGAGGCGGCGGTGGAACCAGTACTGATAGCCCGACACGTTCTTCTGCATCGCGACATTGACGAAGGGCTGATAGAGCGGGATGCGCGGGATGTCGGCATAAGCCAGATCGACGAAGCCCTTCACGTCCTTGTCGTAGCTGGCCTTGTCGCCCTCCGCCGCCGCAGTGACCGCCCCGTCGATCAGCGCGTCCATATCCTTCGACTGGTAGCTCATGGTGTTGAAGATCGAATTCTTGCCGTGATAGCACCAGATGAAGAAGTACTCGGGATAATCGAGCCAGCCCGAGAACACGTTGGTGTAGAGCGGAAGCACCTTCTTGTTGAGCTCGGTGCGCCAGGTCGCGCCGGGGATCTTGTTGATCGTGCACTTGATGCCGATCTGGGCGAGGCTCTCCTGCGTCAGCACGCAGAGCGGCTCGTTGACGCCGGCGAACCCGAGATCGAACGAGAGCGTGGTGTCGAAGCCGTTGGGATAGCCGGCCTCGGCCATCAGCGCCTTGGCCTTGGCGATGTCGGTGTTGAACTTGTGCGGCTGCGGCCACGCCACCTCGGTCGGCGCGTCGGCGGCGGCGCCGTACATCGGCTTGGCGAGGCCGAACAGCACCGCGTCCATGATCTTCTGGTAGGGAATGGCGTAGGCGACGGCCTGACGCACCTTCAGATTATCGAAGGGCGGAGTCTTCACGTTCATGCCGATGTATTGAATGCCGTTGGAATACGGCGTCGACACGATGTTGAGCTTGCCGATGTTCTTGAGCTCGACGAAATCCTTGTTCGGCAGATCATATGAAATATCGGCATCGCCGCGCTCGAGCAGCGCGCGCCGGTTGCCCGCGGAGGGCACCATGCGCCACACAATGCGCCGCACCTTCGGCAGCGGACCGCCCGTCCACTTGTCGTTGCGCTCGAGAATGACCTCGGTGCCGGCGTTCCAGCTCACCACCCGGTAGGCGCCGCTGCCGGCGGTATTCTGCTTGGTGTATTCGAGACCCCAGGGGTCTTTCTCGGTGACGTGCTTCTTGACCAGCTCCGAGTTGTAGACCGCGGGCACGATCACCGCGAGATCAGGCACCGTGAGGCGGTCCTTGCGCAGGAAGTCGACACGGATGGTGTTGTCGTCGACGACCACGAACTGCTCGGGCTTGGTCAGCGAACCGGCGCCCATCTGAAAGGTCGGAAAGCCGCCGACGGTGACGGCGCGGTCGAGCGACCATTTGACGTCCTTGGCGGTGACCGGCGTGCCGTCGTGAAAGACCGCATTCTTCTTCAGCTTGAAGGTGACCGACATGTCGCCGACGTTCATGTCGTCGGCGAGCTCCATCTTGAACTTGTCGCGATCGTAATACTGCGTTCCGTTCTCCAGCGTCTTCATCTCGTGGCTGATGAGCCGGTCGTAACAATTCCACGACACCTCGTAGCCGGGGACATTGGTGCCGACGCCATGAATGTCGATATTGTTGGGGCCGCTCTCGGACACGATGAGCAAGGTCTCCTGGCGCGCCTGCGCCTTGGCCGGAGACCACACCGCCGGTGCCGCCGGCAGGACGCCGCCCGCCGCAAGGGCGGTCATCGATTTCAGGAATTCGCGACGCTTCATGCCAACCTCCAATCGGAACGTGCCCGCTGCGGGTTCCGCAAAGGTCGTGCCAGAACGCGGACGCTCCCGCATTCTCCGTTAACCGGCTGACTTTGATGTCAAATCAGGGCGTGGGCGGCCCGGCAGGCGGTCGCCAGCGCCGCAAAGCGTTGCATACAATTCGCCAAAGCGCGCCTAATCCCTAAGCAGCGTTGGCGCGCGGCGCGCGGCGAAAGCACCGACTTTTCGGGGACCGGGGCGGCGAAGACAGCCTATGCGATCGGCAAGACGGCGCTCGAAACTTCAGCGATTGCCCAACAAATGGGCGCGCGTGCGGCGATGTCCGCGATGGCCGCTCCTCCTGCTGAGGCGACATCAGGACCCCCGATGCGCCGCCCCAGTGCGTGCGGCCTGCGCGAATTCCATTTCGGCGCGCCCCAAACTCAAGGCCTTGGTTTGGCACGTCCATTGCTAATTCGCTGGCGGGCTGCCGGCGCCGGGCGCCGGCCCGACGATGGAGCGCGCCGCCATGTCCAGTTTCGACAACCCGTTCGATCCCGATCGCCGGCTCGCACGAGCGGGATGTGCCTGCGGGGCGCATCGCAGCCAGGCCGAGCACGACGCCGCACGGCGGCAGCTCCAATGCACGGCGGTCGAGAGCGAGGACCAGCGCTACCAGGGCGTCGTCGCCTCGGCGGTCATGCGTGCGGTATTCCCGCGCGATGCCGCGCGCCGCGCATTCCTCAAGTCGGTCGGCGCGTCGACCGCGCTCGCCGCGCTCTCCCAGTTCTTTCCGCTGAAGACCGCGACCGAGGTGTTCGCGCAGGGCGGCGCGATCGAGAAGAAGGACCTCAAGGTCGGGTTCATTCCGATCACCTGCGCCACGCCGATCATCATGGCGCACCCCATGGGCTTCTACAGCAAGCACGGCTTGAACGTGGAGGTGATCAAGACCGCCGGCTGGGCGGTCATCCGCGACAAGACCCTCAACAAGGAATACGACGCCGCCCACATGCTATCGCCGATGCCGATCGCGATCACGCTCGGCGCCGGCTCGACACCGATTCCGTACACCATGCCGGCGGTCGAGAACATCAACGGCCAGGCCATCACGCTCGCGGTGAAGCACAAGGACAAGACCGATCCGAAGTCGTGGAAAGGCCTCAAGTTCGCGGTGCCGTTCGACTATTCGATGCACAACTACCTGCTGCGGTACTACGTCGCCGAGCACGGTATCGATCCCGACCAGGACATCCAGATCCGCGCGGTGCCGCCGCCGGAGATGGTGGCGAACCTGCGTGCCGACAACATCGACGGCTTCCTGGCTCCCGATCCGGTCAATCAGCGCGCGGTCTATGACGGCGTCGGCTACATCCACATTCTGTCAAAGGACATCTGGGACCGGCATCCGTGCTGCGCCTTCGCCGCTTCCAAGGAATTCGTCACCGGCTCGCCGAATACCTACGCCGCTCTGCTCAAGGCGATCATCGACGCCACCGCGTTCGCGAGCAAGCAGGAGAACCGCAAGCAGATCGCGGAAGCGATCGCGCCGGCGAACTATCTCAACCAGCCCGTGACCGTGGTCGAGCAGGTGCTCACCGGCACATTCGCGGACGGGCTCGGCAACGTGAGGCGGGTTCCCGACCGCATCGATTTCGATCCCTTCCCCTGGGAATCGTTTGCCGTGTGGATCATGACGCAGATGAAGCGCTGGGGACAGATCAAGGGCGACATCGACTATTCCGGCGTCGCCAAGCAGGTGTTCCTCGCAACCGACACCACCCGGCTGATGAAGGAAGTCGGACTCACCCCGCCCGCCACCACGTCGAAGACCTTTGCGGTCATGGGCAAGACCTTCGATCCGGCCAAGCCTGAGGACTACATCAAGAGCTTCAAGATCAAGCGGGCCTGAGACATGGGCGCCGCAAGGACTGCAGCCATCGGCCCGCCGCCGCACGCGGCCCGCGATTGCAGGGGCGCCGCATGAGTGCGCCGCTATGGCTGCGCGCCGCCGTCGTCTCGGTCGTGCTGTTCATCGCTTTCATCCTGGCATGGCATGTCGCCACGCGCGGCGCCGGGCCGGTCGCACGCATGGACCCGGAATACGCCAAGCTCATGGGGGCGACCGCGACCGAGGGCAAGTCGGCCATGCCTGGCCCGCTCGAGGTCGGGGCCAAGCTGTGGGAGCACCTGCAGCACCCGTTCTACGACAACGGGCCGAACGACAAGGGCATCGGCATCCAGCTCGCCTATTCGATCGCCCGCGTCACCGCGGGCTATCTGCTCGCGGTCGCGGTCGCGATCCCGATCGGCTTTCTCATCGGCATGTCGCCGCTGATGAGCCGGGCGCTCGACCCCTTCATCCAGGTGCTCAAGCCGATCTCGCCGCTGGCCTGGATGCCGCTCGCGCTCTACACCATCAAGGATTCCAGCCTGTCGTCGATCTTCGTGATCTTCATCTGCTCGGTCTGGCCGATGCTGCTCAATACCGCATTCGGGGTCGCGGCGGTGCGCAAGGAGTGGCTCAACGTCGCGCGCACGCTCGAGGTCGGCACGTTCCGGCGCGCATTCACCATCATCCTGCCGGCAGCGGCGCCGACCATCCTGACCGGCATGCGCATTTCCATCGGCATCGCGTGGCTGGTAATCGTGGCCGCCGAGATGCTCGTCGGCGGCACCGGCATCGGCTATTTCGTCTGGAACGAATGGAACAATCTCTCGATCACCAACGTGATCACTGCGATCCTGGTGATCGGGATCATCGGGATGCTGCTCGACCAGATTCTTGCCCGCATCACGCGGCTGGTGACGTTTCCGGAGTGACGGTCGTGGTGATGGGAAATGTCTCTCCGTCGTCGTTGCCGGGCTCGGCCCGGCAATCCGTCCGTTTTTCGCATGGATGCGCGGGTCAGGCCCGCGCATGACGGAGGGACGGACGGATCCGATGACCGACAAGTTCATCTCGATCGAAGGAATCACCAAGCGCTTTACGGCGCCGGGCAGCGGCAGCACGATCGTGTTCGAGGAACTGTGGCTGTCGATGGCGCGCGGCGAGTTCGTCTGCATCATCGGCCATTCCGGCTGCGGCAAGACCACCGTGCTCAACATCCTCGCCGGGCTCGACGTGCCGTCCGCGGGCGCGGTGATCGTCGACAACGAGGCGATCGAGGGACCGAGCCTCGACCGCGCGGTGATCTTCCAGAGTCACGCGCTGCTGCCGTGGCTCACGGTGATGGGCAACGTCACCTATGCGGTGTCGTCGAAGTGGCGCTTCATGAGCAAGGAGAACCTTCACCGCCAGGCGCAGAAATTCATCGACCTCGTCGGTCTCACCGGGGCCGAGCACAAGCGCCCATCGGAGCTGTCCGGCGGCATGAAGCAGCGGGTCGGCATCGCGCGCGCGCTCTCGATCGAGCCCAAGATCATGCTGATGGACGAGCCGTTCTCCGCGCTCGACGCGCTCACCCGCGGCACGTTGCAGGACGAGGTGCGGCGCATCTGCACCGAGACCGGTCAGACCGTGTTCATGATCACCCACGACGTCGACGAGGCGATCTATCTGGCCGACCGCGTGCTGCTGATGACCAACGGGCCCAACGCCGTTCTGGCCGAGATCGTCGAAAACCCCCTGCCCAAGCGCCGGCGGCGCGAGGACGTTCATCGCCACCCGCTGTATTACGGCGTGCGCAACCACATCATCGATTTCCTGGTGACCCGGAGCAAGAATTTCGCCGGGGAGATGAGGGACAAGAACTTTGATCGCCGGGCGGTGCCCATGGTGCGGCCGGGTGCGCCGCCGGGGGAGCCTGCTCGACCCGCATCATCCGATACGACGGACCCGACTCCCGCGGCCGCTGCCGAAGCGCCGGTGACGCCGGCGCGACCCGGCCTGATCCAGGGCGGCCGGGCGTGATCGTTCCCTGCCCATACCCAAGAGAGGACCAAGGAGGCATCACATGACCCGTGCCGATCTCACGGAAAAAATCCTCGATATCAAGCGCGAGAAGGGATGGAGCTGGAAACACATTCACGAAAAGATCGGCGGCACTTCGCCGGTGCTGCTGGTGGGCGCGTTGCTCGGCCAGATGAAGCTGACCAAGCCGCAGGCGGCGAACGCCGCCGAGCTGTTCGGGCTGTCGAAGTCCGAGACGGCGATGCTCAACGAGGTGCCGATGCGCGGCGCGGGCGTGCCGATGCCGCCGACCGACCCACTGATCTATCGCTTCTACGAGCTGGTCATGGTGAACGGGCCGGCCTGGAAGGCGCTGATCGAGGAGGAATTCGGCGACGGCATCATGTCGGCGATCGACTTCGACATGCAGATTGAACGGCTGCCAAATCCGAAGGGCGACCGCGTCAAGATCACCATGTCGGGCAAATTCCTCCCGTTCAAATACTACGGGAATTCCGGCAACGTGCCGGAATACGGCTTCAAGGAAGAGTAGTCCCAGCCTCTCAATTGGTCATTCCGGCCGAGCCGCGATAGCGGCGAGGGCTGGAATCCATAACCACCAAACGGAACGATGGATTCCGGGCTCGCGCCACCGATCTCGGGTTTACCTGAGATCGGCCCTCTATGGAGCCCAAGTCGGGTAAACCCCACTTGGGTGGCGCGCCCCGGAATGACGAGGCAGAATTGTGCGTCCGTATGAACGCTATTCGGCTGCCTGCGCGGAGCCGTAGGCCTCGGCGATCATGAAGCTGGACAGAGTCGAGTAGGCCGCGGTCCAGGCGGAGGCCGCCTCCGACGTCCACTGCGGCCCCAGTCCGCGCTCCAACGTCCACAACAACGCCGCGCCGACGACGGGGTAGTGCTCCGGCCGGGCGCCGTAGTCGACGTGACGCTTGGCGAGCGCGCTTGCCGCCGGGAGGATGCTGGGCAGATCGGAAAGGCCGCGGACCACGACCGCCAGCATGGCGATGAGCTTGCGGCGCTGCTCGGCCATGTCGCCCTGGAACAGCGGCTTGACCGTGGGGGCGACCTCGAACAACCGATCGTAGAAAATCTCCGCAGCCTTGTCGGCGATCGGCGCGACCTGGCCGAATGTCTGCTGAACGAGCGTCACCTGTTCCGGAGTCATGGCACGAACCCTGCTGCCTTTGCTATGCCGCCTCGATGAAGCGATGCCGCTCGTAGAGGAACTCGAGCACGCGCTGACGGCATTTGAGGTAGGTCGGACTCGACGCCACTTCGAGCCGACGCCGCGGCCGCGCCAACGGCACGTCCAGCACCTCGCCGATGCGCGCGGCGGGACCATTGGTCATCATCACGATGCGATCCGACAGCAGGACGGCTTCATCGACGTCGTGGGTGATCATCAGCACGGTGTTGCGCAGCTTCTGATGGATTGCCATGACCGAGTCCTGCAGGTGTGCGCGCGTCAGCGCGTCGAGCGCGCCGAACGGCTCGTCGAGCAGCAACACCTTCGGCTCCATGGCGAGCGCACGGGCCAGCCCCACCCGCTGCTTCATACCGCCGGAAATCTCCGCCGGCCGCTTGTCCTTGGCATGCGCCATCTGCACCAGCTCGAGATTGTGCATGGTCCAGGCACGGCGTTCCGCACGTGACTTGGTGGCGGAAAAGACCTTGTCGACCGCCAGCCGCACGTTGTCGTAGACGGTGAGCCACGGCAGCAGCGAATGGTTCTGGAACACGACGGCGCGGTCGGGACCGGGCTCGTTGACCTCACGCTCCTCCAGCAGCACGCCGCCATTGGTGGCGCGCGCGAGCCCGGCCACGATGTTGAGCAGCGTGGTCTTGCCGCAGCCGGAATGGCCGATCATCGAGACGAATTCACCCTTGTCGATGCCCAGCGTGATGTCCTTGAGCACCTCGGTCTCGGCGGAGCCGCGGATGAAGGTCTTATCGATATGATCGAGCTTCAGATAGGACGTCATGTCGCGATCGCTCTTAGTTGGCGGCGGTGCCGTGGGTGACGGCGGTGGAGATGCCGGCCACGATGCGATCGAGCACGAAGCCGATCACGCCGACATAGACGAGGGCCAGGATGATCTCGCTGATATGCGAGGAGTTCCACGCGTCCCAGATGAAGAAGCCGATGCCGACGCCGCCGATCAGCATCTCGGCCGCGACGATGGCGAGCCAGGACAGGCCGATGCCGATGCGCAGCCCGGTGAAGATATAGGGGGCTGCCGACGGCACCATGATCTTCCAGAAGAACTCGAGGTGATTGAGCCGCAGCACCTGCGCCACGTTGCGGTAGTCCTGCGGAATGTTGCGGATACCGACCGCGGTGTTGATGATGATCGGCCAGATCGCGGTGATGAAGATGACGAAGATCGCCGAGGGCTGGCCGTTGCGGAAAGCGGCGAGAGAGAGCGGTAGCCACGCCAGCGGCGGCACCGTGCGCAGCACCTGAAAGATCGGGTCGAGCCCGCGCATGGCCCAGGTCGATTGCCCGACCAGCGTGCCGAGCGCGACGCCGACGAAACAGGCCAGCAGGTAGCCGAACGCCACCCGCTGCAGGCTGGCCGACAGGTGCCAGAACAGGCCCTTGTCGAGCCCGCCGCGATCGAAGAACGGATCGACAATCAGCTCCCAGGTGTCGGTGAGAACGCGCGACGGCGGCGGCAAGGTCGAGCCGGCGCGACGGCAGAGCAGCTCCCAGATCAGCAACGCGACCGCGATGACCACGACCGGCGGCACGATCCGTTCGGCGACCTTGCCGAGCACCATCCTGGTCCGTGTCGCCAGCGCCGGACGTTTTGGCGGCAGCGGCAGGACCTTCGCGGTCGTGGCCGGCGTCACGGTCGCGGGTTCGGCTTTCATGAGCGGCATGTTCATGATTTGGTGTCCCGGTCAGATGTCTCCCGCGAGCGACGTTCAGCCGATTTCAGCACGCTTTATCGCCAGGCTCTTGAGGTAGGCACGCGGATCCTCGGGATCGAACACCTTGCCGTCGAAGAAGGTCTCCTTGCCGCGCGAGGTCGAGGTCGGGATCTGGTCGGCGGGAATGCTCAGGTCCTTGGCGGCGTCGCGCCAGAGGTCCTCGCGGTTGACCTTCTTGATCAGCGCCTTGGCGTCGACATCGGGCTCGAACTTGCCCCAGCGGATGTCCTCGGTGATGAACCACAGGTCGTGGCTCTGGAACGGATACGAGGCGAAGTCGCGCCAGTACTTCATGATATGCGGGCTGTTCTCGACCACCTTGCCCGGGATGCCGTAATCGAATTTCCCCTTCATGCGATCGGTCACGTCCTCGACCGGGCAGTTGATCCATTGGCGCTTGGCGCAGATAGCGGCTACTTCCTCGCGGTTCTCCATCTTCTCGCACCACATCTGCGCTTCCATCGTCGCCATCAGCAGCGCCTTCGCCGCGTTCGGATATTTGTCGACATAGGCGGCGCGCAGCCCGAGCGATTTTTCCGGATGCTTGTTCCATAGCTCGCCGGTCGTGATCGCGGTGTGGCCGATGTTCTGGTGAATGAGCTGCAGGTTCCACGGTTCACACACGCAGAAGCAGTCCATGGTGCCGACCTTCATGTTCGCCACCATTTGCGGCGGCGGCACCACGATGGTCTCGATGTCCTTGTCGGGGTCGATGCCGCCGGCAGCGAGCCAGTAACGGATCCAGAGGTCGTGGGTGCCGCCGGGAAAAGTCATCGCTGCCTTCACGGACTTGCCCGCGGCTTTCTTCTTGTCGAGCGCTTCCTTGAACGGCTTGGTGTCGAGCCCGATCCGCTGCTCCGCATACTCCTTGCCGACCGAAATGCACTGGCTGTCCAGGTTGAGCCGGGCCAGGATGTACATCGGCGTCGGCACATTGTTCTGCGTCACCTTGCCGGCAGAGATGAGGTAAGGCATCGGGGTGAGGATATGCGCGCCGTCGATGCCGTTACCTTCGGACCCCAGCACGAGGTTGTCGCGGGTGGCGCCCCACGAGGCCTGCTTTTGCACCTCGACATCGGGCATGCCGTATTTGGCGAAGATTCCTTTTTCCTTGGCGACGAACAGCGGCGCCGCATCGGTGAGCGCGATGAAGCCGAGATTGGCCTTTTTCACCTCCGGCCCGGCCGCTTGCGCGATGTGAGCGCCGCCGGGAAATTTTGCCTGTAAGGCGCCGAGCAAAGCGGCGGTGCCGGCGGTTGCCTTCAGCAGGGCACGGCGGCTCAGTCCGCGGGGGGACTTCGTTCCCTTGATTCCAGTGGTGGTCATTTGGTTCGATCGTCCTCTCGACATGGTGTCGCTGTTTCCTGACGCCCGCGCGCTCCGCTGCTTGCGGTCGACCAAATAAAAAAGCCGCCCCCGGACGCTCGAAAGCGTCTGTCCTCAGGGCGGCGGCGTTGCCTGTCCGGTCCGCAATAAGACCTTGTGTCGCCGTCAGCGCTGACGGCCGTACTCGGCACCTGCTTTACAAGCTTCGTGCCAACTTGCGCCGGCGGCGCAAGTGACCGTCATTTCAAGCAGATAGCCCGCCCGGGGTGGACCATCGCGTGGGCGGCGACGAGACCCGACTGCCCGCAATCGAGGCCATGCCTGCAAACACTTTGTGCAGCGCAAAATCCCGAACACATCATCCCGCCCGCCGGATCGCCCAGCTTTCGAGATGGGCGGAGATCGCACCGGGGTCGAAGGGCGGTCCGGCGAAGGCGCCGATTCCATCGGCGGGCTCACCCGAAACCGCGGGCTGCGCGCCCGCGATCGCCGCGTCGTAGAGGTCGGGACGGAACACCGCCTTGGCGGCGGCCAGCAGTTCCGCCGACAGCGGCGCCTGCCCCCAGCGCACCATCTGGGCATAAAGCCACGCCGCTTGTACCGGGTCGGGACGCGCGGCGCCTTTGCGGCCGACGAGGAGGTAGCGGTCGCTCACCCGCGTCGTGCCATCGGGCGCGATCTTCATGCGGCCGTCGAGCGTGCGGCGGATCACTTCCGGGGCGACGCCGATGCGATCGGGCATGGCGAGGAGCGTTGCCACCTCGTCGCGGTGGGCCTCATCCTCGATGAAGGCGGCCGCACGGCCATGGGCGCGCATCAGCCGCAACAGCGTGTCGGGGTGCTCCTGCGCCCAGCGGTCGCGCACTGCGAGCACCTTCTCGGCCGCGCGCAGCAGGATCTCGGACACCAAATGCAGGATGAAGCCGACGCCGAGATCGACGGCGACCGAATTCCACGGCGCACCCACGCAGAACCCGTCGACGTGTCCGTTGGCCAGACTTTCGACCATGTAGGGCGGCGGCAGCACGACCAGATGAACATCCTCGTCGGGATCGACGCCTCCGGCCGCCATCCAGAAGCGCAGATGATAATTGTGGGTCGAGAATGGGAAGGTCATCCCGAAGGTGAGCGGCTGCTCGCCCCTGGCCTTGCGCGCGGCGACCACGCGGGCGAGCGCGCGCGCCGATACGATGGGATCGACAATGCTTCCGTCCGCCGCCGCGGCGATGGCGGCGTAAAGGGCGGGCGACACCGTGATGGCGTTGCCGTTCACCCCCAGGCCGAACGGTGCCAGGATCGGCACCTTGACGTGGCCGAGGCCGAGGCTGGATGCGATCGCAACCGGCGCCAGCAGATGCGCGGCATCGAACAAGCCGATATTGAGCTTGTCGCGCACGTTCGACCACGACACCTCGCGCACGAGCTCGACATCAAGCCCCTCGGCGGCGGCGAAGCCCTTGTCGACCGCAACGATCAGCGCGGCCGCATCGGCCAGCGGAATGAACCCGATCCGCAATCGCGTTTGGCTTGCGGTCATCGCAACAGCTCCGCGGCCGTGACCACCGACTGGGCGACCTCGGCGATCTTCTTGTTCTCGTTCATCGCGGTCTTGCGCAGCAGCACGTAAGCCGCCTCCTCGTTGAGGTTGCGCGCTTTCATGAGAATGCCCTTGGCGCGATCGATCACCTTGCGCTCTTCCAGCGCGGTGCGCGTGCGCTCGAGCTCGTCGCGCAGGCGAGCAAAGGAATTGAAGCGCGAGATGCAGAGATCGAGGATGTTCTTGACGCGCGCCTTCTGCAGCCCGCCGACGATGTAGGCGGAGACACCGGCATCGACTGCGGCCTCGATCGAGGCCGTGTCGCTCTGATCGACGAACATGGCGACCGGCCGCTTCACCGCCCGGCTGACCTGAAACATCTGCTCCAGCACGTCACGGCTGGGATTTTCGAGGTCGATCAGGATGACGTCGGGGTCGATGGCGTAGATGCGCGCCAGCAAATGCGACATCTCATCGACGCGCACCACGTGGACGTGGCCGGCTTCGCGTAATCCGTCTTCCAGGATCGCCGCGCGGATCGGGTTCTCGTCGACGATGACGATCTTGAGCGAGGACTGCATGCGCGCCGGGCACGCTTCAAGCGCCGTGCCAACAGCGCCGCGAGCTAAATTTCCCGCCCTATCAGGGGCGTGACCGCCTGAGCGGCGGCCATCCCGCGACCGGCGACATCGCGGTGGCGCAATCTTGGGCAGTCCGCCCAGCAAGCATGCAGCCGATGCGCCATTGCTCCGGGGCGGAACTCTGATCCCGAGCAAGCGCAAAAATCTCTGCGAATCCAACGATGTCCACAGGAGATCCTTTCCGCATCATCGCGAATCACCCTTTATGTCCGCGCGTCCACCCGAATCGGGGGAAGAAGGCGTGGCTCGCATGCGCTTCCACGCGGACCTGCACGTCCACTCGAAATATTCACGCGCGACCAGCCGCGATCTCGATCTTGAGCATCTCGCCGCATGGGCCGGCCGCAAGGGCATCGGTGTCGTCGCCACCGGCGATTTCACCCATCCCGCCTGGTGCGCAGAGCTCAAGCAAAAGCTGGTCCCCGCCGAGCCCGGCCTCTACCGCCTGCGCGACGACATCGAGCAGGCGGTGGCGCAGACGCTGCCGCCGGCGTGCCGCACGCCGGTGCGGTTCATGCTCGAGGTGGAAATCTCGACCATCTACAAGAAGGGCGACCGTACCCGCAAAGTCCATCACCTGATCTATGCGCCCGATTTCGAGACCGTCGATCGCCTGTCGGCACGGCTGGCGCGTATCGGCAACATCGCCTCCGACGGCCGACCTATTCTCGGACTCGATTCCCGCGATCTCCTGGAGATCGCGCTCGAAGCCGGTCCCCACGCCTATCTGGTGCCGGCGCATATCTGGACGCCATGGTTCGCGGCGCTCGGATCGCAATCCGGCTTCGACTCGATCGTCGACTGTTACGACGATCTCGCCGATCGCATCTTCGCGGTGGAGACCGGGTTGTCCTCCGACCCGGCGATGAACTGGCGGGTGTCCTTTCTCGACCGCTATCGTCTCACCTCCAGCTCCGATGCCCATTCGCCGGGCAAGCTCGGGCGCGAGGCCACCATCTTCGATTGCGAGCGCGATTACTTCGCTATCAAGCACGCGCTCGAGAGCGGCCACGGCTACGTCGGCACCGTCGAGTTCTTCCCCGAGGAGGGAAAGTATCATCTCGACGGCCATCGCAAATGCGAGGTGCGGCTCTCGCCGAAGGAGACGCTCGCCCATGGCGGCCTTTGTCCGGTCTGCGGCCAGCCGCTAACGATCGGGGTCGAGCATCGGGTCGAAGTGCTTGCCGACCGGAGCGACGCACAGGCAGCGCCGCCGCCGACCGCCGGCGCGGTCTCGAGCCTGGTGCCCCTGCCGGAGATCCTCTCCGAACTCACCGCCACCGGCTCGGCCTCGCGCGCGGTCGCACAAGGCTACGACCAGGCGATCGCCAAGCTGGGCCCCGAGCTCTCCATCCTGCAGTCGGTGCCGGTCGAGGACATCGCCCATGCCGGCTCGGCGATCCTCGCCGAAGCGATCACACGCTTGCGCAGCGGCCATGTCATCCGCGATGCCGGCTATGACGGCGAATACGGCGTCATCCGCCTGTTCGAGGAGAACGAGCTCAGGCGGCTGACCGGCGGCGCCATGCTGTTCGATACGCCGGTCTCGAAGCGGAAACCTGCCGAAGCGGTCAAGACCGTCGCGCCCCCCTCGTCGGTCGCGACGGACGACGCGCCGGTCAAGCCGGCGCGGCCGCGGCTGCGCATCGTCTCCGACCGGACCGGCAGCACCGTGCCCGGCATCCTCGCGCAGCTCGATGAGGATCAGCGCGCGGCAGCCGACATCGTGGACGGACCGCTGCTGATCGTCGCGGGCCCGGGTTCGGGGAAAACCCGCACCCTCACCTATCGAATCGCCCATCTGGTCGCCGAGCGCGGCGCCGCCGCGGAGAGCTGCCTCGCCATCACCTTCACCCGCCGCGCTGCCGGCGAGATGCGCGAGCGGCTTGCACGCCTGCTCCCCAACAGCACGGACAAGGTCGCCATCCACACCTTCCATTCGCTCGGCCTCGCGATCCTGCGCGAGCACGGGACCGCCGCCGGCCTCGGTCGGGACTTTCGCGTCGCGAGCGAGACCGAGCGCATCGAACTCCTCGCTGCGATGCTGGAGCTCAGCGCGCACAAGGCCGAACGCCTGCTGCGCGGGATCTCCAGGGAGAAGCGCACGCAGAGCTGGGCGGGCTCCGAGGTGACGGAGGCGCGGGCGGCGTATTCCCGCGCGATGGCGTTGCGCGACTGGATCGACTTCGACGATCTCGTCGCGCTCGCGGTCCGCGTCCTGATGTCGGATCCGCAAATCGCCGAGCTTTACCGCGGCCGCTGGCGGTGGATCTCGGTCGACGAATTCCAGGATGTCGACGAACAGCAATACCGGCTGCTGACCCTGCTGGCGCCGCCCGACGGCAACCTGTGCGCGATCGGCGACCCCAACCAGGCGATCTACGGCTTTCGTGGCGCCGATGCGTCCTGCTTCGACCGCTTTCGACAGGATTACCCGGCGGTCCGGACCGTGCGACTTGCGCGCAACTATCGCTCGACCGGCACCATCGTCAGCGCCTCCTCACAGGTCATTGCGCCGCGACCGAACGAACCGGTCGCCGAAATCGTGCGCGACATGCACGAGCGCATCGCCATCCAGGTGGCGGCCACGGAGCGGGCCGAGGCCGAGTCGGTGGTAAAGTCGATCGAGCACATGATCGGGGGCCACACCTTTTTCTCAATCGACAGCGGCCGCGCCGCACCTGGCCCGCAAGCGAGCAGATCGTTCGCAGACTTCGCCGTGCTGTACCGCACCGACGCGCAGTCGGCGGCGCTGCGCGAGGCGCTCGACCGGTCCGGCATTCCCTACCAGAAGCACTCCCACACGGCCCTCGCAGAGGAACCGGCCGTGCGCGCGCTGTTGCAGGAGCTCGGCGACGGCAGCGGCGCGACGATGCTGGCGGATGACCTGCACGCGGCTGCTCAACGGCTGGGGGAACGCGGCGAAGCAGGCGAGGGCGCGGCCGTCGGCATGGCGCTGCAGCGCCTCATGGCGCTCGCCGAACGGTGCGGCCACGAGCGCGCGCGCTTCGCGGACGCCGCCGCGCTGACCACAGACGCAGAATTCTGGGATGCGCGCGCCGACCGCGTGTCGCTGATGACCCTGCATGCCGCCAAGGGCCTCGAGTTTGCGGTCGTCTTCATTGTCGGACTCGAGGACGGCCTGCTGCCGCTGCATTGGAGCGAGCCCGACGACACGGCGACGGCGGAAGAGCGCCGCCTGTTCTATGTCGGTATGACCCGGGCCAAGGACCGGCTGATCCTCAGCCGCGCGCGCCAGCGCCATTGGCGCGGCCGCCCGCACACGCTCGAGCCATCACCGTTCCTCCGCGACATCGAAAACGAGCTGGTGAAGCACCAGCCGATGCAGGGCGCGCGCGCCAAGCGCGAAGACCGGCAGTTGAAGCTGTTCTAAAGCGCGAGCCCGGTCAGGCTCACGAGCATGATGCCGGAGCGACCTCGGCCCACAGCCGGCCGGTGCCACCGCGCGTCGACAGCACGCGCACGCAGGCGCCGGTCGGGAGCCGGCTCTGCAGTTTGGTCTGATCGTTGGTCGTCCCTTGCGGCTCCGACCAGACCGGCAGCATGATTTGCGCGCTCAACACCGTGCCCGACGGCGGCAGCGACGTGTCCGAGATCGTATAGCCGTTGAAATGCGGCACCCAGGCCCCGGACTGCCGGCGGCCCAACGCGACCCAGCCGTAGTGCTCTTTTGCACCGGGAGCACCGAACACCGGCGCCGACTGGAGCTGCGAGCGGCGGGATGAATCCGGCTGCGCGCCGGCCACGGCCGGGCCGTGGCCGGCATCGGCCGTCGTGGCATTCGCGGTCTCGGCCGCGGCAGGCGCCGGATGTTCGGGGGTGATCGCCGCGTGGAAAATGGTGCGCGCGTCGGGATCGCCTTCGCCGCAGAGCTTGTCGAACTCGTTCACTTCCTTCCTGAGTAGGGTGCGCTTGGTTTCAGGCGCGACGCTCCGCTCCATGGTGGCGACGATGTTGCTCCTGAGCTTCTGGCAGGTGACGTCGTTCGAGAAATAATTCTGGTAAGCGGCAAAGGTGCCGGCAGCGGCGGCTGGTATCCCGAGCGCTGCGCCGGCAATCTGCAATACTTTGACCAAGTTCTCCCCGGCCATGGCTCCTCTCCGGTCGTGGGCTTACGAACATGCCGCGATGGCGCAAAGATGGCAACTGAAGGACTCGTAAGGAACGCCGTGGGCCCCCGGGGTAGAGCGGCACGCACAGATCAGAATCAACAGCTTGCACATCTCGACGGGCCGGGAGAGCGTGCGAGCGAACGAAGGAAACGCGCCGCGGGCGGCCCTTTACCGGGCCGGTCCCCGGCCAACCGGAAGGAGCGCGATCGTGACCGTGTTCGTTGTCGCCCATGGCGCCTGGTCGGCCGGCTGGGCCTGGAAGAAAATGCGCCCTCTGCTGCGGGCCGCCGGCCACGAGCTGTGGACGCCGACTTATACCGGCCTCGGCGAACGCGCGCATCTGGCGAGTTCGGCGATCGATCTCGATACCCACATTGCTGATGTGACCGGCGTACTGAAGATGGAGGATCTGCACGACGTAGTGCTGATCGCGCACAGCTACGGCGGCATGGTGGCAACCGGCGTCGCCGACCGCGCGCGCGAACGCATCGCGCAGCTGATCTACCTCGACGCGTTCGTCCCCCACGACGGCCAGAGTCTGTTCGACCTGCAACCGGCGGACGCCCGCGCGCGCATGCGCGAGCTTGCCCGCACCGACGGCGAGGGCTGGCGTCTGCCGCCGACGCAGATGCCGGCCGACACGCCCGATGCCGACTTGGCCTGGGCGTCGGGCCGCCGGCGGCCGCAGCCGATCAGGACGTTCGAGCAACCTCTTCGTCTCGCCGGCAACGCCGCGCCGCCTCCCCGCAGTTACATCTATTGCCAACGAAGCGCTCCGGCGGACGTGTTCCGCCAGTTCGCCGAGCGCGCCCAACGCGAAAGCGGCTGGCGCTATTTCGAGGTGGACGCCAGCCATAACCCGCACATCACCGCACCGCAGGCACTGCTGGACCTGCTGGCGAAGATCGCATCGACGGCGGCGTAGTCCGCCCAAGGAATTGCGCAAGCCAATTGGAATTCGCGCTAAATTGAAGGCACACAAAGCAATAGCGAGGGAGAGACGCACATGGATATCGGCTTCATCGGGCTCGGCCAGATGGGCTTCCACATGGCCCGCCGGCTGGTCGAGGCCGGCCACGGCGTGACCGTGTTCGACACGCGGCGTGAGGCGGTCGACCGGCTCGTCGAGCTCGGTGCGCGCGCCGCCGGGTCGCCGCGCGCCATGGCCGACCAGGTCGAGACCGTGATGGCGAGCCTGCCCACGCCCGACATCGTGCTCGCGGTCGCGACCGGCGCCGACGGCGTGATCGAAGGCAAGCGCGTGCGCCGCTTCGTCGACCTCTCGACCACCGGCGCGGTCATGGCCAAGCGCATCTTCGAAGCACTCAAGGCGAAGAACATCGTGCAGATCGACTGCCCCGTGAGCGGCGGCGTCACCGGCGCGGCGAAGGGCACGCTGGCCTTGATGGTGTCGGGGCCGCGCGCGGAGGTGAATGCAATCGAGCCGCTACTTCCCGCCATCGGCAAGACCTTTCTCATCAGCGAGCAGCCGGGCGCCGGACAGACCATGAAGCTCTGCAACAACTACCTGTCGGCGGCGGCCATGACCGCGACGTCGGAAGCGATGGTGATGGGGGTCAAGGCGGGCCTCGATCCCCGCATCATGCTGGACGTGATCAATTCCGGCACCGGCCGCAACACCGCGACCGAGGACAAGTTCGGGCGCGTCGTCCTGCCGCGCGCGTTCAATCTCGGCTTCACCGTGGGATTGATGACCAAGGACCTCAAGCTGTGCCTGTCCGAGGGCAAGGCGCTGGGCGTGCCGATGGACGTGGCCGAAGCGGTCACGCGGCTGCTGCAGACCGCCTGCGACGAGAACGGGCCCGACAAGGATCTCAGCACCGTGGTGCAGCCGGTCGAGCGCCGCGCCGGCGTCGAAGTGCGCGCACCGCACGAGGGTGCCCCGCTCGGGAAGTGAGCCGCGCTCACGGACCACGCACGAGCCACGACGGAGTGGAATCATGAGCGAGGACGTCCACGAGATCTATGCGATCCGGTACGGACATCATGATCGCAAGGCATCGGACAACTTCATCGGCGGCGACCCCCACGACGTGCAGCAGCCGCTCGATTTCTACGTCTGGGCGATCGTCGGACCAAGGGGCCCCATCGTCCTCGACACCGGCTTCGACGCGGCGATGGGCAAGAAGCGCCAGCGCGAGACGATCAAGCCGGTCGGCGACGGGTTGAAGGCAATCGGCATCGACCCCATGGACGTCGAGACCATCATCGTCAGTCACATGCACTACGATCACATCGGCAACTACGACCTGTTTCCGCGCGCCCGCTATCACCTGCAGGATTGCGAGATGGCCTACGCCACCGGGCGCTGCATGTGCCACATGGCGCTGCGCCTTCCGTTCGAGGCCGACGACGTGGTGGCGATGGTGCGCAAGGTGTTCGAGGACCGTGTTGCCTTCCACGACGGCGAGGACGAGATCGTGCCCGGCGTCACCGTCCACCATATCGGCGGCCACTCCAAGGGTCTGCAGTGCGTGCGCGTGAAGACCCGCCGCGGCCATGTCGTGCTCGCGGCTGACGCCGCGCACCTCTACGCGCACCTGGAATCCGGCCGGGTGTTTCCCATCACGTATAATGTCGCGGAGGTGGTTGAGGGCTATGCGAGGCTGCGAAGGCTCGCCTCGTCAGCTGACCACGTGATCCCGGGGCACGATCCGATCGTGCTCGCCCGCTATCCCGCGGCCAAGCCCGGCCTCGATGGCTGGGCGGTGCGGCTCGACGCCGAGCCGAAGGTCACATGATCGCAAATTCGGTATTGCGCCGATCGGTCACCAACATGCTGCCGGGATAGTGGGTAATGCAGAATTCGGGCTTGACGGTCGCCACCACCGATTGCGGCGTGACGCCGCAGGCCCAGAACACCGGGATCTCGTCGGCGTTCACCGGCACGGCGTCGCCGTAGTCCGGCTTCATCAGGTCGGCGATGCCGATGAGCTCGGGCTTGCCGATATGCACCGGCGCGCCGTGCACGGCGGGAAAGCGCGTGGTGATCTGGATGGCGCGGATGGCGTCCGCCGGCTTCATGGGTCGCATGGACACGACCATCGGGCCGTGAAACGGACCCGCGGCCGCCGTCGCGATCGAGGTGCGGTACATCGGCACGGTGGCATTGCAGGTGATGTGACGCAGCTCGATACCGTCCTCGAGCAGCGCCTCCTCGAACGAAAACGAGCATCCGAGCACGAACGCGACCAGATCGTCGCGCCAATGCCCGCGGATATCGGCCGGCTCGTCGACCAGTTCGCCTTGTCGAAACACACGGTAACGCGGCAGGTCGGTGCGGATATCGAGGTCGTCGGCGAGGCTCGGCAGCCGGAAATCGCCCGGCGAGGAGGCCGCAAGCAGCGGGCAGGGTTTCGGGTTGAGCTGGCAGAAGCGCAGGAAGTCGCCCGCCAGCACCCCCGGCAGGATGGCGAGGTTACCCTGCACATAGCCCGGCGCGAGACCGGCGGTCGCCCCCTTGAACTGGCCGCTGCGGGCCGCAAGCCGCGCGGCGCGGCCGGTCGGCGGGGCCGCGGACGACTCCCGGGAGATGGTGGCAACGCTCATTGCGTCTCCTTGCAGATCAGGCGGACCGCGGCGCGGATGCGACTATCTTATCACCGCACAGAACCATGCTCTAAGGGAAAACCGGTTGAATATGCCGCCGGGATCGCGTTTCCTTAAGGCAAAGAACAACAACGATCGAATGCGTCGAATCTGGAGGGACGAGGAATGACCTATCGCTACTGCAAGCCTGCCGTCCGTGCGCTCGGATTTGCGGCCGGCTTGATGCTGGTCTCGGCCGGCGGCGCGTCGGCCCAGCAGCCCGCGACGCCGGCGACCCCGATCAAGCTTGGCATCGTCTCGTTTCTCAGCGGGCCGGCGGCGTCACCCTTCGGCGTGCCCGGCCGCAACAGCGCCGAGATCGTGATCGAGGCGCTCAACGCCGGCACCGCGCCAGCGCCCTACAACACCGTCGGCCTGGGCGGCACCAAGATCGACGCCAAATACGTCGACGAAGCCGGCTCGACCGCGCAAGTCGTGACCGAATTCCGCAATCTGGTGCAGCGCGACCAGGTCGACGCTGTCGTCGGCTACATCTCGTCCGGCAGCTGCCTCGCGGTGACACCGGTCGCGGACGAGCTCAAGGCGCTCACCGTCTATTTCGACTGCGGCACGCCGCGTATCTTCGAGGAGAAGCCGCGCAAATATGTATTCCGCGCATCGCCGCACGCGACCATGGATAATACCGGCGCGGCGCGCTACCTCCTCGCCAAGAAGAAAGACGTCACGCTCTATTCCGGCATCAATCAGAATTACGCCTGGGGCCAGGATTCCTGGCGCGACTTTGTGGGGGCGATGGGCGTGCTGGCGCCGAAGGCAAAAGTCGAAAAGGAGCTGTTCCCGAAACTATTCGCCGGCGAGTTCGGCGCCGAGATTTCCACCCTGCTCACGTCGAAGTCGCAGGCGCTCCATTCCAGCTTCTGGGACGGCGACCTCGAAGGCTTCCTCTATCAGAGCGAAGCGCGCGGCCTGAGCAAGCGCATGCCGTTCGTCGGCACGACGGCGGAGGCGTCGATCTGGCGGATGCGCGACAAGATGCCGGACGGCACCATCATCGGCGGCCGCGGGCCGAACGGACCGCTGGCGCCGAAGAGCGCGCTCAACGACTGGTTCCATAAGATCTATTTCGAACGTTACGGCACGCCGCCGACCTATCCCTCGTATCAGATGGCGCTGTCGATCCTCGGCCTGAAAGTGGCCTGGGAGAAAGCGCAGAAGGAAAAAGGCGGCGGCAAGCCGTCCGCCGACGAGGTCGCGACCGCGTTCGAAGGCATCTCGTACGAAGCGCCGAGCGGCCCGGTCAAACTCGCGCTCGGCAACGGCCACCAGGGCATCCAGGAGACCGCATACGGGACCTACCGCTTCAACAAGCAGAAGAACCAGCCGGAAGTGGTCGACATCGTGCGCTTCGCGGCCGAGTGCGTGAACCCGCCGCCTGGCGTCACCGCCGACGACTGGATCAAGGATGGGATGAAAGGCGCGAAGTGCAGTTAGCGCACGCTCCTTGGACTCCAAGTCTGCGCGGACCAGGCTGCCGGCCGAGGCATAAACTCGGTCGGCGCCCGCTTCCGCGCGCCCCCGGCTTCGCCGGGTCGCGTCCTGAATCCGATCCGGGTCGGGCAAAGCGTGTACCGAAAGCGCACACCGTCCGCGGCCCCGCCGGTGAAATATCGTGCTGACAACCTTTGCCATCCTCACCGATGGCTTGGTCTACGCCGCCTATCTGTTTCTCGTCGCGGTCGGCCTGAGCCTGATCTTCGGGGTGATGAAGATCCTCAACGTCACCCACGGATCGTTCTATGCCTTCGGCGCCTACGGCGCGGCGACGGCGGTCGGCATCTATGTCGAGCGCGGCTGGCCGGACGCCAGCGGCTTCCTTTTCATGCTGCTGGTGGCGATGGCGATCGGGCTCGTGCTCGGTTTCGTGCTCGAGCGCGGCGTGCTGCGCCTGGTTTACGGCAAGGACGAGGTCGTGATCGTCCTCGTCACCTATGCCGCCTTCCTGATCCTCGAAGATGTCATCGTGCTGATCTGGGGACCGCGTTCCTATGGCGCCTACCAGCCGATGGTTGCCGCCGGCAGTATCGAGGTCGGTGATCTCATCCTCTCGAACTACGACATCGTTCTCATCGGCATCGCGGCACTGGTCGCCGTCCTGAGCTATTGGGCGTTGAAACATACCCGCTACGGCCGTCTCCTCACCGTGGTCATCTTCAACCGCGAGACGGCGGCCGCGTTCGGCATCAACGTCACCGTGGTCTACACCGTTACCTTCATCATCGGAGCCATGCTGGGCGCGCTCGGCGGCGCCGTCATGGCTCCGAAGATTTCGGTCACGCTCGGCATCGGCGTCGAGGTGATCGTCCTCGCTTTCGCTGTGGTCGCCATCGGCGGCATGGGCTCGATCGAAGGCGCGCTGATCGGCGCGCTCATCGTCGGCATCTGCCGCGCCGCCGCCGTTCACCTCGTCCCGCAGCTCGAACTGTTCGTCATCTATGCGGTGATGGCGCTCGTGCTCATTTTCCGTCCGCACGGGCTGTTCACCCAGGCCGCACCGCGGAAGATCTGATGGCCCGGAGCAACGACCGTGATCCCGAGGGGAAGCGCTGACATGTGGTCGCGCGCGAACCTGTTCGGAGCCCTCGCCTTCATCGCCGTGGCCGCGGCCGCGCCGGCGTTGCCGCCTTGGCTCGTGTCGCTTGCCACCATCGCGTTCGCCAATGCGCTGGTCGTGCTCGGGCTCGTGATCCTGTGGCGGGCCGGCCTCGTCCCGTTTGGGCAAGCGCTGTTCTACGCAACCGGAGCCTATGCGGTGGCGTTGCTCAGCCGCTACGCCGGCTGGCGGGACGTGTTTCTGCTGATCGCCGTCGGTGCGGCCGCCGCCGGCATCGTCGCATTCCTGGTCGGATTCCTGCTGGCGCGTTATCGCGACATTTTCTTCGCGATGCTCAGCCTCGCGATGTCGATGATTCTTTACGGCGTGCTGGTCAAGACCGAGACGCTCGGCTCGACCGACGGCTTCCACGTTGAGTCCGGGACCTTCCTGGGATACGAGCCTCGCGGCCGGGCGCTCAATCTTGCGCTGTTCTGGCTGGTACTCGGGCTTTCGGCGGTCAGCGCTTTCGTCATCACGCTCTATTTCCGCACGGTCGCCGGCGCGCTCGCGATGCCGGCGCGCGACAACGAGATCCGTTTGGAATTCCTCGGCATCTCGGTCACCCGCCTCATCCACCTCAAGCTGGTGATTTCCGGGATACTCGCCGGCCTCGGGGGCGCGCTCGCGGCGCTGGCGGTGGCGCATGTGGATCCCAACATGGCGTATTGGACGACCTCGGGCGGCTTCGTGTTCGTCACCATTCTCGCCGGCGTGGGCTCGGTCGCAGCCGCCTTTGTGGGCTCCCTGGTGTTCGAACTGGTTCGCTCGATCGCCATCGATCTCCTGCCCGGCTTCTGGCAACTCATCCTCGGCTCGGCTCTACTGCTGACCATCCTGTTCCTGCCGGAAGGGCTCGGTTCGCTATTCTACCGCCTGCGCCGCACGCCGGAGAAGGGATCATGACCGCGATCCTTTCGGTGCGCGATCTGGAGAAGACCTTCGGCTCGATCGTGGCGGCGCGCGACATCACCCTCGACGTCCCGGCGCAGCAGACCGTGGGCATCATCGGGGCCAACGGCGCGGGCAAGACCACGTTCATCAACATGATCACCGGCCATCTGCGGCCGACCAAGGGCACCATCCGGCTCGAGCATCTCGACATCACCGGCCGCCCCTCGCGCGAGATCACACGGCTGGGCATCTCGCGCTCGTTCCAGGTGGCGCAGATTTTTCCCTCCCTCACGGTGTTCGAGAACATGTGCGCCGCCGCAGCCGCTGCGGGATCGAACGGCGTCTTCGCGCGGGTGCTGGCGCCGTTGAAATCGCCCGCGACCATCAGGGAGGCCGAAGCGTCCATCGAGCTGTTCCGCATTGCCGCCTATCGGCACGCCCTGGCGTCGACCCTGCCGCAAGGCATCCGCAAGCTCCTCGACATCGCCATGGCGGTGGTGGGCTCGCCGCGCGTTCTCCTGCTCGACGAGCCCACCAGCGGAATTTCGGTCGAGGAGAAGTTCGGCGTGATGGACGTCGTCATGTCGGCATTGAAGAGCCGGAAATTGACGGTGCTGTTCGTCGAGCACGATATGGAAATCGTCGCGCGGTTCGCCGACCGCGTGCTCGCCTTCTACGATGGCACGGTGATCGCCGACGGTGCGCCGGCAGCCGCACTCGCCGATCGCAGGGTGCAGACCCTCATCAGCGGCACCAAGCCAGCGGTCGAAGGGCATTCCCATGCTTAGCGTCTCGGACCTCGACGTCTCGATCGGTCCGGTGCCGGTCATTCGCAAGGCCTCGCTCGATCTGGCCGAGGGCGAGATGTGCGGCCTCATCGGTCGCAACGGCGCCGGCAAGACCACGTTGCTGCGCGCTCTGATGGGCGCCATCCCGGCGACCGGCAAGGTCAGGCTCGGCGAGGTGGATTTACTGGCGCTGCCGCCGCACCGCCGCGTCGGTTTCGGGATCGGCTACATGCCCGAGGACCGCCGCCTGGTGCCCGATTTCACCGTCGAACAGAATATCCGGTTGCCCAGCTGGACCACGCCGACCGACGGGGTGGAGCAACGCTTGCAATGGATCTTCTCGATCATGCCCGAGGTCGCGGCGTTTCGCGCGCGAAGCTCGCTCGAGCTCTCGGGCGGCCAGCAGAAGATGGTCGCGCTCGCGCGTGCGCTGATGGCCGGCACCCGGATGCTACTGCTCGACGAACCCTTCGAGGGGCTGGCGCCGGCGCTCGCGCGCAGGCTCGGCGAGGTGATGGCCAACCTGAAGGGCCAGCGGCTCTCGATCCTGATCGCCGAATCGAACGAGGTGCATATTGCCGACCTGCTCTCGCGCGCCTTCCGCATCGAGCGTGGCGCGGTGGCGCCGGTGTAATCGGCGTTACGGATGGTCGGATAAGCAAGCCAGTATGCGAGCGGACTCGCGCTAGCGCGGGCGGCGACCCTCCATTACATTCGACCCATAAATCAGACCGTGAACAGAGGCGGGCGACTATGGCCAAGTTCGGTATCGGACAAGCGGTGCGGCGGGTGGAGGACCAGCGCTTCCTGCTCGGGCAAGGGCGCTATGTCGATGACATCAGCTTACCTGGCCTGTGCCATGGCGTGACGGTCCTGTCGCCGCACGCGCACGCGCGCATCACGCGCATCGACGTGGCCAAGGCCAAGGCCGCGCCCGGGGTGCTGTGCGTCCTGACCGGTGCCGACGCCGTGGCGGACAAGCTCGGTAGCTTTACGGCCCATCTGATGCCGGAAGATTTCGGCGCGCCCAAGGGCCACCGCACCTTCCAGCCTGTGCTCAACGCCGAAAAAGTGCGCTTCGTCGGCGATCGCGTCGCCTTCGTCGTGGCCGAGACGCTCGCGCAGGCGCGTGATGCCGCCGAGCTCGTGGAGGTGGACTACGAGCCTCTGCCCACGATCGTGGATCTGGAGGAAGCCGCCAAGGATGGCGCAGCCAAGGTTTGGGAAGACTGCCCGCAGGGCAATGTCGGCTTCCGGTTGATGTTCGGCAGCAAGGACGCCACCGATGCGGCATTCGCGAAGGCCAAGCACGTGGTGAAGCTGCGGGTCGAGAACAACCGCCTGTCGCCCGTGACCATGGAGCCCCGCGTCGCGATCGGCGAGTACAACGCGGCCGACCAGCAGTACACGCTGTATGCGACCAGCCAGAACCCGCACGGCGCGCGCATGGAGATGTCGCACATCTTCCATATCGCGGAAAATCAGATCCGCGTCGTCTCTCCGGACGTCGGCGGCGGCTTCGGGCTAAAGTCGGTCTTTCCGGACGATGCGCTGGTGCTGTGGGCGGCGCGCCGCATCGGCCGCCCGGTGAAGTGGGTCTCCACCCGGTCGGAAAGCATGCTCACCGACCATCACGGCCGCCAGATGATCTATTATGGCGAGCTCGCCCTCGACGAGCACGGCAAGATCCTGGCGCTGCGTGCCAAGTGCCTCTTCCAGCTCGGCGCCTATTTCGTCGGCGCGGCGCTTGCAGCCGGCGCGTTCTCGCTGCGCTTCATTCCGGCAGCCTACGACATCCAGACGCTGCACATCATGTCGCAGGGACTGTTCACCAACACCTCGCAGTCCGGACCCTATCGCGGCGCCGGACGACCCGAGGCGGCCTATTTCATGGAGCGCCTGATCGAACACGCGGCGCGTACGATCGGCATGGACCCCGCCGAGATCAGGCGCCGCAACCTGATCCCGACGGACAAGCTTCCCTACGCAACGCCGACATTGTGGACGTACGACAGCGGCGAGTTCGAACGCCTGATGGACAGGTGCATCGAACTCAGCGACGCGAAGGGATTTCCCGCGCGCAAGAAAGCATCGGAGAAGCGTGGCAAGCTGCGCGGCCGCGCGGTGAGCTATTACATCGAGTTCGGCGGCATCTTCAATGAGCGCATGGACCTGCGTTTCAATCCCGACGGGACGCTCAACGTGCTGGCCGGGACGCATTCGCACGGCCAGGGTCACGCCACGGTGTTTGCCCAGCTGGTACACGACCGGCTCGGCGTGCCGTTCGAATCGATCCGCTACATGCAGGGCGACACGGCCCAGATACCGATCGGCCGCGGCACTTATGGCGCGCGCAGCGCGACCGTCGGCGGCAACGCCCTCGCCAAGGCGTCGGAGGCAATCATCGAGAAGGGCAAGCCGTTGGCCGCCGCATTGATGGAAGCGGACGCCGCCGACATCGAGTTCAAGGACGGGCAATATCGCGTCGTCGGCACCGACAAGGTGATTACCATCGTCGACGTGGCCAAGGCGGCCTATGCCCCGATGGGGCCGCTCACCGAGAAATTCGGCGTCGGGCTCGAGGCGACCGGCAGCTTCAGCGCCAGCCCACCCAGCCATCCCAACGGCTCGCACGTCTGCGAGCTCGAGGTCGATCCGGAAACCGGCGACGTGACGCTCGACCGCTATTTCGTGGTCGATGATCTCGGCCGCGTGCTCAACCCGATGATCGTGCGCGGCCAGATCCAGGGCGGCGTGGTGCAGGGCATCGGCCAAGCCCTCATCGAACACCAGGTCTACGACTCCCAATCCGGACAGCTCCTGTCCGGCAGCTTCATGGATTACGGCATGCCGCGAGCGGACACGATGCCGAACATCGAGACGGAGCTGCAGGAGGTGCCCTGCAAGACCAATCCGCTCGGGGTCAAGGGCATCGGCGAATCCGGCACCATCGGCGCGCCACCGACCGTGATCAATGCGCTCATCGACGCGCTCGCGCCACTCGGCGTCGAGGCGATCGACATGCCGGCAACCCCGATGCGGGTGTGGGAAACGATCGAGCGCGCAAAAGCGGGAGCTGCCGCCGCGGCGGAGTAGACCACCCGCACACGCTAGTGTCCCGATTCCGAAGTTCGCATCATTGCGCGGCACACTCGTTTGC